>OEKN01000299.1_pt1 | contig 15454 bp, 9 predicted proteins | sample 1503361 | NCBI WGS metagenome assembly OEKN01 (sample SAMEA104379592, study PRJEB20068) | metagenome | biome: 1000743; feature: 77; material: 1998 | place: USA | collected 2012 | depth 25 m
CCCAGCGCTGACGCGCTGGGCTAATGAATTGCGCCCTCCGGGCTCGCTTTCGGGAGGTCCGCACCGCACACGAACGTCTGAAGATTGTCCTTTGCGAACTTTTCCGATTTCTTCGCGACCTTTGCCTTAGAGCTCTTCAATAAAAGGCGCGAAACTGCCCGATTAGAATTATGTAGTAAGGGCTTGTACGAAGGCAGGTTCACCAGTCACACCCCCAGCGTGGCATAGATCACCCGGTACTGCGATGGTTCGCGGGCGTTATTATATTCGCTTTTTATTCGCTTCGTGGTATATTGACCGAAATCGCTGTGATGACCGGCACTTACGACCCGCCAGCCCGTGGGTGTACCCTACGAGGGTCTTCATAAAACCCAAATTTTTCAGGAGCCAGCATGGCCGACGAACGTTCCAAAGCAATTGATCTCGCGCTCTCCCAGATCGAAAAGCAGTTTGGGAAGGGCTCCATTATGCGGCTGGGATCGAAAGAAGCCATTGTCCCGATTTCCATTATCCCCACCGGCGCGATTTCCTTCGACGCGGCCCTCGGCGTGGGTGGTTTCCCGCGCGGACGCGTGGTCGAAATCTTCGGCCCGGAATCTTCCGGCAAGACGACGATTGCCCTGCAGGTGATCGCCGAAGCGCAGAAAACCGGCGGCATGGCCGCGTTTGTCGACGCCGAGCATGCGCTCGATCCGCAGTATGCGAAGAAATTAGGTGTGGACGTCGAGAACCTGCTGGTCTCTCAGCCTGATTACGGCGAGCAGGCGCTGGAGATTGCGGAAGCGCTGGTGCGCTCCAATGCGATTGACGTGCTGGTGGTGGACTCGGTGGCCGCGCTGGTTCCCAAGGCCGAACTCGACGGCGAGATGGGCGACAGCCACATGGGACTGCAGGCGCGGCTGATGTCGCAGGCGCTCCGCAAGCTGACCGGCATCGTTTCGAAGTCACGTACCTGCCTCATCTTCATCAACCAGATCCGCGAAAAAATCGGCGTGATGTTCGGCAATCCCGAAACTACGACCGGCGGCCGCGCGCTGAAGTTCTATTCCTCCGTGCGCATCGACATTCGCCGCATTGCCGCTATCAAGGAAGGCGACATGGTCACCGGCTCGCGCACGCGCGTGAAAGTGGTGAAGAACAAGGTGGCCGCGCCTTTCCGTGAAGCCGAGTTCGACATCCTGTATGGAGAAGGCATTTCGCGCGAAGGCGACCTGCTCGATCTCGCAGTGAACAACAATCTCCTCGAGAAATCCGGTTCGTGGTTCAGCTACAAGGGCGAGCGCATTGGCCAGGGCCGTGAGAATGCTCGCCAGTTCCTGAAAGACAACAAGGACACGTTTGCCAAGCTGGAAGCCGAAGTTCGCAAGACGCTGGGACTGGTCCCGGCCACAGCAACGGCTCCCACCAACGGAGCGTCCCCCACCACGCAGCAGACGGCCAAGGTCGCCACCATGCCGACCGGCACAGAAGGGAAAGTTCCGGCAGCGCGCCGCTAAGAGCTACTGCAGGCCCTCGACAAGGTACAGATCCGCCAGCATGCGGTGATAGCCGAATACGCACGTCTTCGCGTCCGGCGTCATCAGGATGGGGCCGATCGTCTCGACGCCAGCGGGGTCGGTAGGCATGAGTTGCTTCCACATCGCGCGCTTTCCAGTCTCCAGGTCGAGCCGGTCCACCTGCGCCGGCAGTTCTCCCGGCTGGTAGACGTAGAGCGCGCGATTATCCGAACTAAACGTGATAGGCAGCTCGCCCGAATTGTAGCCGGGGATCGCGCGCGGCTCCCCACCATTCACCGGATACAGATAACCTTTCTGATCGGGACCGATCGCGGCAATCCACTGCGAGTCGCCCGAGATCGTGAACGACGTCCCGTTGACTCCCTCCGGTGAAACTGGCTGGCTCTTGCCCGTGGTCGGCTCGTACACGTAGAGCCTTACTCCCTTGCCGGGTTCGTTGCCGGTAAATACAACACGTTTGCCGTCGGGAAACCATCTCGCCCAGCTATGGTTGACGCTGTCTTTCGACAACTGCCGCGCCTCGCCCGCTCCCGTCGTCAAAAGGCGGAGTTGTGACGGAGAATCCTGGGTCTGGGCGACAACTGACTTTCCGTCCGGCGAAAGCGCCACCGCTCCTCCCTCTCCCAGAAGCACCGCCGGCGAGCCGTCGGTCTTGCGGATATACACGGCATACGACAGGCCCCCCGATTTCGAGTAGTCGAGCGAACCACCGCCGCCCTCTTCGTCAAATAACAAAGTCTTGCCATCGATCGAGAGATCGGCGGGATAGGAGTAATCGAGCCAGGACAGGTCGCGTTGCTTCGATTCCCCGGCGATGGTGCCCACCAGTTCGCGCCGCCAACTCGCGCGCATCATCAGCACCCGCCCGTCCTTGGCGATGTCGAACAGCATCAAAGCTCCGGGCAAGCGCAGCACCATGCGTTCCTTGCCATCCAGCGTGACCGCGTACAGGGTCCGATCGACGCCCGATTTGCTGGCCGTGAACCAGATTTCCTTGCCGCTGGGATGCCAGGCCAGCCCCTGAACCGTGAACCATTCGCCGGAGAGAGTGGTCTTCCTCCCTTCCAGATCCACCAGCACCAGCGAGCCCTTGTCGTCGCCCTGCACGGGATGATCGATGAAAGCAATGTGATCTCCCTTCGGAGAAACACGGGGATGGCCGATCCAGCCGCCAGTTTTATAGAGCGACTTACCAATGGGAAATTCCAGCTGGTTCTGCCCGTTCACATCGCGAACCACGGCCAGCGAACTGCCGTCGCCCGACCAGTCCGCCCACTGCACATTTTCGAGCACTTCGCGCGGGGCGCCCCCAATCAAGGGCGCGCGCGCCAGTGTGCCCATGTTTACCCACGTGCCGGTGGCCTTGCTGTTCAACAGCACCGCCATCTCGGCGGCGTTCGAGACCGAGGCGAGCTGCGTGTGACTCAAGCCCATGGAACGCGCTTCGGGTGCCTCCGGACGCGCGGTAAACACATCTACTGGACCACCCTGCCAGGCCGCACTGTAGAGAATCGTCTGCCCGTCCGGAGCGAAACGCGCGGAGCGAATGCTGCCCCGCCGGAATGTCAGTTGGCGATAGAGCGGCGGTAGAGACGGAGGCGTGGAGAAGATGAACTTGCCTGCAAGCAATCCCGCGGCAAGCGATACCAGGGCTGCAATCGCGAGCCAAACGAGGCCGGGACGCTTTTTCGCTACCGTCTTCACTGCCTGAACCGCAGGCACGACTTGCGCGGTCCCACTCTCAGACGCCACTTGCGTGGAACGCGAGGAGTCGATCGAGCGCTTCAGACGCTTCAGGTCGGCGCGCATCTCCGCCGCGGTCTGGCAGCGCATATCGCGATCTTTCTCCAGCGCCTTGTTAATGATCTCTTCCAGCTTCTCGGGCAGGTTCGGATTCAGCCGGATCGGCGCGGTGGGAGCCCGGTTCAGAATCGCTTCCGTAACGACGGCGGAAGTTTCGCCGCGAAACGGCATGGTTCCCGTCGCCATTTCGTAGAGCACCACGCCGAAAGAGAACAGATCAGTCCGGCAATCCAGTTCTTTTCCCCGCAACTGCTCGGGCGACATGTAGGCCATGGTGCCCACGGCCGTGCCCGGATTGGTGAGGCTGAGGTCGCCGGCTTGCGTTTGAGTGTCGCCATTGACGGGCTTGTTGGCTTCGAGAACCTTCGCCAGTCCGAAGTCGAGGATCTTGGCGTGCCCGCGATCGGTCACGAAAATGTTGGCCGGCTTGATGTCCCGATGCACGATGCCCTTGCTGTGAGCCGCGTCGAGTGCATCGGCGACTTCGGTGGCCAGGTTCAGCAGGCGATCAAGTTCCATCGGCCGGCCCTGAATCGTGTGCTTCAGAGTTTCGCCGGTCAGGCACTCCATCACGATGAACAGGTGCCCATCGTGCTGGCCGATTTCGTGAATGGTGCAGATGTTGGGATGATTCAGCGCGGAGGCGGAGCGGGCCTCGCGCCGAAATCGCTCCAGAGCCTGGGGATCCTGGGAAGCTTCGTCGGGAAGAACTTTCACGGCCACGAAGCGGCCCAGCATCGTGTCTTCGGCCTTGTAAACGACTCCCATCCCACCGCCCCCCAGTAATTCCACGACGCGGTAGTGGGAAATCGTCTTCCCGATCATTGATTGGGCTGAGGTCCCGGCCAGATTTTGGGGGAACCGGGGACGTGCCATCTTAGGTCGATTGCCGGGAACCGTCAATCCGATTTGCCGTTGTGGTTATAGGAAACAAATTTGCCGCTTCCTGATTTGGAGGGTATGCGCGTCACGACGGAGGTGTGTACCGCCCGCCACGAAGAAGTTGAGCCACCCAGGTTGCGTGCGGAAGACCGCTCTGCAGTAGAAAGCGGCACTCTGCGTCGATGTCATATTCGACGCGCTGGATGCTCACGTGCGCTCCGTCCGAGAGCAAATAGGAGGTGCGTGTGTCACCGTCGTACGGCATGCCGACGCTTCCGCTGTTGGCGACAGTAATTCCAGCGAGGTGGCGGACAAAGGGCGTGTGGATGTGCCCGTAAACTGCTATCGGCGCACCTAAAACGTTGTAAACGGATTCGAGTTCGGCATCCGAGGCTGTGGCAAGCGGAGCGCGCCAAAGATCGTTGGGCGCGGCGTGTACCAGCGCAAGCGGGCCACTATGCTTGACTTGTGGCAGAGTCCGAAGCCAAGCGATGCGATCCGCGCCGAGCCATTCGCACGTTGTGGCGACGATTTCGCCAATGCAGGTCATCAAGGAACGGAGCGTCGGGGCCCTGGTCGACATTTCGTCTAAACGCTCGTGTGCCCACAACACTTCGTCGGTATTGCCGACCACTCCTTGCCAGCCGAGACTACGAATGCTGTCGATGACTTCGACCGGCCTTGCGCCGCCCTCGGCCAAATCTCCACCGTGCAACACAAGATCGGGAGCGGATTCACGCAGATTCTGGAGTACCGCCTCGAAGGCTGTGAGGTTTCCGTGAATATCGGAAACAACGGCTATCCGCATCAGTTTTCATTGTAGCGAACCGGCAAACCTCGGTTTGCGTTGATAAGGAAAAATCCTCGTAGCCCGCAGCGACTCGGATTTTGGCGAACAAACGACGCAAGCTTGTGAGAACGCCTGATTGTAGAAGTGAGGGACAGTGATTCTAGTCACTGCAACTTCGCATACTCTGTCTTGGCTTCTTTCAGGATGGGAAGGTCGGGATCGGCGTCTTTCCAAAGGGCGAAGAAATCCTGGTATCCGGTTTTGGCTTTAGCGGCGTCACCAGAGATGGCGTACGCTTGCCCCAGACCCAAGTGCGCCAGTGCGCAGATTGGTTCGTTAGTGACCACGCCCGGGTGATCCAGAATTTTTTGAAATTCGGCTGCGGCTATGCTGCCTTGGTGCGCTGCCAGGTAACCTTCGCCGCGCAGGTAAACGGGATAGAGCGCGAAAGTCACCGCTTGGGCAGGAGAACCAAGCTCGTAGGGAGCACTCGGGGCGAGCGCTTCGATTGCCTTGGTAGGGCTGCCGCTTTGAATAGCGGCGCCGGCGTGGATCATGGGGAGGTAGTCGTACCGCACGATAGTGTCTTCCGGGTAGCGCTTAGCGAGGTCGGTTGCCATCCGCATGGCTTGAACCACATCGCCGGCCAGCGCGAGTGCAATGGCCGAGAGGGCCTCAACGTCTTTGCCGTTCGAGAGCGTGAGAGCCGTCTTGGCGCCTTGCTTTGCCTGACTCATGTTACCCACCAGTGCCTCGCGCACCGCGGCTTCCGCCTCGTAGGCCGCTGCGGTCTCTTTTTCGTCTGCCCGCAGGGCCGAATCGGAGGCGCGCCGTGTCAACTCCCGCGCCTTGGCAAACTGTCCGCCGTAAGCGGCGGTATCGGATTCGCTGTAGAGCATATTGTCTTCAAACCCAGGCTTTCCCATCAGCGTGGCCGCTTCACGCTCCATTCCTGCCGCATCGTGCTGCAGGAAATCGATGATGTAAAGGAAAGAATGAATTGAAGGATTATCGAGATTATGGGCTTTTGCCTCCTGGGCTGTCGTCCGGGCTTCGTCCAGGCGGTTAACGTTCATGTAGTTGCCAACGAGGTTTGCGTACACAATCCCACTTCCGGGGTCGAGCTTCACCGCTGCTTGCGACGCGGAGAGAGCCTTATCGAAATCGCCTATCCCGACGTAGATGGCGCTGAGAAGGACCGTCGGAATGACGTCGCGCGGGTAGGTCTGCGCCCACAATTCACAGGTCTTGCGGCCTGCCTCGATATTCCCAACCGCTTCAATCTCATAGTGAGAGACAATGTAAAACCTCTCGCGCTCGCCTACCCGCTCGCGCAATTCGTAAGCCTTGCGCGTATTCTCGGCGGCACGGGCGGTTTGGCCCATATTGGAGTAGACATTGCCAAGCCGCGAGTAAGCCATGGCAAAGTTGGGATCGAGGCTGATGGCGCGCTGGAAGAACGCAACCGCGTCAGGATTATCGTTTTTGACTATCTCCGTCTGGTAGCCGAGGGTATAAGCCTGCAGCGCTTCCAGCGATGGTGTGGTCACGTTTTCCGCTGGTGCGTCGTACTTCTGCACCGAAGCCAGCGATTCGCCCACTTTCTCGCGTATCTTCGTCGCAGCTTCGCCGAGCGCTTTAAGCACTTGCTCCTTGCCGCTGGCCGTGGCCTGCTCGTTGGCCAAGACATCGCCACTGCGACAGTTCACGGCCTTTAGTCCCACCACATATTGCGTGCCCAGACTTGAAATCGACCCTTCGATGCTGGCGGCGCTGGCCGTGCGTTGGCAGACTTCGCGGGCCATCTCTCGCGTGAGCCGCGTGTCTTTAGGCTGTGCCATTAGAGCCAGGGTCTGCGCCACCCGCTCATCGGAGAGCAAGTTCAGAAACGGCGATTGCTCCAGCTGCGCCGAAAGTCCCTGCCGCAGCGTGCCGTCGAAGACCGAATCTCCTGTGGTATTGGTGAACTCGGCGACGACGATGCTGTCCTTATCGGTCAGGCGGCGCGTGGTCTGGCGCGCGCGGAAGTAGAACGTTCCCGTGATTGCAAGCGCGACAAGTACCAACGCTGCCGGAACAAGACCCTTCCGGGGTTTTCTGCCCACGGGAACTTCGGCCACGTTCATCGAGCTCGAGGATGCGGTTGGAACAGGCGCCGGAGAAGAACCGGATGCCGATGACGCGGGTCGGTAGACCGTGGGTTGCGCAACTCCGGATTCGCTCTCCTGCGCTGCAGCCACGGTACCGGAAGTCGCAGCTATGGCGCGCCCTGTCTCTGTGTCCCGCTTGAGCCGCAACAACTCAGAACGCATGTCAGAGGCATGCTGGTAGCGCAGTTCTCGGTCTTTCTCGATAGCCCGGTTGATAATCCGTTCCAGGTCTGGCGGCAAGTCCGGGTTCAGTCGTAATGCAGGTAGCGGAGAACGGTTCATGATGCCGTCGAAGATCACTCCCGAAGTATCGCCTCGAAACGGCAATGCGCCGGTTGCCATTTCGTACAGCACCACTCCGAATGAGAACAAATCCGTGCGGGCGTCGAGTTCCTTGCCTCGCACTTGCTCCGGCGACATATAGGCCACAGTCCCGAGTGTCGAACCGGGACTGGTCAGGTGCTGTTCATCAATCGAGCCCGTCTGCGTATTTGCAGAGCCGATCCGGCTTGAAGAGGCCGTTGCAGGCGTCAATTTCGCCAGTCCGAAATCCAGTATTTTCGCGTGACCGCGCTTGGTTACGAAGATATTCGCGGGCTTGATGTCACGATGAACAATTCCTTGCGCGTGCGCGGAGTCGAGCGCGTCGGCAATCTCGACGGCAAGCGAGAGAGTCAACTCCGTGTCCATCGGGCGGCTGCCGATGCGATGCTTCAGCGTCATGCCGTCCAGAAATTCCATGACGATAAAGGGCTGCCCCTCGTGTTTGCCGATCTCGTAAATGGTGCAGATGTTGGGGTGGTTCAAGGCCGAAGCAGCCTTGGCTTCGCGCTGGAAGCGGCTAAGCGCCTGCGGGTCATGTGCCACGTCATCAGGCAGGAATTTGAGCGCCACAAAGCGGTCGAGGTCGATGTCTTCCGCCTTGTAGACGACACCCATTCCGCCACCGCCGAGCTTCTCGACGATGCGGTAGTGAGAAATGGTCGCGCCCAGCATTGGTGCCGCATCTTACGTGGACACGGTGGGCAAGTCAATGAAAGCAGGTAGGTTGACGGCAGTGCTCGCTGGTAGTTGTCGCAACATGGCCATAGCACTCAAAATCCCTGTTCTAGGCGAAGACGGCGCAAAATTGTGATAGCGCCCGTTCGCGTCAGATGACATTAACTTCTGGTTTCTCGTTATCTGGAAGTAGCGAGAGGCTTGCGCAACTAGTTTCGAAAGATTTGCTGCTTGAGCTTTTATTCTGCCGCGCGGTCTAGGGAGCTGACTTTTCGTCGGGGACGATCGGAGAATGCCACGATGGAATAACGAGGTAATACCTCTGACTGCCCTTTAGCCGCAAAGGCGTTCTGAGCCTACCCACAGTTGAGCCAGATCTCTGAGGTTGTCTTTATATGTGCGCGTTACCAAGTATTCCTTCCCACCTTTTACACGCAGCTTGTACTCTCCCGTCGATAAAGGTTGGATCTGCTCCACGGCCGAAATATTCACGACCACCGAGCGGTGGATGTCACGTAATCGTCGTAAAGGTGGAGCATCACATGCTTGCTCCGTTGTCAGTCAGCAGGGATTTCTGGGCCGTGAGCCAATTCTGCTCTGAATCGCACATTCACTGTTCGCGCGCCGAGGGTACGCGACGTAAATCGCCAGTCATCTCGGCACCGGCGACTTTCATCGGAGGAAATGACGAGACATGAACACGCTAAAACGGTTGCCGAATTTCTCGATACTGTGGGTTACGACGATTGTTCTGGGTTGCTTCAGCAATGCGGCCGCACAAGCCAGCTACAAAGTCACCGATTTGGGCGCTGAGGGGAAGGACAATCTGGGTTGTGCCATGTCCCTCAATAATCGAGGCTGGACGGAGATCATGGCTGGGACCGAAATCGACCCATTGCATGTCGGGCCGCTTGTAAAAGGGCGAGCGGGCATAAACATCGATGGACTCAAGATCGACCTCGGCACACTCGGAGGAAAGAACAGTTGGACCAACTATGGCGGGATCAACGAGGCCGGGGAAGCGGTCGGTTTTGCCGAAACGGATGTTCCGGACCCGAACGGCGAAGACATTTGCGCCTTCGGCACACACCTTACGTGTCGTCCGTTTCTTTGGCAAAACGGCGACATGAGACCTCTCCCGACACTGGGCGGGGAATAACGGGCAGGCGAGCGCGATTAACAACCACGGACAAATCGCAGGATTTGCGGAAAACACTATCGTGGACTCTACATGCCCCCCAGCCCCGTTCCCGCCTAATCGGATTACACTCGGGGCGGTGTGGAAAAAACGAAAAGCCCACCCTCTTCCTACGGTGGGTAGCGATCCAGACGGGGCCGCGTTCGGCATCAACAATCGAGGCCAGGCTGTAGGCTACTCGGGAACCTGCACCGCAGCGCTTCACGCCGTCCTTTGGGAAAATGGCACTGCCATCCCGCTTCCTGACCTCGGAGTGCCGGGCCGCCCTGGCCGTCGGCATTAACGACCAAGGCCAAATTGTTGGCCAAGTCGTTAGCGCTGACGGCACAACCGTCTATGGCGCTCTTTGGCAGAACCTCGAAATCACAAACCTCCGCACTCTGCCGGGGGACTTTACCTCCTTCGCCGAAGGCATTAACAACCAGGGCCAAGTGGTGGGGAGCACCCAGCTTTCCAACGGCGACTGGTCCCATGCCTTCATCTGGCAGAACGGCGTGATGACCAGACCTGAACACGTTGTTCCCTGCAAGTTCCAACCTCTACGCAACCATGGCGAACGTGATCAACGAGCGCGGACAAATCGCGGGCATGGCAACCGTACTCAGAGGGCCGGATGCGGGCAAGATCCACGCCTTTCTGGCAACCCCCGTAGACGCAAGCATAGGCACGTCGGTTGCAGGGTCGCACGTACGCATCCGAAAATCACTTTGCCCGCGAATGTTGGCAAACAGCTTTTGCAGAGGTTCGGCCGATAACAGGATTCCAACGATAGAGTAGAGGCGGCACCAGAACGGCGAATCGGGGACGATAAGCGGCGGCATTTACCGCTGGGCGAAGCCTTTGCTGAAGAGTGCCGCCGCATCGTTGGCGAAATATTCCCCATCTCACTCAGGTACCACCGTAACCCCGCTCTTGCGAATTAGCTTAGGTCCCGCCCCGTCCCCCGCCAATACTTGTGATATGCGAAACCTCGGTATATTCGCCGCGCTGCTCTGCGCCTGCGCGGCAATCACATTCGGTCAGGACAATCGCGTGTTCGACTGGACTCCCGCCAACAACGAAACCATCCCCATGGAGCCCGCAAGCCTCCATGCCGGCCGCGTGTACCATCCGGCCGCAGGTGGCGGCAACATGCACGTCCAGATCGAGGCTCGCTATCCCGTGACCGTCGCCATGGCCTGGGCCGATGCGTGGAACAACGCGATGCAGCACCCCGACGCTCCCATGGACTTCAGTCTCATCTGCGTCAAGGAGCATGTTGTCAATACAATTTACGAATGTCATTTGCCTTCCGAGCGCCCGATGATCATCACCTTCCACGATGAGCGCAAGCCCGAAAAGCCCGTGGTCTCGACCATCGGGGCCATTCTCGGACCTGGCGTCCGCCAATTTATTTCGCCCAATGACCTCCACATCCAGTACTACGCGTGGAATTGCGTGGACAACTGCATCCTGCCCGAGTTTCACTGGCGGCGCATCGTGAACGAAAAATACGATGTCACCGAGGCGCCCAAGGTCTACAGCCTGATGACTCCCGACCACGACGGCCAGGAACTGAGCGTGAAGATCAAGTCGCCGATTCCGCTTACGGTCGCCATTCTTCCTTCGCCGCTCGCGGATCAGTTCTACGACCGCGCCATTTCGCTTAGCGACGCTCTCGATCAAACTGGATGCAAGCAGCGCGGCGTTCAGAAGCTCGGTTTCAACTGCACCTTCAATGTCGCCAACGGCCCGCAGACTCTCCTGGTCCTACCTGACATCAACTTCTCCGGCCACAAGAAAGCCGACGTCGAGATCGAAACCGTGATGTGCGTCGAGCACTGCGACCTGCTGCCCCCACCGCCGAACCCGTAGAAAGGGCTGGTGTGGCGAGAGCCCTCGCCGTCCGGGCAGCACTCCTGCCCGCCCAGGGGGGACTTATTTGTTATGCGGTTGCAGCGCCCTTGCGCCTGCGGCTTTTGCGGCTTTGACAAGGATTCTGTGAGAACCTCGAAACGGGCAAATAAGCCGCGCGTTCAGAAGGCTGAGGGTGGCCTCACATTTCTCATGAGATTAGGGCCGTCAGGTTGCGGCACACTTCTGAGCAGAACGGATCGCGCATTGTTGCGCGGGTTCCAGAAGCGTGCGAAGCGCGCCCCAGATCTGGGCCTTGTCGCCTAAGGTGCTCAAGGCGATTTTCGGAGCCTTGGGCTGGATCTTGCGCACGACTTTATCTACGGTCTCGAGAAGCAACTCGGGAGCGCCTTTCACCAGGCCGCCATTGAAGACGATCAGCTCGGGATCGAGCACGCTGACTACATTGGCCACCGCTACCCCCAGCATCACGAAGCTCTGTTCAATGAGTGCGCGCGCGCCCGCATCGCCCTGACGCAGTGCCTCGAAGACATAGCGCGCGTCCCGCTGATCAGCGAGCGTGGCCGGCTGCGCGCCGTTGCCATGCACCAGTACCTCGCGTCCCTGCTTCGCCAGCCCTAACCCGGAGACATAAGTTTCGAGGTAGCCGGTGTTCGGAAAATCCTCCGTCCAGCGCGGCCACTCCAGATTCATGCGGAAGAGTTCGCCGGCAAAGCCATTGCGCCCGCGGCAAATTCGGCCATTGACGAACAGACCCGCGCCAATGCCAGTACCCAGCGCGATGAACACGAAATTGTCGATGCCCTGCGCGACTCCGCGCCAGTGCTCGCCGATGGCGGCCATGTTGGCATCGTTGTCGAGAAACACCGGGACCCGGAATGCCTCTTCCAGTTCGCGCCCCATGTCCTCCTCGCGCCAACCTGGGACGTTGTTTGCGTCGACCACCTTTCCGGTCTGCGGATCGACGCCGCCCGGCACGCCGATCGCGATGCCGCGCAAAGTTCCGAGGCGGCTCTTGTTCTGGATGAACCTGGAAATTCCGTCGCGAATCTGCGCGATGACCCCGCCCGGTCCCGCTTCCGAGTGCACACGCTCGCGCGTCTCCTCGAGAAACTCTCCTTCGGCGCTCGCCAGCACGAAACGCAGATGGCTCGCGCCCATGTCGATGGCGATTCCACAACCAGCCGGTTTGCGTGTTGCGTCTCCTCGGGGCAAGATCAATTTCCGTTCGGGATGTCGACTTCTTATAGAGGTTTGGTTTATTGAATCGTTTTAATCAGCCAATATAAAGGTCGGGCAGGAACTTCATCCTGTCAAGTGAAAATTCGATTTTCGCGGAAAATGAAATTAACTGGCAGGACTCAGACTACTTGCGAGGTCTGCGGGAGCCGGATTCTTCCCGGGCGCGTCATGGCGCCAGCCGGGATGCCGGAATATGTAGCCGACCTTATTGCGCCAGCCCGGCGCCGTGCGAACGTCCTGCCACATATCCGTCCATTCGTGGAACGCAATTCGAACCGGATTGTAGGTGTGAATATTCTTTGTAAGCCCAAAGCGCGGAGCATCCTCCTGGCTCTCAGGCTCGAAGGTTCCGAACAAGCGATCCCAGACAATGAGCGTTCCAGCGTGATTGCGGTCGATGTAGCGCGGATTGGAGCCGTGGTGCACGCGATGATGCGATGGCGTGTTCATCACCCATTCGAGCGCTCCGAGCGAGCGCACCAGTTCGGTATGAATCCAGAACTGGTAGAGCAAGCTGATCGCCTGCATGGTCAGGATCATCATCGGCCCGAAGCCCACAAGCGGGAGCCACACCCAGAACACCCAGCCCATGAAGGTCCCGGTCCAGCTTTGCCGGAGAGCGGTCGAAAGGTTGTAGCGCTGCGAGGAGTGATGCACGACGTGGGACGCCCAGAACAGCCGGCACTCATGGCTGGCACGATGAAACCAGTAGTAGCTGAACTCGTCGCAGAAAAAGAGCAGCAGCCACACCCACCATTGGTAGCCGAGATTGAAAATCCGGAACCGGTAGATCAGTCCGAAAATTCCCAGTTGCATGGTCTTCGCAACCAGGTTGACGGCGACGTTGCCGAGTCCCATGGTGATGCTGGCCGCCGAGTCTCTCACTTCGTACAGATCGCGACGCATGATCGCGTCGGCGATGGCCTCCATCGCCATCAGCAGGATGAAGCCCGGAATCGCCAGTTCGATCAGGTTCGGCATGGCAGCGTGGTTCACCGGGATTCTATCTCAGGTTGGGAGGCACTCGGCGGCCAGCACTCAGCCATCACAGCCCGTGGGCTAGGAATGGACTGTACGCCGGGCTGAGTGCCGTGTGAATGCTGAGTGCTGATTCCTGAGTGCTTTCAACATCTTGCCGTTGTCCCAGCGACATTACCTCCGTCACTATCCAAGCATTACTTCCTCTCGCATACTGAGCGCATTCCGCAACTGTGTTCGGGATGTTGGGTTTTACAGAAATGAGCGGGCCATAAAAGCTCTGCGCCTGCATTCATTTTTTGTGTGCTCAGATTTCGAGGCAGCCCTTCAGGAGGGCCAATCAGATATGAGAAATCTTCGACGACTCGTCTTCCTCAATCTTCTTCTTGCGCTGTTTGTCTCCTCAGCGGCTCTTTCTGCATTTGCCGATCCTCCGGGACGCGCCGTGCGCCTGCAGTACATTTCGGGAGCAGTCTCGATTCAGCCGGGCGGGGTGAACGACTGGGTTGCCGGCGTGGTGAACCGTCCGCTGACCACCTCCGACCGCGTCTGGACTGACAAGGAAGCGCGCGCGGAACTGCATCTCGGAAGCGCTGCCCTGCGCATGAATGCCGAGACGAGCCTGACATTGACCAACGTCAGCGACGATGTAGTGCAGATCGAACTCGACCAGGGCACCCTGAACCTGCACATCCGGCATCTTTTCGGCGGCGAGACTTACGAGATCGACACGCCCAACCAGGCATTCACGATCCTCAAGGCCGGGGACTATCGCTTTGACGTGGATCCCAATGCCGACACCACATCAGTCGCCGTCTTTCGCGGCGAGGGTGAGGCCAATGGGCAGGGACCGGGCGTCAAAATCAAATCCGGACACCAGGCCACCTTCACTGGCGGCACTTCCATGCAGTATCAGATGGCCAGCTCCCCGGGCTTCGACGGCTTCGACGATTGGTGCCGTGTGCGCGACGACCGCGAAGATCATGCCCGCTCTTATCAGTATGTTTCCGCCGACGTAGTGGGCGCTGACGAACTCGACGAGTACGGCACCTGGCGCACCGTGGGTGCGTACGGTCCGGTGTGGGTTCCCACAGTTGCCCCCGGCTGGGCTCCGTATCACGACGGCCATTGGGTCTGGGTCGAGCCATGGGGCTGGACCTGGGTGGATGATGCGCCGTGGGGATTTGCTCCCAGTCATTACGGACGCTGGGTCTACGCCGGCGGATATTGGGCCTGGGCGCCCGGCCCGGTCGTGGTGGCGCGTCCCGTATACGCTCCCGCGCTCGTGACGTGGGTCGGCGGACCGCATTTTGGCGTGAGCCTGTCGTTCGGTGGCGGCGGAGGCGTGGGCTGGTTCCCGCTCGGCTGGGGTGAGCCGTACGTGCCGTCTTACGCCGTCAGCCGCACTTATTTCCAGCAGGTGAACGTATCCAATACGCACATCACCAACATCACGACGGTTACGAACAACTACTACGTCACGAATAACAACACCACGGTGGTCAACAACAATATCTCGAATATTCGCTACGCTAATCAGAACGTGCGTGGCGCAGTGACGGCCGTTCCCACACGGACTCTGACCAACTCTGAGCCCGTGGCGAAAGCTGCCGTGCCGGTTCCGGCGAGCGAGATTAAGCCGGCAGCGTTTACGACCGCCGCGCCGGTGGTCCCCGCGAAGAGCAGCGTCCTCGGCATGAACGCGAATGCTCGCGCATCTGTGCCTCCGGCGCAAGCCGCCGCGCGTCCGGTGGTCTCGCACGTCGCTCCACCCCCGAAACCCGTGCCATTCGAGGCGAGGCAGGAAGTGCTGGCGAAGAATCCCGGCCGCCCGCTGGACAGGCAAACCGAAGCACAACTGCGGACGAGCATCGCGAACCGGCCTCAGCCAGCGGCAGCGCCCGCAAAAGCACAGACGGGGCAGCCCGCGCAGCCTGGAAAACCGGCAACTCCGGCCGCGTCCAACCCGAACGCGGGGGAATTTAAGAATGCGCCGCATCCCGAGAATGCGGCTCGTCCGGAGAACTCGGCTCGTCCGGAG
>OEKN01000105.1_pt1 | contig 15448 bp, 9 predicted proteins | sample 1503361 | NCBI WGS metagenome assembly OEKN01 (sample SAMEA104379592, study PRJEB20068) | metagenome | biome: 1000743; feature: 77; material: 1998 | place: USA | collected 2012 | depth 25 m
AAGACTGACGACTGAAGACTGACGACTGATGTCTGTTGCAACCGCAAGCAGCAGTCACTAGACTTGGAACACGTAAAAGCAAATCCGGCGGTTTCCGGTGTGCCCCCGCTGCCGATGAATTCGATCTGGCGCACAATCCGCGGCTACATCCTGTGGTCGTATGAGCGCGGCAGCCTTCACTACGACGTGATGGTGACGCTCATTCTGCTGTTTGTTTTTCTTTCGCCCTACTGGATCAACTTCAAGGACAAACCGATTGAGCGGGTTCCGCATCAGACCGCAGTAGTAGTCCAGCCTGATGGAAAGGGTGGATTCGTATACCAGATCGATGCATCCGTCCTGTCGGCGAAGAACGATGCCGCACTGCGCGAAGAGATGCTCGGTATCATCGAGCCCATCGCGGGCGCAGCAGCCATTTCGAATATCGAGCCTGTAAAAGACGGCAAGGGCAAGATCAAGAGTTACAAAGTCTCAATACAGAAAGAGTAAATGCCGTCAGTCCCCAGAGGAGGGCGCGCACAACCCGTATGAAATTTCCTGACTCGCTGCGCGCCTGGCTGCCCCGAACGCTAGTCTTGGGCTTCGTCTGCTTGTGCGCCGGCGCAGCTTCGGCACAGAGCGATCCCAACCTGCAGAAAGTTCTCAGCCAGATGGATGCCGCCGCAGCGGATTTCCACTCCGCGCAGGCCAACTTCGTCTGGGAACAATACTTCAAGGTTGTGAACGAAAACGATACCCAGAAGGGAAGTGTCTACTATCGCCGCTCCGGCAAAGAGATCCAGATGATGGCTGACATCTCTGATCCGCCGAAGGCCGTGCTCTTCAGCGAAGGCAAGGTACAGGTGTACGAGCCTAAGCTGAAGCGGGTGACCGTCTACGAGGCTGGGAAGAACCGGGAGGCGGTGGAAAGCTTCCTGGTGCTGGGCTTCGGCGGGAGCGGGCGCGACATGTTGAAGTCGTTCGACGTGAAATATCTGGGCACCGAGCAAGCTGGCGGCGTCAATGCGGCCAAGCTGGAACTCATTCCGAAGGCCGACCGGGTGCGCGGCATCTTCGCGAAAATCTGGTTGTGGATCGACCCGGCGCACGGCATCTCGGTCCAGCAGCAGTTTTTCGAGCCTTCCGGCGACTACCGCCTGGCCAAATACTCCGACCTCAAGGTCAACCAGAAAATCCAGGATAGCGTGTTCAAACTGAAGACCTCGGGCGACACCAAAGTGATTTCGTCTCCGAAGGGCTAATTTGTTGAGTTTAAAAGCCAAGATTAAAGCTGAAAATTGCGATGCGGGTCGATATACTGAGTTTCAAGGCAGCGGGTGAATTTTCGATGGCCAAAGTTTTTACGATCCCGGTAGTTCCCAATCTCGGTCGAAAGAAGAGAGAACGCACTTCCGATCCCCGCTATGTCGATGGCCAGCGCTGCCTGGTGGAGGCCATGAAGTACCTGGCCCAGTCCGATCCTGTCGCCAACCGCCCCGCGATTGAGTTGCTCTCCGAGCACGTGAGAACGCGCTTCCGCATGAGCGACTCGCCGCTAAAGTGAGCTCTCAAGCCTACACTCGTTGCTGCGATCCACAGCCGTTCGCAACTGCCTGCTGCTGAACGCAAGAAAAAGGGGGCGAAATTTCCGCCCCCTTGGCAGATAACTGCGCTCCGCGCTAGAACTCGTAACGCAGGGCTAACTGCATGACGCGCGGGTTAGTGAGCAGGCCGGAATATTTGCCGAACGCACTCCCTTGATCCAAGTTGTTGGTTATCGAAGCGACATCAAAGCGCGTCAGGTTGGGAACATTGAACACCTCCCAACGCAGCCGTACGAGGTGAGACTCAGCGTAGGGCATCTTCCAGTATTTGCTAAGTGCAAGATCAAGAGTTGCAAAGCCATCGCCACGAACCTGGTTGCGGGTGCCGCTTTCGCCAGGGAAGTCGTGGCGGAAAGGACCCAGGCCGAGGCCATTAGGTAGCTCCGGAAGGGCACTTGGGAAAAGAGTGACATAGCTGTTTGCGCCAGCTCCCGCGACCTTTGTGGTCTTCGTGTGAGGTGTTCCGATCAGAGTCGCGTTCCCCGGCAGTTGCCAATTCGTAGGCCAAGTTGCACCGTTGCCGATGTTAACTGGGAAACCGCTGGTCCAGCGGGCGATACCGGAGAACTGCCAGCCACCAATAACGGCCTCGACCGGTCCATGAGCGTTCCCAACCAGTGCCTTGCCCCGTCCAAACGGCAGATCCAGAATCCAGTTGGCATTCAATTGGTGGGTAGTATCGAAATCTGATATACCACGCAATTGGTTTGGCGACCACGAGTTAATGATTCCACCGAGGCCGGTTGAGAGGCCGCCATTCTCGCCGACGCGGGTTGCGTCCGAAGTAAGGTCAATTGATTTTGACCAGCTGTAGTTTAAGTCGAACTGTACTCCATGAGACATGGACCGGCGCAGCGACAGCTGTAGAGCGTTATAGTTCGAGTTACCCATTGAGCGCCAAGCGTATAACGAGTGGAACTGCCGGTTGAAATACGCATTGGTCCCGAGGGTCGAAGTGTAGTAGTGGCCGGGGACTTGGTTGCCAGTACTAGGATCTATGCCAGCAATGCCGCCCGTGCCTGAGAAGTCCGTTCCCCAGTAATCGAGTTCAGCAAGAGGCGTAGTCTCGTCACCAAAGCCGTTGATTGGTCCCCCGCCGCAACCGAGTAGGTCATACATGGCTTGCACCACATCGGGGGTGGAGCCTCCGCTACAGGCGAGCGAGTACTGGTCAGTCCCTTGAAGCTTCTGAACCATATTCTGCCAATATGCGGCCGTCGGTCCCACCACGCTGGCATTGATGGCGGCAGTAGCAATTCCTTGAGCTCCAAGCTGGGACATGCGGCTTGCTGCTTGGAAATAATTGACCCCTGACTTCGGGTCCCTGATATTCAGGGGCGCGGCCAAATCATACTGGGACAGCAAGCGTCTCCCAAGGTGACCCACGTAGGACATATCCAGCGTCATATTCCGCGAAAGCTGTTGACCGATGCTGAAGTTGAGGGCATACGAGTACGGAGTCTTGATGGTGTCATCCAGGCCAAAGTAGATTCCTAATCCGGTGCCTTGGTCGGGAAACACGAACGGGACACCGCCCGGCGGCGTAGGTAACAGCTGAGTGCCATCTGGCGAGCAACATGGAACCTGCGAGAGACTCGTGAGTCGTGGAACAGTGGCGGCGCTGGGAATCGTGGAATTGGTTAAGTCCGATACCAAACCGAAAGCCCCGACTCGATCAAAAGTGCTCAGGAGGCCTTCACCAATCCGGTCATACACGATGCTGGCGCCGGCGCGTACTACCGTGTTCGGCCGCGCGTTCCAGGCGAATGAAACACGGGGAGCGAAGTCGTGGTAGTCCCAATGATAGTAACCCGGCTTGCCGTTGGCTGGACCCGACAAGGCGAATGCGACGGTTTGGTCTGCCTCGGCGCCAATGCCATGCTCCATGTTGGATATACGTTGCTTAAGCCAGTTCCCTAAGCTTACGCTGGGGGCTACTTGGGTTCCTGACGTTTCCCACGGGGGTGAAAGTAGCGAATAGCGTAAGCCGTAGTTAATAGTCAGCGTCTTTTTCATGCGCCAGGAGTCCTGGAAGTAGAACTCGTATTCATTCGCGGCATAACGGCGGTTGACGGGCGTCCCCTGAGGCAACAGGTTGCCGTGTTTATCGTAATTGTAAATTGCATCGAGCTGGCTCACGAGGCCCATCATGGCCACGAGAGGATAGTTGTAATTCAAATTGAAGTCGGTGTTGACGGCGGGGAGCCCGTTGTTTCCAGGATCAAGAGGACTATTCGTATTGGCAACCCCAGCGGTGTCGAGTCCGGAGGAATTGGTGACTCCAAAGGAAAACGAATCCCGAAGACTGGTTCGGGGATTGCGAATGAAACGTATGTTCGTGCCAAACTGAAGTGTATGCGTACCCTTCGTCCAAGAAATATCATCTACGAAATTGTGCACCGGTGCGTTATAGGATCGGCTATAAAAGAACGCAAGGGTAGAGTTGTTGGGAAGGCTGTTATCGTTCATGCCGCGAAATTGGATGTTCTGACTGTTCGTGTTTCCCGGGTTGTTAATGCTCTGACGTGTGTACCCCCAGCGGAAATTGTTGAGTAGTGTGGGCCGAAGAGTTGCGGTGTAGCCCACAGTAAATCCGCTGCTATTGTCGCTAAGGATCTGGATTGGAGAACTGCCCGGCAAATAGGGCGGATCAGAATGCTTGTCGTTGCGCAAGGCGCCACGCCAAAACAGGGAATGAGTGCCACTGCTGTTGAGCCGGTAGTCGACGCGGCCGATATACCAGTTCCTGTTGGTCGGAGCGGCGCCAGAGAAACGATAACCGACAAAATTAAATCCATCGCCTTGGGAATTGTCATTGGCATGGGGGAACGTGTTGAAGAACGCCAAAACCACGGGGTTGACCCCGGCAATGGCAGGATTAGTTGCATTCAGTGGATCCATGCTCTTGATCTGATCCTTCGAAAGTGCGGTATACCCCGCGGGAACCGGCGTCGGATCGCCAGAGATATTTCCACCCGCGCACCGTGGGTCCGTCTCGTCGGCGCAATGATACGTGATGAAGCCTGCGCGCAAGGCATCGCTGGGCACAATGCGCACTACGCTATTTTCCTCGCGTTGCCGGGCACCCTCAAAATTCAGAAAGAAATACAGGCGATTCTTGACGAAGGGGCCGCCAACTGCTCCGCCGAATACATTCCGGTTCAGTTTCGGAGGTTTGTTCGGTTGTCCACTCCCCACTTCAGAGAGTTTCACGAAATAATCATTAGCGCTGGTATAGGTGTTTCGCAAGTACTCGTACGCCGAACCATGAAAATTGTTGGTGCCGCTCTTTGTGACCAGCGACACCTGTGCTCCGGAGGATCGACCTTCGTCGGCGCCATAGTTCGTCGTCGTGACACGGAACTCCTGCACCGAATCTAGCGTGACAGGCAACACAGATGTGAACGCGTAAGCATTGACTTGATCATTCACGTCAACACCATCGAGAGTGATGTTGCTCTGGTCGCTGCGGGCTCCGTTCACCGCGCCACTGCGGGTGTCATTATCTCTGTTTATGTCGGGGCGATTGCCCGTGTAGGCCACGCCGTTCTGCAGGCTGAGCAGATCCGGTACGTTCCGGCCTTCCAAAGGAAGCGACTTCACCTGGGTTTCGCTGAAGGCGTTACCCAGGCTGGCGTCCGCGGTATTGATCACGGCGGCCTCGGCATTGACTTCGATGACCTCCGTAGCAGCACCAACCTCCAACTTCACATTCAAGGTCGAAGGAGTATCGACCAGCAACTGGACGTGCTTCTGCTCCGCCTTGCGAAACCCGGGCGTTTCGACCGTGAGTTGGTACACGCCCGGCTGCAACTGGAGAAATTCGTAATTCCCTGCGTCGCCCGTCGTCACCGTGCGCGTGAAACCGCGCTCGGGATTGGCTAGAGTGACTCTTGCGCCTGACACCGCGGCCTGGCTCGGGTCCGTCACGGTGCCGCGCAGAGAAGTAGTGCCCGACTGCGCGAACACGATCGCGCTAAATGCAAGCAGAAATCCGACAAGCCGAATGACAACGCATGAGACTGCGCGCATAAGAAGCTCCCTACCCCCGAATGAGGGGCGTCGAATAGTTGTGGTGCCCAAGGATTGAAAGCACGATAGAGACCCTGGGATTGCCGTTGGCGCGATATTTTGCAGCGGGAGGATGACAACTTACAAGAGCTTATTTGTAATAATTTCCATTAAGGAAACCGCTTCTGCATGACACCCCTGCCCGGCCATGCGAATTGAGGTCAAGCCCCAGTGTTTTGTGCTGCAGAAGACCTGCGAAGATTCCAAAATCCATCAATTTCTACCGAAACTTGGAGGATTCGTGACCTTGGGCACGCCTGAGCGATGCTTGCAATGAACGTTGGAATGAGGTTTACCACGCAGGGCTTGTTATGTTCAAAAGGGCGCAGAGGCCCCTGGTTTTCGGCGATTCGCGGCCGGGTTGCTCAGTCGAACTGCGCCCGAGGCAGAGCGAGTCCCAGCGGCTCATTCATGCTGATTCGCGCCGCCGTCCTTCACCGAGCCGCCCGATATTGGTCCGGGCGCATTTCAGGCGCGAGCGCTTCGCGATTGCCGCCATAGGGCGGACGCAAACCAGATGGCGATCGGATAGCATTCCAGCGTGTAGCGGGTTTCCGGGTTCTGCATCGTCCCCAGGAATAAAGATCGTAATACGATATAAGAGATCCCGATCCCGGCCCATGCAATCGGCCCGCCTCGGATGAGTCCCGCCAGCGCCGCAGTTACGTAGATCAGGTTCAAAGCTCCCAGTCCGACTGCCAGCACGATCCATTTTCGATCATCATCAAATTCATACCAGCGGCTCGAAGGAGGAAGCATTTCTGTCCGCGGACGCAACCACATATCGGCGATTTTGAGCGCGGGCAGGATCACATAGTAGCGCCAGGGATGAGCGTGGATTCGCTCCTCCGCGAGTGCGGCAAAGCGAGCGTCCAGTTCAGGGGTTACCGTCAGCGCGTCGTTGTAGTCCGAGAGAAGCTGCAGTGTTTCTTGCTTTTGTTCGGGAGTGTCGAATGCGCGCGCAGGAAGGTTGGCGGCATCCACTTTATCGCCCGGCACATTCCAATAAATTTCTTCGGTTGACACATAGTCGGCAATCCAGGTATTGACCCAGCGGTTGAAGCCGAGGGGAACGAACTCGTCCACTTCGTTAGCGAAGCGGGGCGCGAGAAATTGCCAGCGATGGAGTGAGTGCAGGTTCCGCGCTCCCCACACCAGCAGGGGAGACAGAGCGACAGCCGCAAGCATCACTCCAGCGCTCACGATCGGGAACGCCGCCTGGTGGTTCCGCAAAGCGCGCAGCCAAAGAATACCCAGGTACGCTCCCAGTGCAGCCAGCAGTAGACCTCCGTCGGGCCGCAACAAGATGCATGCCGCGACTGCGGCTCCGCACTGAATCCACGGACGCCTTTCTCCGGATCCCAGGCCGTTCAGTCCGATCACGGCGAAATCCAGGGCGACCACGGTGAAGAAGATCTCCAGCGTCTCCGTCAAAGCCGCAGCCGAGTACTGCGCGAGGAAAGGGCACAGTCCGGCCAGAATAAAAGCTGCTTTCGCCGCTCGATCGCAGATAGACCGCCGAACTACATCGGCGATAACGAAACACGTGCCTATATCTACCAGGATCTGGATGACCATCACGGCGCGGTAATGATCAATCCCGAAAATCGCAAACACGAGCGCGAGAAATGCGGGGTAGCCGGGCAGGCGCGAATCGGTGGGATTGATCTGGCTGGGATCGTACGTTCGTCCGTAAACGCCCCGCAGCAGCCAGTTCTTTGCGATGTCCGCGTAAATCCGGGAATCATCCGTGATATGCGGAAATTTCACAAGGAAGAACACCCGCAAGGCCAATGCAGCCAGGAGGACGAAGACAAAATAGCGAAGGTTCTTGCGCACAAGCTCGCGCACGATAAGACTATAGCCTGTTTTTCAGAAGACGGCGCCGTATTCGAGTCTCCGGTGGAGCCTCTGCTTGAAGCATCGTTTGACCCCTTGCGAATCCGCATCATACGATGGGTAGAAGCCCCCCATGGCGAAACCCGTTTTCTACGATCCCGAGCAATCCCGCTGGCGCTGGCTGCGCCGGCTTTTTGACGTCCTTGGGGTAAGCATCACTCTGTTGGTCATCTTTTTTGTCTATACCGCCATCCGCGACGAGCAACTCCCCGGATTATTTCTTCCCGAACAGAAGCGTCCGTACCACGCACTGAAGGAAAAGGAACGAGAAAAGGAAAAAGAGAAGAAGAAGCTGGCAACGCTCCGCACGCGCCGCAAAACCAAGAAACCGCCTTCCCAGGTCACGTTGAACGCGGATGAAGGCATCCGGGCTGCCTTCTATGTCCAGTGGGACGCTGCCAGCTTCTCCTCATTGCGGGAGTATGCCCACCAGATCGACATGCTGTATCCCGAGTGGCTGCATGTCCTGGGGCCGAATGGAAACGTCCAGGGACTCGATCAGCAGACCTATCACTATTTCAACGTGGTCCAGGATGGAAAAGTCCGCACCGTAGACGACGAGGTCATGCCCTTTTTGAAGTCGGAAGAGACCGGCATGGAGGTTTTTCCGCTGGTCAACAACTTCGACGAAACGGAGTGGAAGCCCGAAATTGCCAAATTCCTGATGGATCCGGCGGCGCGCGCGAACTTCCGCCAGCAGATCGACGCGTTTCTCGCCTCCGACAAGTATCGCGGCCTGATGGTGGACTTTGAAGATTTCGCGAAGAGCGCCCAGCCCGGATATCTGGCGTTGTTGGGAGAACTCTCCACCGACCTGCATAGCAAGGGGTTGAAGCTCTACGCCAGCGTGCCCGCGCGCGACAAGGATTTCGATTACGCCACCATCGCGGCCAGGACTGACGGCCTGGCGCTGATGAACTATGACGAGCACGAGTCCGAGAACGAAGCCGGACCGGTGGCATCGCAGGAGTGGTTCACCAAGAATCTCGAGATCGCGAAGCAAAAAGTGCCGCTCAATAAACTGATCTGCGCGATCGGGAACTACGGTTACGACTGGGTCAAAAAGCCGAAGAAAAATCCGACCCCGGATTTGAAGAACGTGAACGTGACCGTGCAGGAAGCCTGGATCGGGGCGCGCGACTCCGAGCAGGACATCGACTTCGATTACGACAGCCTGAATCCTCACTTCAGCTATATGGACGAGAGAAACCTGCGCCATGACGTATGGTTTCTCGATGCCGTGACGGCTCTCAATGAAATGCGCAGTGCGCGTACGCTTGGCATCAAGACCTTCGCGCTCTGGCGTCTTGGGTCGGAAGATCGCTCGCTATGGAAAATCTGGGATTTGCCCAACGAATCCTCCGCACCGGACAAGCTCAAGGAAGTTCCTCCCGGCCAGGATGTCGATATGGAAGGCCAGGGCGAAATCCTGCGCATCGAGGCCCGCCCCGCGAACGGGCAGCGCGACATTACAGTGGATGCGTCCACTGGCCTCATCGAAGATCAAGTTTTCCAGACGCTCCCGGAGCCGTATCGCGTCGCGCGCTATGGCGCGATGCCGAAGCAAGTGGCGATCACGTTTGACGATGGACCTGATCCTGAATGGACGCCAAAGATTCTCGATGTGCTAAAGCGCGAGAACGCGAAGGCGGCCTTTTTCGTGATCGGCCTTCAGGCAGAAAATAATTCCGCGCTTACACGCCGTATCAAGGACGAAGGGCACGAGATCGGCAATCATACCTTCACCCATCCCAATATCAGCAATATCTCGCGAAGCCACATGCGGCTGGAGTTGAATCTCACGGAGCGGCTGTTTGCCAGCCGCCTGGGAATGCGCACCATCTTGTTCCGCCCGCCCTACTCGATCGATCAGGAACCGGATACCGCCGACCAGGTGCGGCCCCTCGAAGTAACCCAGGATATGGGCTACATCACCGTGGGCAATCGGATCGATCCCAATGATTGGCGCGAAAATCCGCATCGCAGCGCTGAGCAGATCACGGCGGCGGTGATGAAAGACCTTCCGCCGTGCAATGTCAATGACCAGCTCTGCGGCAACATCGTTCTGCTGCACGATGGTGGCGGCGATCGGCGCGAGACCGTGCGCGCCTTGCCCATGATCATCGAAGGGTTACGCTCGCGCGGATATGAGATCGTTCCCCTCTACCAGTTGCTCGGCAAAACGAAGGCCGACGTCATGCCTCCGCTCAGGCGAAACGAGCGCTGGGCGGCGTGGCTGAACTGGATCGGTTTCTGGTTGTGGGGCATCGGGATGGCCGCGATCACCTGGATCTTCTTTGTGGGCGATTTGCTGATGACGTCCCGCTTGCTTCTGATTGGCGCGCTCGCGGTGTACGACCGCTTGCGCTCTCACGAGATCGGGCCGCAGGGCCAGATTGCGTCGTACAAGCCTAAAGTCGCGGTCTTGATTCCCGCTTATAACGAAGAGAAAGTGATCGAACGCACCGTGCGGTCGGCGCTGGATTCCGACTACCCGAACCTGCATGTGATCGTGATCGACGACGGCTCGAAGGATCGAACACTCGAGGTGGCACGCCGCGCCTTTGCGCAGGAGGAAGCCGAAGGCCGCGTGCTTATCCTGACCAAGCCCAACGCCGGGAAAGCCGAGGCTCTCAACTATGGTCTGGAACATCTGACCGACGAAGAGATCTTCGTCGGAATTGACGCTGACACCATCATTGCCGGGGACGCGATCTCGCACCTGGTGCCGCACTTCCTCAATCCGAGAGTCGCCGCAATCGCGGGCAACGCGAAAGTCGGAAATCGTGTGAACCTGTGGACGCGCTGGCAGGCCCTGGAATACATCACCAGCCAGAATTTCGAGCGCCGCGCGCTCGACACCATGGGAGCGGTCAGCGTCGTACCGGGAGCTATTGGAGCGTGGCGCGTGGCGGCAGTCCGCCAAGCGGGTGGCTTCCACGTGGATACGGTCGCCGAAGACGCCGATCTCACGATGGCGCTGCTGCGCCGCGGTTACCGCGTCGAGTACGAAGACCAGGCGCTCGCCTATACAGAAGCACCGACCACTGCAAATGGCCTGATGCGCCAGCGGTTTCGCTGGTCGTTCGGAATTCTGCAAGCCGTGTTCAAGCATCGCGGCGTGTTTGCCCGCAAGGGCGTGCTGGGCTGGATTGCGTTACCCAACATTTTAGTTTTCCAGATTCTTCTTCCTTTGGTATCACCCTTCATCGACGTGATGTTCATCGTCGGCGTGGCCTGGTATTTCATTCAGAAGTACTTCCATCCTGAATCCACGGACCCGGCAAGTTTCCAGAAGCTGGTCGCATTTTTTGTTGCCTTCCTGGTGATCGACTTCTTCGCCTCGGCGATCGCGTTCGCGCTCGAGCGCCGCCGTCCCGACACTAAGGAGGACAGTTGGCTGCTCAGCCAGGTCTGGTTGCAGCGTTTCGCCTACCGGCAGCTGTTTTCGATCGTGCTCCTGAAGACGTTGAAGCGCGCCGCGGAAGGGCAGAAGTTTGCCTGGGACAAACTGGAGAGAACCGCTGCCGTAAAAGCTCCTGTCGAACGGCGGGAATCCGTGAAGGTCCCGTAAGTCTCTGCGTTCCCGCCATCTGGCTGTGTGCCGTGGGGCCAACCTCCCCGTGACACGAGTCACTGACGCCTATGGCATTCATGCGGTCTCCTGTTAAGGGGATCGCTATGCCCGCCAAGACGATCATCGAGCCGTTCCGCATCAAAAGCGTCGAACCGATTTCCTGGACCACGCGGGGATTGCGCGAGCAGTTGCTGCGCGCCGCGTATTACAACCTCTTTCTGCTGCCTGCGGAAGATGTCTTGATTGATCTGCTGACCGATTCCGGCACCGGCGCGATGTCAACGCGCCAGTGGGCTGCCCTCATGGAAGGCGACGAAAGCTATGCAGGCGGGCGCAGCTTTGATCATTTCCGCGACTCCATCCAGGACATCTTCGGCTACAAGCACGTCATTCCCACCCATCAGGGACGCGCTGCCGAACGCATTCTCTTCAACGTCGCCTGCAAGAAGGGAGACGTCGTTCCCAACAACACCCATTTCGATACGACCCGCGCCAACGTCGAATTCGTCGGCGCCAAGGCTGTGGATCTGGTTATTCCCGAAGGCCGCCAGCCCAGCCTGAAACATCCGTTCAAAGGCAACATGGATGTGGAGGCGCTTGAAACCTTGATCCGCAACGTGGGTCGCGCGCGGGTGCCGCTGGTGATGCTGACGGTCACTAATAATTCCGGCGGCGGCCAGCCGGTTTCGATGGAAAACATCCGCCAGGTTAGCGCGGTTTGTCGCCAACACGGCATTCCCCTGTACTTCGACGCGTGCCGATTCGCCGAGAATGCCTATTTCATCAAGCTTCGAGAGCCCGGCTACGCGGCAAAAACTCCCAAGCAGATCGCGCAGGCGATGTTCAGCTATGGTGACGGCTGCACTATGTCGGCCAAGAAGGACGGCCTGGCGAACATCGGCGGATTCCTGTGTACCAATGACGACACGCTCGCCCAACGCGAGAAAGACCTGCTCATCCTCACTGAGGGTTATCCGACGTATGGCGGTCTTGCCGGCCGTGACCTGGAAGCCATTGCCGTGGGCCTGCAAGAGGTCCTGCACGAGGACTACCTGCAATACCGCATCGCTTCGACTGCCTATCTTGGCAATCACATTGCCGCTCAAGGCGTGCCGATTGTCCAGCCACCCGGTGGCCATGCTGTCTACATCGATGCGCGCGCGTTTCTGCCTCACATTCCTCCGGAGCAGTTCCCGGGAGTCGCGCTCGCGGCGGAACTTTATCTGGAAGGTGGAATTCGTTCGGTTGAAATCGGCACCCTGATGTTTGGGCCGGCAGCGAAAATGGACCTGGTGCGCCTTGCGATTCCGCGCCGGGTTTATACCCAGAGCCACATCGACTATGTGGTGGAAGTCATTCTGGAAGTCTGGAAAAACCGCGACAAAATTCGCGGCCTGAAGCTCAGTCACGAGGCGCCTTTCTTGCGCCATTTCACCGCGCGGCTCGAGCCGGTCGAGGAAGTGCTGGCGCGCTGAGCCCGCCCTCCCGGTGCTACAATTGACCGTACACTCGATCATTTCAATCCTTACTTCAAGATCCATTTAGAGGTGAAATTCATGGCAACCGTCGAAGCTCCTCCGCGTCTCCAGGTCCGCCTGCATGAAGGCCGGTTCAAGAACGAGCCGCCAGTCGATTTTCGCCACGAAGAGAATGCCCGCAAAATGCGCGCCGCCATTGAGAAGGTACGCGGCCAGCTCGGCCGCGAATACGACCTCATCATCGGCGGGAAACACGTGAAGACCGGCGAGAAGATCAAGTCCATCAACCCGGCGAAGCCGTCGCAGATCGTAGGCCTGCACCAGAAGGCTGGCCGGGAGCACGTCGAGCCTGCAATGAACGCGGCCCTCAAGGCGTTCGAGTCATGGAGCCGCACCACGGTGGAGGAGCGTGCCAGCCTCGTGTTCCGGGTCGGCGACCTGCTTCGCGAGCGCAAGCTCGAATTCATGGCATGGCTGGTGTTTGAGGTCAGCAAAAACTGGGCCGAGGCCGACGGCGACATCGCCGAGACCATCGATTTCTGCGAACTCTACAGCCGGGAGGCGCTGCGCCTTGCGAAAGCGGAGCCCGTGGTCCAGTTGCCGGGCGAGCGCGACCGTCTTTTCTATATTCCGCTGGGCGTCGGCGCCGTGATTCCACCCTGGAATTTTCCTTGCGCGATCATGGCGGGAATGACTCTGGCGTCGATTGTTTGCGGAAATACCGTGATCCTGAAGCCGTCGAGCGACTCTCCGACCATCGCCGCAAAGTTTGTAGAACTTCTCGAAGAGGCCGGAATGCCGGAGGGCGTGGTCAATTTCTGCCCCGGCGCGGGAGGAAGTTTTGGAGACGCCATCGTCGCTCATCCCAGGACGCGCTATGTGGCCTTCACGGGATCGCGCGAGGTTGGACTCCACATTAATAAGAGCGCGGCCACCCAGGCCCCGGGCCAGATCTGGATCAAGCGCACCATCCTCGAAATGGGCGGCAAAGACGCGATCATCGTCGATGCCGACACCGATCTGGACGTCGCGGTAGAAGGCGTAGCGCAATCCGCGTTCGGCTTCCAGGGACAGAAGTGCTCCGCCTGTTCGCGCGCGATTGTGGACGAGCGGGTCTACGACAAGTTCCTCGACATGCTCAAAGCGCGGGTGGAGAAGTTCACCATCGGCGATCCCACCGAGAACTTCAACATGGGCGCGGTGATCAATGAAGGCTCGATGAAGACCATCCTCGAATACGTCGAAGCAGGGAAGCGCGATGGCCGGCTGCTCACGGGCGGCGGGCGCGCTAGCAATCCGGGCGAAGGCTTTTTCCTGCAGCCCACTGTGTTCGCCGATATCCCACCGAAATCAAAGCTCGAGCAGGAAGAAATTTTCGGGCCGGTGCTGGCGGTGATCAAATCGCGAAACTTCGACCACGCGCTCGAGATCGCCAATGATACGGAGTTTGGATTGACTGGAGCGGTCTACACGAAATCACGTGACAAGATTGACCGCGCCGTTCGCGAATTCCATGTGGGCAACCTCTACATCAATCGCAAGTGCACCGGGGCCATCGCCGGCGCGCATCCCTTCGGTGGATTCAACATGTCGGGCACCGATTCCAAGTCCGGTGGTCCCGACTATCTCTACCTGTTCTCGCAGGGAAAATCGGTGGGAGAGAAGCTCTAGGCGACAAACGGTTCAAGGCAAGGAAGCCGGAGACCAAGGTCTCCGGCTTCTTTTTGCGGAGCCCAGTATGAGAAAGCACTGGACTTCGTTAATTTCGGATCTACTGTTCCACCTCGCCGCTCTTGGCGTGCAGCACAAAATCGAGGTTCCGCTCGCGATTCAAGCGCACGGTCTGGTAGAGGTCGAGGTTCTCGAGAGGAAACGTCTTATTCTCGCCAGCCTCGGAAACGCAGTTCAGTTGGCTGCCCTGCACCCAATACTCGCGTGCAAGCAGTGCCGATCCACCTTTCAGGATGATCACAGCCGACCTGCCGGGACCAGTCGCAGAGGTTGCGGGCCGGGCTGTCGCTCCCACCTCATCCCAGGAACGTTTTGCCGGGACCTGCTCCATGTGTTCTACGTACGCCGGTGCAGTCGATGGCGCAGCGGCCGATGCGGACCGCACATCTGCCCCATTCCCATCTCGAGTCACCAGCGAGGCCGGCCGCAACAAGCCGTAGGGCGAAGGAATGTAGCTGGTGGGTTGCGCCCATGGTGGCGAGGGAACCGCGGCGCGTGCCGGCAAGGCTGCAGGCACGATTACGTCCTCCATCAGCTTGAGCGTCAGGCGCGACTCGCCCTTCAGGGCAGGGTACGGTCCGCGCCGCGGCAGATTGATGATCTTGATCGGCCACAGCACCGGGATCATCCACTCCACGACGTCGCGCGTAGGATGGCCGCCGCCGCGAATCTTCCCAGTCTTGTCAGTTTTGAGGTGAGGAGCGGCAACAATCTTCGCTTCAAGGGGAAGCACTTCGGCTCCGGGAAGAATGATGCGGTCGAATTCGATTTGTAGCCACCCCTTGCCTACGAAGTGGCCAGGATCTTTGGATTCCTGGAGGTGCCCGCTCAGCATCGCGCCGCGCGGAAACAGCGAGTGTCCGAACGCCGCAATCGGGCCCAGGTGGCATAACACCGGGTCACCGGCTTGTGCCGTTTTCGAAGAGAAATTCGGTTCGTCCATCGTGCAATGCAGAAGCGTTCCGGCAGGAACGATTTCGTCCCTGGTGGCGGCGCGCGCGCCTATTGCCGAAACGCACAGAATGAGGGAGAGAAGCAGGGATCTTCCAGCCATGGTGGTCTCCTTGTGAGTACTCAACATGCCTGTCCTGAATCGCACAGAGGAGGAG
>OEKN01000045.1_pt1 | contig 15381 bp, 16 predicted proteins | sample 1503361 | NCBI WGS metagenome assembly OEKN01 (sample SAMEA104379592, study PRJEB20068) | metagenome | biome: 1000743; feature: 77; material: 1998 | place: USA | collected 2012 | depth 25 m
ATGGAGCGACGGGCGTCCCCGCCCGTCGGGACGCCCAGTTGCCACTGTTGGCAATCGTAGGCCGCCCCAATGTGGGTAAATCCACTCTGTTCAACCGACTGGTGGGATCGCGCCGGGCGATCGTCGGCGACGAACCTGGGATCACCCGAGACCGCCTCTACGGCGACAGCGAATGGCGAGGCCATGCCTTTCGCGTGGTCGACACCGGCGGCATCATCCCCGAGGACAAGGATTTCATCCCGGCGGAGATCTTTCGCCAAGCCAAAGTTGCGCTCGATGAGGCCGCCGCGGTCGTGATGGTGGTTGACGGGCGCACGGAACTCGCTGCGCCGGACCTCGAACTCGCCCGGTTACTCCGCAAAACCGGCAAGCCGCTCTTTGTCGCCGTGAACAAAATCGACACCGACAAGCAGATCGCGCTTACGGGCGAATTTCATCGCTTGGGAGTGGGTGAATTGTTCCCCATATCGGCGGAGCACGGCCGCGGAGTCGATGACCTGTTAGACGCGTTCGTCGCGACGTTGCCTCGAGAAAATCAAAATCAATCAACCACAGAGGACAGAGAGGGCACGAAGGAAGGAATCCTGGTAACTAAACGGGACGCAATGCTCTCCTCGCCTCCGCGAACGGCCAACGGCGAACGACCAACGACTGGCTTTTCGCCGCCGACCGACGACCGACAGCCGACGACAAGCCGGCCGAGGACCGAAGTGCTGACGACTGACGACTGGCGACTGGCGACTGACTCGCCATCAGCCACCAGCCACCCGCTACCCGCCGAAGTGAAAGTCGCCATCATCGGCCATCCCAATGTCGGCAAATCCACACTGCTCAACCAACTTACGGGGTCATCGCGCGCGATCGTATCGCCGATCCCTGGCACCACGCGCGATGCAATTGATGAGTTGGTGGAGCGGGACGGCCAGCGCTTTCGCTTCATCGATACCGCTGGAATCCGCCGCAAAGGGAAGACGCACCTTATGGCCGAAAAACTGTCGGTTGTCATGGCGCGCAAGCACCTCGAAGAAGCCGATATCGCTCTGCTGGTGATCGATGCCACCGAAGGGGTCAGCGCACTCGACGCAACTATCGCCGGCTATGCCCATGAAAGCGGCCGCTCGATGATCATTCTGGTGAACAAATGGGACCTCGTGACCACCGGCAAGAAACGCGCGATCAGCCAGGCTCGCGCAGCCCGTATCCAGGACTCGAAGCGTCCTAACGATCAGAATCTCTATCTGCAGCGGCTGCGTGGGGCCCTGAAGTTTCTCAATTACGTACCGGTGCTGTTCATTTCAGCCAGCACGGGCAAGAACGTCGAGAGAATCTTTCCGCTGCTTGAGGAAGTTGCGCGCGAGCGGCGCAAGCGCATCGGCACGGGCGAAATGAATCGCTTTTTGAAGACGGTGGATTTCGAGCGTGCTTCCGTTCCTATGCGGCAACGAGTGAAGATTCTCTATATGACGCAGGCCAAGGTTGCGCCACCCACGTTCATTCTGTTCACCGACCGTGCCGTAAAGTTGCACTTCTCGTATCAACGCTTCCTGGAAAATCAGATCCGGCATGCGTTCGGATTCGTGGGCACGCCGATCTGGATCAAGAATCGCGCGCGCGACTAGGACTGGAGCGACGGGCGTCCCGCCCGTCAAAGCAGAGGCCGCGCGTAGCAAGATTCGCTTTCCCAGAGATCCATCTTGTGCCTACGTGGTCGGTTTCAATGCCATGATGGTCGCCAGCATAGTGGCCACGAGTTTCTCCTGTCCGTTCTGCCTCGCAAAGGCGTCGGCCGCACACACGATCAGTGTCTTGCCCGCACGCTTTACTTGCGAGCGCGCCAAAAACTCTTCGCCCACGGCAGGCGCCAGCAGATTCACTTTGAACTCGACGCTCAACACATCATGGTCCTCTGGCGCGACACTCAATGCCGCATAGCCGCACGCAGAATCGAGGATGCTGGTAATTGCGCCGGCATGGACGAAATCATTCTGCTGGGTCAGCGAAGGATGAAAAGGAAAACGAATCTCCACTTCGCCCTTCTTCCGGGTGGTGATCTCGGCGCCCAATGTCGTCATGAAGGCCTGACGACGAAAACTCTCGCGTACCCGCTTTTCGAATGCTTCCACCTGCAGCTCCCGAGCCGGCTAGAATGAAACTCCGGATGTCCCGGGTTGTACGGCGCAGACCGACCCGAACGCAATTCATGTGCAGCGATTGTGCTGATTTTCACATTCAACGGGCCGAGGCCATTTCCTTCGGCAGAAGCCCGACACGCTCGACACCCGCGTCCCGCGCGGTATCGATGACGTCCGCGACGTACTCGAAGTCGACCGCATCCTCTCCCTGCACGAAAGCGACCTTCTCCGCCCGCTGCTTGAAGATGTTCGCGAGCTGCGCTTTCAGATCCGCCCAAATCACCTCTTGCTGATTGATTTTGAGGATGGGTTTTTCGCCGACCCTCGGCTCGCCCAGCTGGATCACGATGGTGCGCACCGGTGGAGGGGCATTTGTGATCGCGGGCGGCTGTGGAATCTCCGCGTTGAAGCCCTTTTCCTTCGATTGCGCCACGATCACCATGAAGATGATGATCAGCACCAGAAGCACATCAATCAGCGGAGTCACATTCATCTGCGGGGCAGACGCGCCCCCGCCTCCCATCGCCATTGCCATAAGTTTCTCCTCGGGGGCACGCGGCGTGTCTCAGTGATTGGACACCTCTTGCTCGGGTTCAGTTCCTTGTATTCACTACAGAGACGCAGAGTCACACAGAAAATACAGAATAGAGAAGGGTTCTCTGTGCCTCTGTGGCGAGACGGCCCCTAGGGTTGGTTCCTGTAAACGCCTGATTTCAGGAATTTCCTTTAGAATCGAGGATCACCTAGCGAAGCGGCGATCGCAGTCTCGCCCAGCGTGGCCGGAATCTATGCAGCCCATACGGATTCTTGCATTGGCGGTGTTTGTAGCCTTCGCGGGAGTGTGTGCTGTCGCCCAGGACAACTACGAAATTCAGGTGTACGCCTCCGAACTTGTCCCCTCGCGCAACACCATGGTTGAGATTCATTCCAACTTCACCGTGAATGGCAGCAAAACCGTTGTCGATGGTGTCCAGCCCTCCAATCACGCCGAGCATGAAACTCTTGAGATCACACAGGGCTTTACCGACTGGTTTGAAACCGGCTTTTACGTGTTCAGCAGCATTCAGCCCAAGGGTGGCTGGCAGTGGGTTGGCGACCATATCCGGCCCAGATTTTCTGTTCCTCAGAAATGGCATTGGCCCGTGGGGGTCAGCATCTCGCAGGAAATCGGCTACGTGCGGCCATCGTTTGCGACCGACACATGGACTTACGAGCTGCGCCCGATCATCGACCGGACCGTCGGACCCTGGTACTTCGGCTTCAATCCTGCATTTGAACGTTCCTTGCACGGCCTGAATGTGCACCAGGGTTGGACCTTCTCGCCGGCCGTCAAGATCAGCTACGACATCACTAAGAAAGTCACCGGCGGCATCGAGTACTATGGGTCGACCGGGCCTGCGACAGAATTCGATCCCATCGACCAGCAACAGCACCAGATCTTTCCCACCATCGATCTAAACCTGTCGCCGAAGTGGGAAGTGAATTTTGGCGTCGGCTGGGGACTAACGCCTGCGACCGACCACCTCATCGTGAAATGCATTATCGGACGCCGGTTCTCGTGGACACACGAGAAAGGCGCGCGCCTGAAGACGCCCAGCGCGGACGAAGCAGGCCGTTAGAGGAGTTCCCCAAACTGGTCTTCACATAGAATAAACAGCAAGAATGCGACCGCATTTGTCCCTGTCTCTCGGTGATGAATCCGACTTCACCCGATCGGCGCGGGTGGAGGCGAGTATGGTGGCACTATCGGAGTGCCCAGCACTGGTGGAGGCGCCGGATGCAACTGCGCGTACAACGCCGGGAATCGTTCTGCGAAGAAATACAGGGCGTATGCGGGAAAGAACACCGCCACAGGGACGTTTACAAACGCAATCACGCACAACAAGAGAGCGATGACGATCGTCCCGGCCACGATCGCAGCCGTAATCGTAAGTGGATTCCAGGCAAGCCCCGCCCCCTTTGCGGCGATCACCAGCACTACCATCACAATCCCAACGGGGAGAATCACGACCATGGCCGCGATGGTTGACAGAATCGTGAAGAGAACCCCCGCTCCGATGGCAAGTACAACCTTCATCCCCAGGTATCCGGCATAGCCGCCCTTTTCCGCCTTCATCATCTCGAGCAGGCGGCGCCAACCTTCGAGCACACCGATTCCCTCAAGGGCCATCAGTGGCACCACGAAATCCTTGGCCAGGACTGCTATGCAAAGCATCACCAGGCTGAACACGGCAAAGATGAGAAGCATCGGCAAAAAGGCGAGAAGGATCTGCGGGCCGGGTTGCTGGTGATTCCGAATGCTTGCCAGCAATGGCAAGAGCAGCGGGATGAGTAAAGCAGCAGTCACGCCCAGTCCGACGACGGCGAAACTCAGCTGCCACCAGAAATAGCTCATGCCGCGGCTGTGCCAGCGATTCCAGCCCGCGCTGATACTCTCGCAATGTTTGCGCAATATCGTTTCGAACAGAATGAAGCGGCTGATGCTCGAGATGTAAATCCAGATCAGCATCAGGATCAGGCCGCTGAACACGATCAGCAGAACCAGGCTCCCGATTAGAGCCGGGTTGATGCCATGCAGCAAATCGGTGGGATCCATGAAACTTTGTGAGTGGCCAGGCTTGGACAAGCTGCCTAGGCGTCCCCAGCTATTGCTGCAACCTCCTCCAGAGCTGAGTTCACCGGTGGCAAGCGCAAGCAGCGCCAGTCGCGTCCATTGCCCGAAGCGGAAGGGATGGGTCAGTTGTTGCTTCGCATGTTCGAATGCTGAGCTGATGACGTCGACCGCCGATTTTGCCAAAGCCGCCCCTCCCATGGATCTTAACTGCGAGCCTGCAAAGTACTGTGAAGACGCACGCTGGTCAATTGCTTTGTTGGCTGCCAGTTCGAGTGCAGAAAAGAACTTCGGCTGCACCTCGTTGAACTTGATATCGAGAGGCTAACCTGGGAAAGAATTGGGCAAAAATGTGCGACAATCCACTACCGCGATCACTCGTAGCGAAGCGCTTCTACGGGATCCAGCTTCGAGGCGCGCAGAGCGGGAACCATGCCGCTCGCCACGCCCACCAGCAGCAACACTCCGGTTGACAGCAGCACAGTCATGAGCGAAATCTTCAAGTGGATGTCCGCCTTGCCCGAATCATCTTCAAACAGCGGTCCCATGAGGGGCAGCGTGCCCACGCCCACCGCGATCAGGTAAGAAATCAAAATTCCAATCGCGCCCCCCAGCAGCATGATCAGCAGCGTCTCGGCCAAAAACTGCAGTTTGATATGCCGCTTGCGCGCGCCCAGAGCCCGCCGCAGTCCGATCTCGCGAATGCGCTCATCCACCGAGACCAGCATGATGTTCATCACGCCCACGCCTCCGATGCCCAGCGTTAGCGTGCCAATAAATGTCAGCAGCACCTGAAGCCCGATGGTCAGGCCGTCAATGATGGGCCGGAACTCCTCGCGGCCAAACATCTGGATGGCTTTCGGATCGGTAGGCGAGAACTGCTGGCGAGAGGCAATCGCGGCGAGGACCTGGGCCATCGCTCGTTTTTCGAATTGCGGCGCGATCGGTTCAAACACCAACACGGAGGCGTATCGCGTGTTCCAGAGGTCTCCCGCGGCAGAGTAAGGAATCCAGGAGGACTCGTCATCGCTCGAAAAATAATTGCTGAGCTGGATTTTGCGCGCCATCACCCCAACCACCTGGAACGGCACGCCACCCACGAGGACCGTTTCGCCCACTGCCGGACGGCCGCTGAATAATTTTTCGCGCAGCCGATTGCCCAGGAAAATCACCCGGCGGCGCTCTAACTGGTCGAGTGAATTCAGCCAGCGGCCCTCTGCTGCAACTTCGTTACGCATGTCGCCGTATTCCGGGCAGACTCCGCGTACCGGCGCCGTTCCGACCATCCGGTCGCCATAGGCGATGCCCGGACGTCGCACTGTTTCCAGGCACGCGTGCCTCACCAGCGGCGCGGTCTCCTTGATCAACTCGACATCCTCTTTTTCGAGGACCACTTTTTTCCCGGCGCGCTGTCCACCGGGCTGCTCACTGGTCTGCTGCGGCCAGCACACCACCGCGCCCTTGCCGAACGCGTTGAAGCCATTCACCAGGATCGAACGAAAGCTGTTCCCATACGCGATCAGCAATGTGACCGTGGCGATCCCCCACACGATACCCAGCATGGTGAGCGCGCTGCGGGTCCGGTTCCGCTTCAGCGCGATCCAGGCTTCGAAAATGATTTCAGTCAGCATGGAAAATCAGCTGTTAGCTTTTAGCTCTTAGCCTTTAGCCCAAAATCAGAGCTCAGGCTTCGAGCGTTACAAGGAAATGCGGAGTGCCATCGGCCATCGACCAAAGCTGACGACTGACGACCGATGACCGACGACTGACTTTCATCCCCCTGCCTCATAGCGCAATGCCTCGATCGGATCGATGGATGCAGCGCGACGTGCCGGATACAGTGCTGACAGCACGGCGATCATGCCGAGCAGCGTGCAGGCAAGAATTCCAGTTCCCCACGTGGGCAGCAATCCAGCAAAAAAGTCGGGCATGGGCAGCAGGTTGACGATAGCGCAGAGTCCATAGGCAATTCCCAGACCGACCGCGCCGCTCAGTGCCGCAATCAGCAGCGCTTCAAAGAAAAACTGCCGCAAGATCTCGTTGCCACGCGCGCCCAGCGCTTTGCGAACGCCGATCTCGCGGGTGCGTTCACGCACCGCTACTAGCATGACATTCATCACTCCCAGCCCGCCGAGTACGAGCGTCACCAGGCCGACAGCGCCCAGAAAATACTTCATGCCATTGGTCATCGTTTCGAATGCTTTCGCTTCCTGCACCGTGTCCCAGATGGGGCACGCTTCTTTGTCATGGGGATCAAAATTATGAATGTGGGCTAGTGCGCGCCGGATCTGGTATTTGCAGGATTCGTGCAAGTCTACGGAGCGCGGCGTCACCAGCAGTTGATCCAGATCGTGCGCCGTGGCCGGAGGCTTGGCCGGAAAATCCCGCTGCATGGTGGTAAACGGAATGAAGACTTTATTCACATCCCAGCCGTCATAGCTGGAGTCCTGCTTTTTTTTCTCCATGACTCCGATGACGACGTAGGGGAAGTCGTTGAGGTGAATGGTCTGCCCGACCGCATTGCCTTCAGGAAACAACTGTTTGGCTGCATCGGTCCCGAGAAATGCCACGCGCCTCGCACTCTGCACATCGCTGTCATTGTAGAAACGACCTACTCCCGGATTGAGCGTACGCACCCACCCAAACGCAGGGAGAGAGCCCGTCACGAGGAAGGCCGCGTTGTTATACGCGCTGTGGGTACGCACCGTTTCCTGTTCCAGTTCGGGGAGAACATACTCGCAGTCGGTGGCGGTGGTCTGGACGTAGGCCAAATCCTCGTCGCTCCATTGCACCAGGCGCCCGGCGCGTTGTCCGCCGGCCTGCAGGCTGGTGCGGCCATGGAAAACGATCATCACGTCCTTGCCTAATGTCTCCGCGACTTTCGCTTGTCCGACCCGCAGGCCTTCGCCGGCTGCCACCATCAGAACGATCGACACGATGCCCCACGCGATTCCGAACATGGTCAGGAATGTGCGCAGCTTGTGCGCCCAGAGCGTGCGGAACACGTCGCCAATGAGATCGCGGAGGACCATTCTGTTTGGGTTGGACGAGACCGCCATCGAGAGGTCATCCCGCAACGGGGCAGAGGGCCTCCCAGGCGCCCGCCTGAGAATAGGTACGCACAAGAGCGGGGATTTGTTGCAGAAATATTCGGGTCGGAGCGGCGACCATTCCCACAATGGCGATGCCGATTCAGTCTGTATGGAGCGGGAGGGATTGGCTTGCTTATCCGGGAACCCCGCGGCTTTCCTCAGGAAAAGGATGTAAGCCGAGGCCGAAAATCAACGGGTAGTCGGTGGCCTCACAACCCAATCTGGTTGTGGACAATCCGCCGTGTTTTCTCTGTGCCTCTGTGTCCCTGTGGTGAATCGAGACTACACCGCGACCGCGCCGATGCGTTCCAGCCAGCTATCGAATTCCCGCAAGGCGGCCGCGCACTGCAAGCGATGTCGCTCCTGGCGGTCCCGCACGCGCTTCTCCAGGGCTGGCAGCAGGTCGAACGTGATGTTTGCTGGCTGAAAGTTGCGTGGATCAGCGTGGGTCACATAATGCGCCAGCGACCCAAACGCCGAGGCTCGTGGCGGCGGCACGGGTTCGTTGCCGGATGCGAGACCGGCCGCATGCACACCGGCCATCAAACCGGTCGCGATGGACTCAACATATCCTTCCACCCCGCAAATCTGGCCCGCGAAAAGCACCCGTGGATGCGCCCTCATCTGAAGCGTTTCCTGCAGCAGTGTGGGCGCGTTGATGTAGGTATTCCGGTGAATCTGCCCGTAACGCAAGAAGCGAGCATTCTCAAGACCGGGAATCAGCCGCAGCACGCGCGCCTGGTCGCCAAACTTCAAATGGTTCTGAAAGCCCACCAGGTTGTACGAATCCGCGCGCAAATTTTCCTGCCGCAATTGCACAACCGCGTATGGCGGCTTGCCCGTCCGTGGATCGCGCAGACCCACCGGTTTCATCGGTCCGAAGCGCAGGGTATCGCGGCCACGGCGCGCGATCTCTTCAATGGGCAGGCAGCCTTCGAAGTAGTTGAGCTTCTCCCAATCACGCTCCTCGACCGACTCGGCCGCGGTCAGCGCGTCGTAAAAGCGGTCATACTCCTCCTTCGTCATGGGGCAATTGATGTAGTCGGCGGTTCCTTTGTCATAACGCGCCGCCAGGTACACCTTTGTCATGTCGATGGAGTCCGCCTCCACAATCGGGCTGATGGAATCGTAGAAATACAGCCGATGAGGTGAGGACGAAGCGGGCAACGCAGAATGCCGGTCCGTTGTGGATGCTTCAGTCCGCGAGCTTTCAAGGTCACGACTTCGCAGAATCAAACGTTCGATCTCCGAGGCCAGCGCATCCGAGGTCAATGGCCCGGTCGCGATAATCGTAATCTGATCCTCGTCGAGGCGAACGATCTCCTCCCGCCGCACGTACACCAGCGGCTCCCGCGAAACCATTTCCGTAACCTTCGCCGAGAATGTCGCTCGATCCACTGCCAGCGCATGTCCGGCGGGAACGGCGCATGCCCCCGCAATCTCGAGCAGCAACGATCCGGCACGCCGCATTTCTTCCTTGAGCAGCCAGGGCGCGGTGTTCACGCTGTCAGACTTCAGGGAATTCGAGCAGACGAGTTCGGCGAAGTCTGCGGTCTGGTGGGCGGGGGTCGAACGCACCGGGCGCATTTCGTAAAGTTCAACCGCAACTCCCCGACGGGCGCACTGCCAGGCGGCTTCTGATCCGGCCAGTCCCGCGCCAATGATGCGCACACTTTTCATTTCGAGTGCAACTCCGCCAGATGCTGTAAAGCGTCTCCCTCCATTCGCACTTCCTTCCAGTCATCCAGAAAGGTCGCGCCCAATCGCTTGTAGAAGTCGATCGCGGGCTGATTCCAATCGAGAACCTCCCAGCGTAGCGCCCCCATTCCTTCGCGCAAGGTGATTGCAGCAACCTCCGCCATGAGCGCCTTGCCGATTCCCTTTCCGCGAAATTCATCGCGAACGTAGATGTCTTCGAGAAACAATCCCGGTCCCTGGAAGCTGCTGTAGAAATGGAAGTAGATCGCATATCCGGCGACTTTGCCATCCCATTCTGGCAGCAAGACGCGGAAGCGGGGATGCGCGCCGAAGCCGTCGCGCGCCAGCGTTTTCTCAGTGACGGTGACTTCGTGGGCTAGCTTTTCGAAGGTCGCGAACTCAACGATCAACTGCCGGAGCAGAGGCACATCTTCAACCGTCATTGCGCGGATGCGAAGCATTGCAGTGGAGGGCTCCAGACGGGCAAAGGATGGAAACAGCTCTGCCGCGTATTATATCGAACGAACGGAGACCACACTCTTATGGCACGCATCCCACTCGTCGAACCTGACCATGCCCCACTAGAAGTGAAAGAGATCTATGAACAGAAGCTGAAAGGCAAGCCCGGCAACGCCCAGAAAGCGCTCGCGCACCGGCCCGACATGCTGAAGAACTTTCTCAACTTTTACGCCAGCGTAGGCCGTTCTCTCGATCGCAAGCTCTACGAACTCATCTACATCCGCACCTCGATGATCAATGGCTGCCACTATTGCCTGCAGCATCACCTGTCGTCGTCCAAGCGCGCCGGCCTGACTCCGGACGACTGGAAGGCATTGCAGGCCGGAGATTATGCGCGCTTTTCCGAGAAAGACCGAACGGCACTCGCCCACTCGGAGAAGCTCACACGCGATCCGCATTCGGTGAGCGACGCCGATTTCACCGCGCTGAAGAAGCATTTCAATGATGCCGAAATCGTCGACCTACACCTGCTGACCGGCCTGGCGAATCTGACCAACCGCTTCACTGCTCCATTGGGATTGGCGGTAGAGTTTCCGGAAGAGCAGATCCCGCGGTGAAAAGCGCGGTGATATGCATTTTGTCTTGAGTCCTTGGCGATTCCATATCCGGGCCAAGTTTTTTAGGGCGATCTTCCGGAATGGGTTTACTCCATCGCCTTGCTCAGAATGAAGTCGTGAATCCAGTCCTGCTTCAGCCCTTGCTGACGCAGAGTAGTTGCCAGTTGGCCACGATGATGAATGCTGTGGATGATCGCCTGCATCAGCATCTTTCTTTTGCTCGCCTTGAGATCACGAAATCCCAGAGGTAGAACGGTGCTCCAGTTATCGCTTTCGGCGTGATCGATGAATTGTGCGAACTTGGCAGCAGCATCCGCGCTGATCGCGAACAATTCTTCCAGGCTTCCGTGCGGCAGGTTGGCCAAGTCTGGTAATGCAAGATCGAGAACCCGGTGCGCGAAAAACAATTCGGTCGCAAAGATGTGCAGCACCAACTTGCGAACAGTACCAGCACCGGCAACATCGCATGGCAAATCAAGGGCGGTGGGATGCTCGGCGAACCAGCGCTTCCAGCGAGCAGTCTCCTCAGCGTTATAGGCGAGCAGGGTCGCAAAGGGAATACCCGGGTCCATGGGATCTCCTGTGGTCAGCCGAGTGGTATGGATGTTGCTTGCGGAATGAAGTTACGAATTCTGCGAGCTCTTCAGTTTCTTCGACTTTTCTTCCACACCGCGGGCAAGCTTTTCCTTGTGTGCATCGAGCTTCTTGGCGACGGCGTTATCTGAAAGCCCGATCATCTGCGCTGCCAGAATTCCTGCATTGGTCGCGCCGGGCTTGCCAATCGCTACTGTGGCCACGGGGATTCCGGCGGGCATCTGCACTGTCGCAAGCAGCGAGTCCATTCCTTGCAGGGATGTCGACGGGATGGGCACACCAATCACCGGCAAAGTTGTATGAGCCGCAATCACACCGGCAAGATGGGCGGCGCCGCCAGCCCCGGCGACAATCACGCGGATGCCACGGCTCGCCGCATGGCGCGCGAATTCCGCGGTGCGATCGGGGGAGCGGTGTGCCGAAGTCACATCCATTTCGTATCCGATGCCGAACTCTTCCAAAGCCTTGCCAGTCTCTCGCATGATTTCAAGGTCGGAGTCGCTTCCCATCACAATCGAAACCTGTGGCTTGCTCATTGTCCTCCCAGAATTGCTTTTGAAATGAAATCCAGCCTATTTCTTCAAAGCTCGCGCGGCGATGTCTTTACGGTAGTGCATGCCTTCAAAACCAATTGTGGAGACGGCTGCATACGCGCGCTCGACGGCGGTTGCGAGATCGCTGGCCCGGGCGGTCACGCCCAGAACTCTTCCGCCCGAGGTGAAATAGACATCATCACGCCGGCTGGTGGCGGCGTGAAAGACCTTCACGCCATCGATCGCGCCGGCCTTTTCCAGACCCGCAATCTTTTTCCCAGCCTCAAACGTTCCGGGGTACCCGGCGGAAGCGACGACAACGCAGGCCGCAGCATCAGGGGACCAGCGAAAATCGCCCTCGCTGACTCGGCCGCCAACGGAAGCTTCGAGCGCCTCCACCAGGTCACTTTCCAGGCGCATCAAGATTGGTTGCGTCTCCGGATCACCGAACCGGCAATTGAACTCAAGTACCATCGGTCCACGCGCCGTCATCATCAGTCCGCAATACAGGACGCCTTTGTACTCGGCGCCTTCTGCCTTCATGCCGGCGATGACCGGTTCGGCGATGTGGTGGACCAGCCAGTCGCGCATCTTGTCGTCCACAATGGTCGCCGTCGAGTACGCCCCCATGCCGCCGGTATTCGGCCCTGAGTCGCCGTCCCCCACGCGCTTGTGATCCTGCGCCGCGACCAAGGGCACCACGCGCTCGCCATCACTGAAGACAAGAAAGGAAACCTCATCTCCCGTCAGGCACTCTTCCAATACCACCAGGCTGCCTGCCGCGCCCACCATTTTGCCGCTCAGCATGTCGGCGGCAACCGATGCTGCTTCCTCTTTGCTCGTTGCGACGACCACGCCTTTTCCCGCCGCCAGGCCATCCGCCTTCACCACAATAGGCGTGTGGAAGTGAGGCAGGGTAGCCCGGACTTCGTCGACCGACTTGCAGATCGCGTAATGCGCGGTGGGAATGCGGTGGCGCTGCATGAACTCCTTGGCGAAGCTCTTGCTCGACTCCAGCTGCGCGGCGGCGCGGGTCGGCCCGAAGATGGGCCAGCCACGTCGCTGAAATTCATCGACCACTCCCAGTGTGAGTGGTAACTCAGGGCCTACCACCGTCAGATCAGGCTGCAACTCGCTCCCGAGAGCGACCAGCGAATCGATGCTCTTCACGTCGGCAGGCACGCATTCGGCATCGAGCGCGATGCCTCCGTTGCCAGGCGCGCAGTACAGCTTCTGAATGCGCGGAGATTGCGCCAGCTTCCAGACGAGAGCGTGCTCGCGGCCCCCGCCGCCAATGATGAGAACTTTCATAGCTCGGGATAGTCAAGGGTAGGGGGAGTGAAGAACGATGTCAACGCCACGATGGGCCGTCCGCTTCGCCGCTCGATCATTTAGTTTCTGAGTTGTGCGATGACCATTCTCCTGCTCAGGGACCTGTCCTCGCGGTGGAGCTTGATCTCTGTGCCGAAATAGGAACACTGCACAAGTAATCTCCGTCACCGTCGTCCGCTCCGGATGTTTTCCTGTGCTAGCATCGCCTCGTAGGTTGGAGTTCTTCCATTCGCAAAACCGCCATCTCGTTTGTGGTTGTGCTCGTGGGATTGGCATCGATTGTCCGGCTCGATGCCGCGAATCTCGCTGGTGTCACTCTGCCCGATACGGTTAACGTCGGTTCCACGCGCCTCGTGCTCAATGGTCTGGGATTGCGCACGAAGTTTGTGGTCAAGGTCTACGTTGCCGGACTCTACCTACCGCAGAAGTCCTCGGATGCCGACGCCATCCTTAAATCAGACGAACCCAAGCGCATCGTCATGCATTTCCTGCATGGAGTGAGCAAGAACCAGATGGCCGATGCCTTCCAGGAATCATTCCGTGACAACAGCCCTGCCGCGAGCCAGCAGCTGAAAACCGACATTGACCGGCTAAGCGGCGCACTCGAACCTCTCAAAGAACAGGACGAGATGATCTTTACCTATATCCCTGGCCAAGGGACCACTTTGACCGTCAAGGGCCAGGAAAAAGTAACGATCGCGGGAGCGCCGTTTGCGCAAATGCTGTTCTCGGTATGGCTGGGACCGAAACCTCCGAATGCGGGATTGAAGAAGGGGTTGCTAGGACTCTAAGCGAGACCGCCCAACGGGAACTCGCCGCCTCAGGGGCTGCCATCATTTGCAGTACTACGCGTTCGCCAAGGTCGGTCGTTTGATGTGTTCCCTGATGTGGGCAGCAACGGCACACCGAAAGCGATCGAGCACGCGCAGAACGGTCTCAGGCCCGGCTTACTTGACTTGTATCTCCACCTCGTCGAAGCCGAACACGGCAAATCTGCTCTCAAACGCAAAGCTCCACTCGATTACGTTCAGAAAACAGCCGGTGGGTTGGACGTACACCTGGCCGCTGTTTTCCCGCGTGAAGTTGACCAGGAGTTCCAACGATGTGCCGGCACCGTTGTAAGCCGTGACGACGGTCTCCTCTCCAACGATTTCTTTTGAGTATCGCGCACAGCAGGCGCCCTCCCAACCACTGAGCGTAACCTTCATGGAGGCTGAAGGGGAATGATACGCCTCACGATTATGCGTGATAGATCGGGCAGCAGAACATTGTGGGTATCACGAGCCGCGTCTCGCAGTGCTATCTTCCCGCGGCCAGCCTGGTCGCCAGCCGTTGCGGCAGGTTTGCCGCGAAGATTCTGTCCTGGGCGCTTTTCAGGTTATAAGGCACGCGCTGGAAGGTGACAATCCATTTGTCGCTGTCGAAAATAGCAAAGGCCGCGCGCCAGTCTCCATCGCGCGGCTGCCCCACCGAACCCGGATTGATCAGATAGCGGACATCCCTCTTCATGGCGAGCTGCATCGTCTCGCTCTGGCCGATGGTCTTGTAGGGAGGGCGGAACGCATCGCCGGCAGCAACTTTGAACGAGAACGCGCCCTGCAGGTGCGTGTGTCCGAAAAAAGTGACCGAAACAGGTAATGCGCTCAAAGGCGCAAGCGCGTCGTGCAAGGTGACGACGTATTCGTCTTCGTCAATGGGCGAGCCGTGCACGAATTGAATTTCGGGCAAACCGGGAATCTGGATGGGTCCCTGCGGCAGACTGCGCAACCAGTCCAGGTTCTCCGGGGTCAGTTGATCGCGTGTCCAGAGGGCCGCCAGACCGGCGATCGGATTGAAGTCCTTCAGGTCCATCAAGCCGCTGCTGGCCCTGTCGTGATTGCCGCGTACGAAGTACTTGCCCACTTCGCGGGATCGTTCAATCACTTCGTTTGGGCTGGCGCCATAGCCCACGATGTCGCCCAGGTTGACGGCGACGTCATAGGGCCCGGCTGCCGCCAGAGAGGCGTCCAGCGCGTCCAGATTGCCGTGGATGTCACTCAGAACAAGAATGCGCACTCGTGCACCGACAAATGCGGGATTATACCCCCGCAGGCAAGCGAACGGGTTGGTTGACTACCGGGCAGCGCGCCCAATGACCAGGGGAGACTTCGATCAGCGGAGGCAATTCGAGGGCGCATTCGGCAATGCCATCGCCGCAGCGTGGCTCAAACGGGCACCCCGGCAGCACAGTCTGGGCGGATGGGACTGTTCCTTCGATAGTTTGCAGGGGGCGTGCGCGGTCGGTGTGGAGTGTCGGAACGGCTCGTAGGAGTC
>OEKN01000486.1_pt5 | contig 15333 bp, 17 predicted proteins | sample 1503361 | NCBI WGS metagenome assembly OEKN01 (sample SAMEA104379592, study PRJEB20068) | metagenome | biome: 1000743; feature: 77; material: 1998 | place: USA | collected 2012 | depth 25 m
CCATCGCCCTGGCACGTCTCACAGCGGCCTCCGGGGATGTTGAACGAAAAATGTCCTGCAGAAAATCCGCGCTTCTGGGACTCGGGTAAAGAGGCGAAGAGATCCCGGATACCGTCAAACGCTTTGATGTAGGTCACCGGGTTCGACCGTGGCGTGCGTCCGATGGGAGACTGATCCACGAGCACGACCTCATCCAGATAATCGGCACCCTCAATGCTGTCCCAGTACGGAGCGGGGGATTGAGTACCGTTGGTCTGTTTCTTCGCGCTGATTAATGCCTGGTAAAGCACGTCGTGCAACAGGCTTGACTTGCCCGATCCAGACACGCCCGTGATGGCGACGATCATACCCAGGGGAATCTTCAGGTCGATACTTTTCAGATTGTGCGCGCGCGCGCCGCGAATCTCGATGGCTTGCGGCCCGGGCTTGCGCCGGTTGCTGGGCAGCTGAATCCGCAGCTCCTCGGCAAGATACCGCCCGGTCAGGGAAGCGGGATTCTTCTTGATTTCCTGGTACGTGCCGGTCGCAATGACCTTGCCGCCGTTCTCACCCGCGCCGGGCCCGAGGTCGAGAATGCGATCGGAGGACCTCATGATGTCGGGATCATGCTCGACGACGAGAATCGTGTTCCCCAGATCGCGCAGGTTGTGCAAAATCTTGATGAGGCGATGCGTGTCGCGACTGTGCAGCCCGATCGATGGCTCATCGAGAACATACAAAGTTCCGACCAGGCGCGAGCCGAGCGACGTCGCCAACTGAATTCGCTGAGCTTCGCCGCCGGAGAGAGTCGATGCCAGGCGATCCAGGCTGAGATATTCCAGCCCAACATCGTTGAGAAATCGCAGCCGCTCGCGGATTTCAACCAGCAACTTGTCGGCGATCGCCGCTTCTTGCGGTCGCAACTCCAGCGAGTCGAAGAAATCGGAAGCCTGCTCGACGGTCATGCTGCAGACCTGGCAGATGTTACGACCATTGATCTTGACCTGTTGGGCTTCCGGACGCAATCGCGCTCCACCGCACGTCGTGCACACGGAATAACCGCGATAGCGGCTCAAGAAGACACGCACGTGCAGCTTGTATTTCTTGCGCTCGAGGTGATTAAAGAAGCCACGAACGCCAGGAAACTTGCCTTCCCCATCCACGATGATCTTCTGTTGTTCTGGATCGAGTTCCGACCAGGGCACATCCAGCGGAATCTTCACCTGCTTCGCAAAGCGCTTCAACTCCGTGAGAAGCGGCCGGTACTTCGGCTTCGTCCAAGGTTCGATGGCCCCGTCGTTCAGAGTCTTCGATTGATCTGGAATGACGAGATCGAGGTCGAAATCGATGGTGTTCCCAAATCCCTGGCAGCGCGGACATGCGCCGTACGGATTATTGAAAGAGAACAGTATGGGCTCAGGCTCTTCATAGCGGATGTGGTCCAGCTTGCATTCAAAGCGCTGGCTGAAGCGAACCTGCTGGGGCGCTTCACCCTCGCGCGGCGCAGTTTCAAAAATGACCTCGCCCGACTCGCGGTAGCTCGTCTCGATCGCGTCAACAATGCGCGATCTCGCATCGGCCGCGACGACCAAGCGATCCACCAGGACGAATACCGGCGCACTGAAATCAATATCTAGGAGCGACTCCGGAGTCGAGAATTCAAAGATCTGCCCATTCTGATAAAGGCGATTGAATCCACGTGTCCGCAAATCGAGCAAGCGCGTCTTCAATACATCAGAAGGGACGTGCGGCTCCCCGGGCTTGCTCCTCTTGCGGTTCCGGCCATTTTTTCTCGCGCTCTCCGCCGCGCGCGGCGGGGTGGATTGCAGCGGAAACAGAACTTGCAGCCGGGTTTCTTCCTCCATGCCGAGGATCGTGTCGGCGACCTCATCCACCGCGTCCTTTTTGACTTCCTGGCCGCATTTCAGGCAGAAGGTGCGCCCTACGCGCGCAAACAGCAGTCGCAAATAATCATAGATCTCGGTGGCCGTGGCAACTGTCGACCGGGGATTACGGGTGGAGTTCTTCTGTCGAATCGCGACCGCGGGCGCGATGCCGTCGATCACGTCGGCGTCTGGCTTCTCGATGCGCTCCAGAAACTGCCGGGCGTATGCGGACAGCGACTCGACGTACCGCCGCTGGCCTTCGGCGTAAATGGTGTCAAAGGCGAGCGAGGACTTGCCAGAACCGGATACACCTGTCACCACCGTCAGGGTGTTGTGCCCGATCGTAAAGTCGATATTCTTCAGGTTGTGAACGCGAGCCCCGCGAACAACAATGCTCTCTATGGACATCTGGAAAAAGGACCCGAGCGAGCCGCTGAGGCTCCACTCAGAAGATCAGGTCTCCCAGAGGGGCCAGCGAGCCTACGGAATCCTTCTATTATACGGCACGCGCAGCGCGGGACCGGGCAGGGCGCGGGGATCGGAACTCCGACAAGATGTCGTCGGCAGACTCGCGAGGAGCGAAGATCAGCGTGATCAGCGTTCCCAAGCCGAGTCCTGCGAGGAGAAATGCAATGGCCGTTCGGGCATCGTAATCAGTTCGCATATGCACTCCCCTGAAAGGCTTCCGCGCAGCCCGGTCGAACTTGGCGCACACGTTCCCGGCAAGCTTCTCCACTTGCTCGCGGTCGTCTCGAGTGCACGCACCGTTCCAGAACGTGCGCTCTGCGTAAAACAGAAAAGGCTCCCTTTATCGCTCGGCTCTTACCGCAGGAGTGCAATTTCAACTTTCTTGCAGGCAATTCTTTCGCGACGGAAGTACATAACCGTCCGATAGTGTCCTCTGCATCCGACATTTGTACTGGATTCGACCTAGGGAATTGGTTTGGCATTCCCAGTGCAACGAGCCAATGGACAATCATTCATCCACCATTGGATAACGTAGTACGGGCTACACTCGTTCGCTGCGAACGTGCGCCCGTGTGAGGAGGGGAGGAGTGGGCTCTGCAGAGAACAGAACAGCGGCGTATGCACTCTTTCGCATGGAGGTTCGCCTCGACGAGGTGGTGACGTCGCTGAATTCCGCCGGTTTTGAGAGTGAAGACATCTGTGTGTTCTTGCCTCCAGGACATCCGATTGTCGAAGGAGTACGGAACATGAAGGCCGTGGCTTCTGAATTCGAAATGGAAGCCGGCCCCGAGCGGATGGTTTCCTGGCTCTCCACCTTCGGCGGCGTGGTGATTCCCGACCTCTGCTGCTTCGTGGGATCTCGTGAGTATCTACGAGTGCTCACCCACAAAAATTGTCTGCCTGATGTAGCAGGCAATCAGGGAATTCTTGTGAGGCTGGGAATCCCCGAGAGTTACGCCACGCGCGTGTGCCGGGATACGAGCTTGGTTTTCGTGAGCTGTAGTGGTTCCGCTCAGTCTGAATGGGCGAGGGAAATTTTGCGACGCCTGCGGGCGGAGGAGGTCCGCGTGCTGGGACAATTGGATGAGGCCGAAGCCCACCTCTCCACCTAGAGCCGACTCAATCGAGAAACAGACTGGAAGACCTACTGCCGCTCCCGATCTCGGCGCTGCCCGTATCGGAATGCGAGGCCCACCCCAACCGTCATAAACCCGAGCGGCGGCAGGAGCAGAACGATCACTCCCCGGCTGATGGCACGCTGACCATCCTTGGTAGCGCCGGTTGCATTGGCGTAGCACATCGCGCAGCCTTGGGCAAAGGCCGGCGCTACCCACAGCCCAAGCGCGACGATGAATACCCAAATACGCCTCTTCATTTCACTCCCAGTGTCACAATGCGATCTGCATCGCGGAAGAAGAAGATCCACATCAGTACAAAGCACCCGGTTACTGAAATTGTAAGCAGCCACCGCATGCGGGGGATCTCTGCCTTCAGGTGCATGAAGTACATCGTAATCAATCCCGCTTTTACGACCGAAAGCACCAACAGAACTTCCAGCATCCGCACCGGCTGGAGAACCTGTTTATAGGCGAGAACTACTTCGACTGCCGTGAGAAGAAGAAGGGCTCCCCAGACCCACAGGTACGTTCCCTTAGTTTCTCCGTGTGCTGCAGCGGCATCATGCATCGTGAAATCCTCTCCTTCGTTACACCTTGGTCGACATCAGGTAAACCAGCGGGAAGATGAACATCCACACCAGATCGACGAAGTGCCAGTACAATCCGGCCACTTCGACATCATTCGCGTCGTAATCCTTTGGCTTGAGGAAGAGAACGACCGCCGAGATGACCGCCCCGACCAACAGCACGTGGATTCCGTAGTGGAATACGCTGTCCGCCGGGGTCAGGAAAAATCCCAGTGCCCACAAAACCAGCACCACGGGAAGGAACTTTTTCCTCAGCGCAATTACCCCGAGGTAGATCACGCCGATGGTCACGTGCAACATATGCATTCCAGTAAGCGTGAAAAATGTCCCGCCGAACAGTGGCACCGCCGACCAGATATTGCTGGAGGGCGTCATCTTCTCGACATTGATCAGCTTCGTCCATTCCATGGCGTGCAGCACGGTGAACGCGGCGCCGAAGAACATGGTGGCGAGCAGCCAGTTGCGCACCCACGGCTTGTCGCCCCGATTTGCGGCCATCACTGCCAGCACCATCGTCAGCGAACTCGAAAGCAGGCACGCCGTCATGATCGTGGCATTCGCGATGCTTTCTTTTCCGAAGGGCGTCGGCCATGCCGGATTCGAAATGCGTCCATAGCTGTAGGCAAACAGCAAGGCTCCAAAAGTAAGCGAGTCGGACGCGAGGAACAACCACATCCCGACCTTCTTCGAATAGGTTCCGAACAGGGACGGCTCAAACGCGCCGTGAGTATCGTGGACCGCGTGTTGCACGGTTGCCATCGTTGGGCTTCTCCTTAAGTCGCTAGCGAACGATCATCAAAAGAACCACAATATAAATCCACAGCAATGCCATGAAGTGCCAATACCATGCCGCGATATCCACCACGATGCGCTGCGCTTCGACCGGCTTATGCAACATCCAGGAAGCCGCCGCCGCATACATCAGCGCGATCACTCCGCCGGCGAGGTGAACCGCGTGCGTGGCGAAGAGCAGGTACGCAAAGGAACTGCTCGGTCCGGTGTTCACGAAGAAACGATGCTCGTGCAGGATTCGCCACACCAGCAGTTGTCCCGCGAGAAATCCCAGGCCGAGGATAACCGTAGTGCCGAGCCAGGGGAAAGCTCGCTCATCACCAAGCGAAACGCCGGGAATGGATTTCACGGGCGCCAGCGCAGCCTTCCGCGCGGTCGCGCGCCGCGCAAACTCCATCGTCAGGCTGCTCACCAGCAGAACTGCCGTATTCACGGAGAGGAGAACCCAGGGAAGATACATGGGCACCCAATCCCGCGAATATGTATTCGTCTGCGCATCAAACGAAGGTAGACCTTTGCGCACGAGCAGCGCGCTGGTGAAGCCCACGAACAGCATGATGACTGCGGTGAGTCCGAGCACCAGTCCGAGACGGGCGCGGCGCAGACGCTCGCCATAGTCGAAGGCGCCACTGCCTCCGCCGTTGCCATCCCCACCGCCGCCAAAGGAGGGAGGCGCTCCTCCCCCGGCATCGCGGGCTCTCGTGTCCTTTACTGCAAAATTCGGGGCCAAGGTCGACATACCTGATCTGAATTAATGGGCTGCGCCAATCGCCGGATCGGTCTGCATGACGAAATCGCGGGGCGCTCCCGGAACTCCGTATTCATAAGGTCCGTTATGGATGACGGGCGTTTGGCCGGCGAAGTTGTCGTGCGGCGGCGGCGTAGCTGTTGTCCATTCGACGGTGGTGGCGTCCCAAGGGTTGTCCGCTGCTTTCGCACCCTTGAACATGCTCCAGAACAGGTTAAACACAAAGATGAACTGCGCTGCGATCGTAATAAATGCAGCGTAGGTCATGAACGTCTGCAGCGGAATCAGCTTGTGCAGATACGCAACTTCGGTCAGTTGCGAGTAGCGGCGTGGATGTCCCGCCATGCCGAGATAGTGCATGGGCATGAAGATCGCGTAAGTGCCGATGAAAGTAAGCCAGAAGTGTGCTTTCCCCAGGCCTTCATTCATCATGTGTCCGAACATCTTCGGGAACCAGTAATAGGTCGCCGCGAAAATTCCAAAGATCGCGGCTACACCCATGATCAGGTGGAAGTGCCCAACCACGAAATAGGTGTCATGCAACGGAATATCGAGTGTAGGCTGCGCCAGGAACGGACCGCTCAAGCCGCCCGAGACGAACAGGGAAACGAACCCGATAGCGAACAGCATCGGTGTATAGAAGCGAACGCGTCCCTTGTAAATGGTGCCCAGCCAATTGAATGTCTTGATCGCGGACGGAACGCCGATCGCCATGGTCAGAAGCGAGAAGGCGAACGCGGAGTAGGGGCTCATGCCGCTCATGAACATGTGGTGACCCCAGACCATGAAGCCCAGGAAGCCGATGGCGAGCATCGCGTACACCATCGCGCGGTAGCCAAAGATGGGCTTGCGCGAGAAGGTGGAGAGAATCTGCGAGGTGACACCCATGCCGGGCAGAATCGCAATGTAGACCTCGGGATGCCCAAAGAACCAGAACAGGTGCTGCCATAAGAGAGGCGAGCCACCCTTGTGGCCCAACAACTGGCCATTCACCACGACCACCGGGAGAAAGAAGCTTGTGCCAAGGTTCCGGTCCATCAGCAGCAGGATTCCCGCCGAGAGCAGAACCCCGAAAGCCAGCAATCCGAGAATCGCGGTGATGAACCACGACCACACCGTGAGCGGCATGCGCATCAAGGTCATGCCCTTGGCGCGAAGGTCCAACGTGGTCGTGATGAAGTTCAACGCACCCATCAGCGAGGCCGCGCAGAAGATCGCGATGCTCGTGATCCAGAGGTCCGCGCCTAGTCCTTCGCCGGGCCCGCTGGACTGCAACGCACTCAGTGGCGGATAGCCGGTCCACCCATGCAACGGCGCGCCACCCGTTACGAAGAAGGCGGCGAGCATGATGGCGAAGGCCACGAACGTCGTCCAGAACGAAAGCATGTTCAGGACGGGGAACGCCATATCGGGGGCGCCAATCTGGATGGGCAGGAAGTAGTTGCCGAAACCGCCTTGCGGAGCCGTGGTCAGCACGAAGAACACCATGATCGTGCCATGCATGGTGAGCAGGCTCAGGTAGGTCTCCGGCTGAATGTGCCCGACGATGGGCAGGTCCAGCTGCGGCCAGATCAGGTGAATACGCATTAACAACGACAGAAACATTCCCACCCACACCGCGGTCAGGGCGAGGAAAAAGTACTGCAGCCCGATCACCTTGTGGTCGAGGCTGAAGATGTATTTCCGAATGAAGCCCTGGGGAGCCGCGTGGGCATGAACCACTTCTGAGGTAGCCATTATTGTTTCTCCGCCTCCCGAGCGACGATCCACTTATCAAAGTCCTCCTGGCTGACGACCTTCACCATACCGTGCATCTTGTAATGTCCCAGGCCGCAGAGTTCGGCGCAGGCAATCTCATAGTCACCAATCTGGGTGGGAGTGAAATGCATGTGGATGGCGAGCCCGGGAACGGCGTCCTGTTTAAAGCGCATGTTGGGCACGAAGAAACTGTGAATCACGTCCACTGCGCGCAGCGTGAGGTCGACCTGACGGTTGACCGGGAGAAACATCGTTCCGGTGACGACATCATCCTTGGCGGAGGGATCGTTGGTGTCGAGTCCGATGGCCGCTTCGCTGCCGGCGGAAGGATCCATCAACTTGGGATTGGTGAGACCGAACTTTCCATCGGGCCCGGGATAACGGAAATACCAGGCGAACTGCATGCCGGTGACCTCGACCGGTACAGCAGAAGCCTGCGCCGGTTCGAAACGCTCCGCCGCCCAGATTTTGCTGCCCATCAGATTCAAGCCTACAAAGAGGACGGCGGTCAGCACCGTCCAGACAATCTCCATGGTCGTGTTGCCGTGGGAATAAGCGACCGGCGCGGACGATCCCCGATCCCGGTATTGCCACACGAACAGTCCCAGCGAACATTGGGCCAGCACGAACACAATGCCCATCAGGATGTAGGTGGTGGCAAACTGCTGATCAATGGCTGCCGCGGCCGCCGACATGCCGGCCGGCAACCACCACGGATGCCAGATGAAAAAGTATGTGCTGACGAAGGTGATTAACCAGATAACAACCAGAAGAGCAAGGCCCATCTACAACGACCTCCAAGGGTCGATTTTTCTCACACCGCAACCCGCGAACAAAACTGGAAAACTGCGGATGGCCGCAAAGTCTATCACAGCAGCATGTGACAAGTGCAAGTCGCCTTGCCGATGCCCGCGCGCCCGAACTCCGCGTCACATTCCTTCTCCTGAGGCGCAGGCTACAATCGTTTTCGTATGACCACAAAAGCACGGGGCCGCGGACACGATACCCGCTACGTTCGTCTCCAGAAAAACTACTGCTTCGCCTGCGGAGGGAACAATCCCGAAGGCATGCACCTGAAGTTCAGCTACGACGAGGAGCGCGACTGCTTCGTCTGCCGCTTCCGCCTGGGAAAGCGCTTCACTGGCCCGCCCGGGCATTGCCATGGCGGCATTATCGCGACGGTGCTTGACGAGGCGATGGGTAAAGTAAACAAGCTGCGGCACGTGGTCGCGCTCACCTCCGAGATCACGGTGAAATACCTGAAACCCGTGCCGCTCAATAAGCCGCTGCGGGTTGAGTCACGTGAAGTACGCGTCCGCGGACGCAAGCACATCAATATGGCCGAGATCCTGAATCAAAAAGGCGAGGTGCTCGCCCGAAGCCAGGGACTGTTTATTGCGATCGATCCGAAGAAGATGTTCGCGAAGTTTGTGGACAAATAAGAAATTTGCCGATCGGCGGCGTCTGCTCTAAACAGCCAAAATCCAGCACCACGGGACGCAAAGCAAACCTTAGTGTTTGCCTTCGTGTCCTTCGTGGTTAAGGCTTTTTTGCCGCTTCGAAGAGTTTCGCCAGTTCCTCGACTCCTCTACGAAGCTCCTTCGGATCCACCGCTGCGAATCCCAGAATCAGTCCATTCGGCCCAGATTTGCCTGAGGCATAGCGGCTGAGTGGGATGACTTCCACATTGCGCTCGCCAGCGAGGTGAGCAACACGCTCGGCGCGCATGCTGTCCTTCAACCAGCCTACTGTTTGCAACCCAGCCTCCACGCTGGAAATCTCGAGCACGCCCGCCAGCTTCTCTTTGGCGCATTCCAGCAAGACTCCGAGCCGCTCCGCATAAAGCTCGCGCATGCGGCGGATGTGACGAGCGAAATGTCCTTCCGTAATGAAGTCGCAAAGTACGGCCTGCTCCAGCAGCGGCGGATGGTGTGTGCTGACGGACGCTGCCGTCGCGAAGATCCCCACCATTTCCTGGGGAACCACCAGGTATCCCAGCCGCAGGGCAGGAAACAACACGGCGCTGAAGCTCCCCGTGAAGATCACGACGCCGGAGCGGTCGAGCCCCTGCATCGCCGGAATCGGCCGGCCCGAATAGCGGTACTCGCTGTCGTAATCGTCTTCGAAAATCAGAGTGCCTGACCGCCGCGCCCACTCGAGCATCGCGAGCCGGCGGCGCAGGCTCATGGTCACTCCGAGTGGGAACTGATGCCCCGGCGTGACATACACCAAGCGAGGCGCTGGACCTTGCTTGCGCCCGCTTTCGAGCACGAGTCCTGCTGCGTCGACCGGCACTCGGCGAATGTGCGCACCCAGCGCGCGGAACACGATATCCGCACGCGGATAGCCTGGCTCTTCCATCCAGACCAACTCGCCCGGATTGAGCAATATCCGCGCCGTTCGATCGAGCCCTTCCTGCGCGCCGGAAAGAATGAGCACTTGATCCGCCGTGCACTTCACGCCGCGCGAGGAGTTCAGGTACTCGGCCACGGCCTCGCGCAGCGGACGATAACCCAAAGGTTCGCCCCCGGCGAGCAGGCTGGCAGAGACGCGCCGCAGGCGACGCGCCGCCACCTGCGCCCACAAGTCCGTCGGAAACAGATCAAGCGCCGGCTGGTGTGCGCGAAACGCGCGCAGCGGACGAGCGGCGCTGGCTGGAAACGGCTGCAGCCGGCGGGCATAAGCGGACAATGCGATGCGGCGGTGCGGCAGTCTCGCCGGCTCATGTGGGCCACTCACATCGAGCAGGTGTTCGGGCAACACTTCGCTAACATAAGTTCCCGATCCGGAGCGACCCTCAACATAGCCTTCCGACTTCAGTTGCTCGAAGGCAGTCACAATAGTCGCCCGCGACAGACGGTAAGCAGCAGCGAGATCGCGCGTCGCCGGCAGCCGCGCTCCCGGACGCAGCCTGCCGTCCAGAATCGCGACGCGCAACTCGCCATACAGCCACCGGTAGAGGCTTTCGCCCGCGGGCGGGGCCGGAAGGCTTAGCGGGAATGCGGTGGTCTCACGAGGCATACGTAAAGTGGTATGGTTAGGATACCGTAAATGGATATCTGCAGGAGTCCAATTGTTCGGTATGATTTTGGAGGTTTCATCGAAGGCGCGTTCCGGGTTTGGACGAATGCTAGAAACGTTGCGTATCCGGCGAGCGCTGGCGGCGGACGCAGCCGAAATTGCAGCTGTACTGTCGCAGTCGTTCCGGGAGTTTGAGGCTCTATATACGCCCGATGGTTTTGCCGCAACCACTCCCGATCCCGCGCAAGTGGGCCAGCGGATCCAGGAAGGACCGGCCTGGATTGCCATATGCGAAGCCCGCATTGCCGGGACGGCGTCCGCGGTTTTGAAAGGCGACAAGGGATTGTATGTTCGCGGCGTCGCAGTCGTTCCGTCGGCACGCGGCCGGGGAATCGCCGAATCGCTGATGAACGAGGTCGAGAGCTTTGCCAGGCAGAACGGATGCGGGCGAATGTTTTTGACCACCACGCCGTTTTTGAACGCTGCGATCCGGCTCTACGAGCGGCTCGGTTTCGCCCGCGTGCCCAACGGCACAGCCGACCTGTTCGGCACGCCGCTCATCAAGATGCAAAAAGATTTGGGTTTCTAATCGAGGTTTCAGAAGAAGAAAGGATCAACCGTGTCACAGAACAATGGAAATTCCACCAGCCTTCGCCTGAAGACAGGCCTGGCTGAGATGCTGAAGGGCGGCGTGATCATGGACGTTACCGACGCGCGGCAGGCGGAAATCGCCGAGCGCGCCGGAGCGGTCGCTGTCATGGCGCTGGAGCGCGTACCGGCACAGATTCGCGCCGAAGGCGGTGTGGCCCGCATGGCCGCGCCGAAAAAGATTCGCGAGATCATGGCGGCCGTTTCCATCCCGGTGATGGCCAAATGCCGCATCGGCCATTTCGCCGAGGCGCAGATCTTGCAGGAACTCGGCGTCGACTACATCGACGAATCCGAAGTGCTCACGCCCGCCGACGAGGCCCACCACGTCGATAAGCACGCCTTCAAAGTCCCGTTCGTGTGCGGGGCGCGCAACTTGGGCGAAGCCCTGCGACGCATCGCCGAGGGCGCGGCCATGATCCGCACCAAGGGCGAAGCCGGAACGGGCGATGTCGTGCACGCCGTGAAGCACATCCGCCAGATCGTGCAAGAGATGAAAATCCTGACCGTGCTGAGCGAAGAAGAACTCTATGCCAAAGCGAAAGAACACGGCGCGCCTTATGAGTTGATTCGGATCGTCGCCAAGGAAGGGAAGTTGCCCGTACCGAACTTCTCGGCCGGCGGCATCGCGACCCCAGCCGACGCGTCGCTCGTCATGCAACTGGGCGCCGAGGCGGTCTTCGTAGGCTCGGGGATCTTCATGAAGAACTCAACCGAGTTTGCCGATCCCGTGGAGGCCGAGAAGCGCGCCAAGGCGATCGTCCGCGCCGCCACCCACTATCAAGACCCTAAAGTATTACTTGAAGTCAGCGAGGATCTTGTGGGTGCGATGAAAGGTCTGGCGGTTTCGGCGCTGGACGAAGCCCACATGCTGCAGACGAGGGGATGGTAGGAAGACAGCTCTAAGCTTTTGGCCATTAGCTGTTAGCGGGGACGCCGCGACTAAGTCAAGCATTAGCGAGTCGCCTCGCCCAACCACTAGACAGCCGGTCGAACCTAAGGGAACAATTATCCGTATTCGCTGAGAGCTAAGAGCTAAAAGCTAAGAGCTGATTTATGAAAATTGGAGTACTCGCCATCCAAGGCGATTTTGATGCCCATAAGAAGCGTCTCGAAGAGCTCGGCGCTGACGTAGTGCTTGTGCGCAAGCCGGAGCAATTCGACGAAATTGACGGCCTCGTAATTCCCGGTGGGGAATCGGGCGCGTTTCTGAAGATTCTCGGCGAGCCGGGAGTCGCCCGGCTCAAAGAGTTCGTCCGCTTGAAGCCGACTTTTGGGACGTGTGCAGGCGCCATCATGTTGGCGAAAGAAGTCACGAACCCCGACCAGCCCGGCCTGGGCGCGCTCGACATTGGCGTCCGCCGCAATGCTTACGGGCGACAGATCGACAGCTCGATTCGCACCGGCAAACTCGGCGATTCGCCGCTGGAAATGGTCTTCATCCGCGCGCCAAAAATCGAGCGCCTCGGCGCGGGCGTGCAGGTGATTGCCACCGAGGGCAGCGACCCCGTCGCTGTGCAGCAGGGAAAGGCCATGGCGGCCACGTTTCATCCGGAACTGAGCGACGATACTCGACTGCATCGAGCGTTTCTGGATCTCATCGGGAACGGACACAAGTAAGCGACGCGCTGGATCGAAGGCCCGACCGGTTCTGCGAGACTCTCGTCCCTACGGTGTGTCCGCAGAATGTGAATCCCATGTTGCTGAAATCCTTGCTGGCATTTGTGCCAGGCATCCTGCTGCTGACAGGTTCTGCGGTCTTGTACTCGAGAAACAAGACCGCCGGACGATTTTTGCAGCTGGTGGGTGCTGCAGCTCTTGTGCTGGTTATCCTCACGCATATTTTCGAAGCTACCCACGTGTTTTCCTGGATGCAGTGGGGAGAAGAGCGTAGTCCGGGCCACTATCTCGACCTTAGATGTGCTCTCGTTGCACTCATCTTGTTTCCTGCGGGAAATGCCTGGGACGCGGTGACACAAGCACGTAATTGAAAAACCTGCGCGCCTGGACGCTAATCCCCTCGTAAGCCTGGATCTTTCTGGGGGCCACCTCCAATTTCGAATTTTCTTGTTGACACGGCCCTATATGTAACCGTATAGTTACACATTATGCGTCACCGATTGGTTACGTATTCGCCGGAGGCGACCTTCAGCGCCCTGGCCGATCCAACCCGCCGGGCGGTGCTCGATCTGCTGCGCAAAGGGCGGCAGCCGGCAGGACAGATTGCCCAGGCCTTCCCCATATCCCGCCCGGCGATTTCCAAGCACCTGCGCCTTTTGCGCCGGGCCCACCTGGTCCAGGAACATCGCGAAGGGCGCAACCGCTTTTACAACTTGAATCCGGAACCGCTCAAGGCGGTCGATTCGTGGCTGGAGCAGTACCGCATCTTCTGGTCGACCAGCCTGCTGAATTTGAAAGCCTTTGTGGAATCCGAGTACGCGAAGGAAACGGCGCAGGCGGCCTCGCCGAAGGCAAGGCACCGAACTGTCATTCGCAAATCAAAAGGAAAATCGCGAAAGGTGGAATAGAAAATCTGGGGAGCGCTAGCCTGTATCGCTCCCGATTAACCTCAGTCACTGAGGCAAAGGAGAAATGCAATGAGATCAATTCGCACCGCAGTTGCGCTCCTGTTCCTGTTTGCAGTTGCATCCACCGCTTTCGCGCAGTCGGAAGCGCAAAAGACGTTTGACCAGCTGAAATCCCTGAACGGCGCCTGGGAAGGCAAACTGCCCAATGGCAATCCCGGGAAAGTTACTTTCCGCACCACTTCCGGCGGCTCGGCCCTGATGAGCGAGATTATGGGCGAAGAGGACATGATCACCATGTTCCACATGGATAACGATCGCGTTCTGATGACCCACTACTGCGGAGCCGGTAACCAGCCCCGGATGCAGGGAAAAATATCTCCCGATGGAAAGACCATCACCTTCACCTTTGTCGATGCTACGAATCTCTCCAGCCCCAAGGCCGGGCACATGGAACGCCTGGTGATCACCATGCCGGATGCCCAGCATCACAGCGAAGACTGGACGTTCGTGCAGGACGGCAAGGAAATGACGGAGCACTTTGAGCTGACGCGCGTGCGGGCAATGTAGGCGCGATCTCGAATGCAAGGGAGGCAGAATGCCGAAGGCCATCATCACTCCTGATCAGGATGCGGTGATCTCGGAAATTGAGGTCTCCGCGCCACCGGACCGCGTTTTCCAGGCACTGATCACGCGCGAGCAGGCGCTGCAATGGGGTACGAGCGATGCCTTCCAGGTCATCCGCTGGGAGATGGAGGCACGCGTGGGCGGAAGCTGGCGCTTCGTGTCGAAGGAGAAGGGAAGCGCGCGGGAGTTCGATCACCACGGCAAAGTAGTGGAGATCGATCCACCGCGCGTGCTGGCCTATACCTGGTTCGCCAACTGGCATTCGGACCTGGCTCACGAGACCAGGGTTCGTTGGGAACTCACGCCGAGTTCGCGCGGCACGCTGGTCAAAGTTACACACAGCGGCCTGGCGAAGCTGCCTGAAGCGTGCACGGCGTACAGCCAGGGCTGGCCGGGCTTGCTGAACGCTCTCAAGACCTTTTCTGAAAAACAGACAGGAGCATTGGCATGAGCACGACAGTAATCACTCCGAATCAGGACGCGCTGGTCAGCGAGATCCACATCAGCGCTCCGCCGGTGAGGATTTTCCAGGCGCTGATCGACCCGAAGCAGGTCCTGCAGTGGTGGACAAACGAGCAGTGCCAGATCGAATCATTCGCGCTCGAGCCCCGCAAAGGCGGTCGTTGGCACTACGATTCGAGCCAGAGCGAAATGAACGTTAACGGCGTGAGCAAATTTCGCTGCGAAGGAGAAGTGCTCGAATACGATCCGCCGCACGTTCTCGCGTACACCTGGATCGCGAACTGGCACGACCGTCCGGCGCAACGCACCGTCGTCCGCTGGGAACTTGCGGCCAGCGGCAAGGGAACACTGCTGCGTGTCACGCACAGCGGCCTGGCCGATTTGCCCACGGCGCGTAAGGATTACTCCGGCGGATGGCCCGGCGTTCTGCGGCAGGTTAAACAATTTGTCGAAGGCAAGGAGTAGGAACCAGAAAGGATCCGCAACATGGCAGCCCTTCCCCATACGCCCTTCCTGACGCAATCGAAGCCGAATCAGGGGACGCGGGTTCGGTTGCGGCACACGGGATTGGCGGCGTATCCGGAGATCGCCCAGGCCTATCAGGGCTGGCCGCGCATGTTGAGCTGGTTGCAGGCCTTCATGGAGAGGGGGGAAACGGTCGCGATGCGCAAGCCTGCGACAATGACGTAGGGACAGGCGCCCTCGCCTGTCCGG
>OEKN01000031.1_pt2 | contig 15140 bp, 14 predicted proteins | sample 1503361 | NCBI WGS metagenome assembly OEKN01 (sample SAMEA104379592, study PRJEB20068) | metagenome | biome: 1000743; feature: 77; material: 1998 | place: USA | collected 2012 | depth 25 m
GGAATGTAGTTGCCGAGGTCATCGAACTTCACATCACGATCGTGCTTGCGCATGTAGACCTCGAACTTGCGCGCGGCCCGACGACGCCTCCAGCGATAGTAAGAATTCTTCATTCCGTAGTACCACTCGGAAGGCGAGGCCTGGCGCGAGCTCTTCCGCGCCGCACCGAACTTCACATAGAGATAGCCGAAGAACAGGCCGCCCAGGTGAGCCAAATATGCTGTGCTCCCGCCGCCGCTGATCGCGAATGCCACCGTGACCACGATCAGAATCAAAACGAAATACTTCGCCTTGATCAGAAACGGGAAGGGGAACAGGAAGATCTCGTTCTCGCCAAACACCATCCCATAAGCCATCAGAATGGCAAATACGCCGCCGGACGCACCCACGGTTGGAATTATGGGACTGGTCAGGATATGCGCAAAGGCGAGCAGAATTGTAGTAATCGCCGCGCCGATCACGCCAGTCAAGTAGAGTTCCAGAAAGCGGCGTGTGCGCCAGGAACTTTCAAAGGTCGACCCGAACATCCAGATGCCGATCATGTTGCCGAACCAGTGCCAGAAACCTACATGGATGAAGCTGTAGGTAACAAGCTGCCAGAGTTCGAGGTGAAGAACCGTGCGGGCCGGCACCAGGCCGAGGTGTTCGTAAACCCAATTGATGAAGCTGAACGAACCAAAGCCTGCCAGCCCTAGGAAAATGGCTGTATTGATTCCAAGCAACCACGTCACGGCTCGCGTGAACGGCGGGAAGCTCAACGTCATCTCTCGACCCGTATTGCGAATCAAAACTGCTCCTTTATGTGCTTACCGCTGTGGGACCGGAACGACCGGCAGACTCCGGTGTTCCTCATTATCAACCGCGCGGACAGCGAAAATCACATTATCTTTGGACAATTTCAGCGTTGTGCGGATTTCGTTCCCGACCGACTGCGCATGTTCCCAATCCGGCGCGCTGGTGGACCGCCAGACGATCTCGTAGGAAGCCGCTCCAGGCACCGTATCCCAGGCAAGGGTCGAATCATTGTCCAGCTTGCGGGTGTCAAGCCTGACATTTGCCGGTGGGGCGGGCGCCGATGCCAGCGATGCCAGAGTCGCCGCATTCAGGCGCACCACGGCTGCCAGGTAATCGAAATTCACGAACTTCGGGAGGTCTCCGTATTCGACGCCATTTTCAGTGCGGACGTTCTGGTGTTGATGATCGAAATCCTCGTGATATTCGGTGAAGCGGACGGCAGCAAATTCCTGCTGGTTGAAAGAGTAGTGGTCGCCGCCGCGAAGATAACGGTCTAAGCGGAAAATCAGCAGCGGCTTGATTCCAGCATCGTAGGTGTGGCCGACCTCGGCGATGTAACGGGCAAGTTCGCGGGAACTCGAGTCGCTCTCGCCGCCTAAGTTGCGGATCCGGTCCAATTGCTTCTGATCGGCGGCGGTTGGAATGCCCTCCGAGAAAATTCGGACCACGCTCGGGTCTTGCTCCGCGTTTTTGTCCCCGCCCACGATGTCGTTATTGAGAACGGCTTCAAGATTCCAGCCTTGCGCCTTGGCCATTTGTGCGAAATGCCGGCTGCCGTTCAGTCCCTGCTCTTCGCCGGCGACGGTGAGAAAGTCGATGGTAGCCGGGAATTTGAGTTTACTGAGAACGCGGGCACACTCGAGGCTTACGGCCGTACCGCTTCCGTCGTCGTTTGCCCCGGGCGCGTCGCCTTTTGTGTCCAACGTGTCGCTATTGCGCGAATCGTAATGTCCGGTCACGAGCACAATCCGCTTCGCGTTTTCCGGATCCGAGCCCTTCAGAACCGCATAAACATTGGTAATCTGTGTCGGCTGCGGAATGCGATCCGCGGGCCCTTCGGTGAAAGAGTCCGTTTTCACTTCGAGGCAGCCGTTGCAGTCCTTGGAGTATTGTTCGAACTGCGAGCGAATCCATTCGCGAGCGGCGCCGATACCGCGTCCAGCAGAGATAGACGCGGGGTCCTGCGCGGAGAGGGTAGACCGCGTTCCGAAACTCACCAGCTTTTCGATGTTCGTTCGAATTCGCTCAGATGAGACCTGCTTCAGCGCCGCAACAATTTTGGGGTCGGCAACTACCCTGCCGGCAGTCTCTTGCGCATGCCCCGGCAATGTTGAAAACAAAGTCATCGCGAGCGCCAGCATGGGCATCGGACGTGTGATAGAAACTGTCGGCGCGGTTCTCTCTTTCAACATGACGATCCAAGACGACCCCAGGGTCGTGCAATTTGGGTCGTCCCATTCACTATAGCGAGCCGGGACCGGAAACCGGAGGACTTGACCGTTGGCCCGGGAGAATTAAATATTATCAGGGTAGCACTGATACGGAGGCATTCATGGTGTATTGTCCCGAATGTGAGAGCGACCTCGACATCGAAGAAGATGAGGTCGATGAGGGTGAAGTGGTGTCGTGCCCGGAGTGTGGCACAGACTTCGAAATCGTAACGGTCAATCCCCTCGAACTGAAACCGGTCGAAGAAGAGGAAGAGGACGAAGAGGAAGACGACGAAACCGAAGACGGTGATGTGTAATAGCCGGCCTGTGGCCGTCTCGCAAAACACTTGCTGTGCGGCACGGTTGTTCCTTGGCCTTGCCCTGCTTGCAATCCTCTCCCCGGTCATTCCTCAGGCTTCCGGCCGCCAGGTCGACCCTCGTAAGCCCTATGCTCTGGTCTTCGGAACTGTATGGGGGCCGGACGACCGCCCCGTCTATGGCGTCCGAGTCCGCATCCGTCGTGCTGATCAGAAGAAAGCCAAATGGGAGTTGTACTCCGATCATAGCGGGGAGTTTGCTCAGCGGCTTCCGGCGGGGAAGGCGGACTACGTGGTCTGGGCGGATACGAGAGGCATGAAGTCCTTAGATGGTAAGAAGTTAGAGCCTGGCCCAGAGGTAACGGTACATATTGAGGGGGATGAGCGCGCCGACATTGGTTTGCATCTAAAGTAGTGCAGGCTGGAGTAAGGGTTTTGGGAGGAGAGCCATGAAGAAGGCCTATGTCATCACCCTGATGCTGCTACTGGTCAGTCTTTCCGCCTCGGCGACGCCGTTCGACAAGAAGGGCGACAATAGTCGGCTTGTGATGGGCAGAGTAACGGACCGGCAAGATGGCCCGCTGCCGAATGCGGTGGTCTATCTCACCAACACCCGAACCCGTGCCGTGAAAACCTACATCGTAGGCCAGGACGGGGTCTATCGCTTTCCCTCGCTCTCTCCGAATATCGACTACGAGGTGTACGCGCAGTACAACGGCCGCAAAAGCGATACAAAAACCGTCAGCCAGTTTGATAACCGCACCCAGGTGAGCATCAACCTGAAGGTGGATACGAAGTAGATTCAGTCGCGATCGCGGTATTCCAGCAGAACATCGTCTTGAGGACGCTCGCGGGGTCGAACGGGTGCCTCCCGATCCGCCGCATTCTCGACTCCTATATGGCGTCGGCTTCCAGCGATTGGCCTTCCTCGACAAGCTCCTCCACGCTCTCCGAATCGGCGTCCGGTACTTCCGACAAACCCTGGAGATCTCCTGATTGTCCGGCGGAGTCCGGCCCCAAACCACGGGGATCCCTGGCGTCCTCAAGATCCTCCGGCCTTATTGGAACTCTCCGTCTACGGGCCATAAGTCACCTCGCCCCTTTGGACCCTGCCAAGCACCGTTCGGTTGCTGGAAAAGCGAGAAAAACCGGGCGTCCTCGGCAAAAATGTGCGTCCATCACGTGATTACGTTACTGTCGTTACGCCGCAACCGGTGCTACATCACAGACTGTGCTTAGAACGATGCTACAAAGTAAGTTGCGGAGGTGCTTTTGGGCCGTGCGGCTTGATTACTTATCCTGCATTTTAACGATTCTTTCGACGATCCTTGTAGGCAAACGTTGCTGGGAAGGCTGGGCTCTGGCAGCGGTGAACAGCGTAATTATCTGCGTGATTGGAATGAGGACCGCACAGTTCGGCTTCATTCCTGCGAACCTTTTCTGCCTGATACTTTACGGTGTGAACCTGCGAACGTGGCGAAAGGTGGAACCGTAACGTAGCTATCGTAACCGGCCCCTTGTCGGCTTAAACTCGGAAGGTCGGGGTTGGGGATCTACGGCACTCCACTGAGCTGCTATCAAAGACAAATTGTCATTCCGAGGAGCGGAGCTACAAGGAATCTGCGATTCTACTGCTCAGTAGTTGACGCAGATTCATCACTCCGTTCGGAATGACAATACTCGCAGGCAGGGCAAGGCTTACGGATGAGTCTAGTTGTTCTCTCCGCCGGCGCGTTTCCAGGAGATCAGCTCGCCGATCGTAGCGCTCGTGCTCGAACTCGAAACCGGGTGCTTATAAGCCTCCACCTCCGAGCGCGAGGCTTCTTCACCTACGGCTCGGATACTGAGGCCCACTTTCTTTTCTTCCGGATTCATCTTGATGATTTTGAAATCGTGCTCGACCCCGGGCTCCAGGTGCATCGGCTGGCCGTTCGCGTCGACTGCCTCCGAGTTATGGCACAGACCCTCCACGCCCTCGGCAATCTCGACGAAAGCGCCGAACGTGGCCACTCGCAGTACTTTGCCGTGAACGACGTCGCCGATGTGATGTTGCTGGAAGAATGTCTCCCAGACGTCGGGCTGAAGCTGCTTCACACCCAGTGACAAACGCCGCTTGTCCGGCTCGATCGCCAGTACCACAGCCTTCACGCGGTCCCCCTTCTTGAGAACCTCGGAAGGGTGCTTCACGCGCTTGGTCCAGCTGAGGTTGCTGACGTGGACCAGGCCGTCGATACCGTCTTCAATCTCGATAAACGCGCCGAAGTCGGTCAGATTGCGAACTCGCCCTTCCACCTGATGGCCAACCGGGAACTTCTCGTGCAGGCTGTCCCAGGGATTCGTGGCTAGCTGGCGCATGCCGAGCGAAATGCGGCGTTCCGCTGGATTCACGTTTAACACGACACACTCCACCTGATCGCCGACGTTGACCAGCTTCGAGGGATGCTTCATCCGCTTCGACCAAGTCATTTCGCTGACGTGCACCAGGCCTTCGATTCCCTGTTCCAGCTCTACGAATGCGCCGTAGTCCGTTACGCTGATGACGCGCCCGGAAACATGCGCGCCCACCGGATAGCGGTGCTCGGCATCGAGCCACGGATCCGGCGTAAGCTGCTTGAAGCCCAATGAAACACGCTGCTTCTCTTTATCGAACTTCAGGACCTTGACCTGAATCTGATCGCCAACATTCACCAGATCGCGGGGATGAGTCAGGCGTCCCCACGACATGTCAGTGATGTGGAGCAAGCCATCGATGCCGCCCATGTCCACGAAAGCGCCGTATTCAGTGAGATTTTTGACTACGCCGGTCAGAACCGCGCCTTCTTCCAGGTGCTCCAGCGTCTTCGACTTCTTCTCGTTCTGCTCTTCTTCGAGCAACTGCTTGCGCGAGACTACGATGTTGCCACGCTTCTTGTTCAGCTTGATCACGGCAACTTCGATCGTCGTTCCCTTCATGCCATCCAGGTTTCGCACTGGACGCAGATCGACCTGCGAGCCGGGCAGGAACGCGCGCGCGCCCGCTATATCGACCGTCAAACCGCCCTTGATCCGATCGATCACTACCGCCTTGATTGGCTTCTTCTCGTTGTAAGCCGCTTCGATGTCGTCCCAGGCACGCAGCCGCTGAGCCTTCTGATGCGAAAGGTTGATGTAACCTTCCTCAGCTTCGCCCTTATCGCGCATCACGTCGATTTCGTCGCCGGGCTGGAAGCGGGGCTTGCCCTCATGATCGAGAACTTCGGAGAGGGGCAACATGCCTTCCGACTTGGCGCCGATGTCAACGACCACGTGCTTGTCAGTCAACTTCAGCACTGTGCCTTTGATGACGCGGTCTTCGCTGACCGCCTCCTCGGCTTCAGTGGTAAAGGTTTCGAGTGCGGAGGCAAAATCGTCAACGTTCGCTGTCGGTTTTTCTTCGACGGCAGACGTGACGGGCTTATCTTCGGTAGCGGCGGTGGACATGGCTGGTTTCTGTTCCGGAGTTGAGTTTGTTTGGGGCTGTGAAGAATGAGTGCTGGGCGCTTCACCCTCGTTGGAATTCGCGTTCGGTTCGCTGACGGCAGAAACAGCGGAATTCAAATCGCGGGCGGTGCTGTCGTCGTACACGGTCATGGTCTCTCGATACCTCGCACGGCTCAGGTGCGGGACGGATGCGGGTGTTCGACGGACTGCCGGAACGGGTCTAAGGTTGTGGTGGGCTCAGCCTGGCGGCTGAACTTGAACAATCCCAGCGTTCGGACGACTAAGCAACCCCGCGTCCAATGGGAACCCTTCGAGTGTAGCAACCGCTTCCGAACAGTGTCAAACGCCAACGTCCGCAAATTCGCGGCATCCAACCCGGCGTCTGCGGGTATTGGATTTCAGCGGATCACGATTGGATACAACTTTCTTGCAACTTTCCCGCGATTGTCGCAAACCCGCATAAAACTTGGGTTCCAACGCTACGGGAAAGGTTCCGAAAAACCGTATCCATCTGCTACTCTGCCCTCCCATGGATTACTTGTGGACGCCTTGGCGTTATGCCTATGTGACTGGTGCCGAGAAAACGTCGGGATGCATCTTTTGCGAGATGCAGAAGGCCGGAGACGACGAGAAAGTTCGCATCACCTACCGCGGTCAGCACTGCTTCGTGATCCTGAATACCTTCCCTTACACGCCCGGCCACGTAATGATCGTGCCATACGCGCACCTGGACGAGCTACGCAAGCTGCCCGCCGAAGCCGCGCAGGAAATGATGGCCCTTTCTCAGAGAATGGAGGGGGTTTTACGGGAGCTTTACCGGCCGGATGGAGTGAATTTGGGGATGAACATAGGTAAAGCCGCCGGCGCGGGGGTTGCCGGTCACATTCATATGCACGCCCTGCCCCGCTGGGTGGCCGACGCGAATTTCGTCAGCGTGATCGGCGAAACCCGCATGCTGCCGGAGACGCTCGAGGTGACTTGGAGAAGGATCAAAGACGCACTCTCCCGATAGGGATGAGAGCGCGGCCACGCAGCAAAGTACCCTGGGGGCTTACCCGACCAACCTCTCCATTTCCGCCTCCTCAATCACCGGTACACCCAGCTCTTTCGCCTTGTCGAGCTTCGACCCCGCATCGGTCCCCGCCACAACGTAGTCGGTTTTCTTGCTTACGGAGCCTGACACGCGGCCGCCAGCGTCTTCGATCATCTTTTTCGCTTCATCCCGGCTGTACTTCGCCAGGGTCCCGGTCAGGACGAAGGTCTTCCCGGCGAGTTTTGTTCCGCGTTCACGCTTTTTGCCCGCGAATGTCAGACCGGCATCGCGCAGGCGCTTGATCAGTTCGCGATTCCGCGGCTCGTCGAAGAACTCGCGGATGCTTTCCGCAATGCGCGGCCCGACCTCGTTTACGTCTTCGAGTTCCTCCAGGCTTGCGTTCATGAGAGCATCGATTGAACCAAAATGCTCGGCCAGAAACTGCGCCGTTCGTTCGCCTACGAATCGGATGCCAAGGCCAAAAATTACCCGCTCCAGTGGCAGTTTCTTGGACGCCGCGATCTCATCGAGAATGTTTTGAGCGGATTTGTCACCCATCCGTTCCAGGCTGAGCAGGTCGCCCTTAGTCAAGTGATAAATATCCGCGACATTCTTGACCATGCCGCGATCGGTGAGTTGTGTCACCAGCGCGTCGCCCATGCCGTCGATGTTCATTACACCGCGCGAGGCAAAGTGCAGGATGGTCTCCCGCAACTTCGCCGGACAGTTGGCATTCACGCACCGATAGTCGACTTCGCCCTCGGTCTTGACGACTTTCGTGCCGCAAACCGGGCAGTTCTCGGGCATGTGGAAGGTCTGATGGCCGCGCGGATGATCCTTGTCTTCGATAACTCTGGCAACTTTGGGGATTACGTCGCCGCCCCGTTCGACCTGGACCCAGTCGCCGATTTTGACGCCCAGGCGCTCGATTTCGTCCATGTTGTGGAGCGTAGCATTGCGCACCGTGGTGCCGCCGATCGCGACCGGCTTTAACTCAGCGACGGGCGTGAGTTTGCCGGTCCGGCCGACCTGCACGCGAATGCCTTCGATCTGGGTTATGCCAGCCCGTGCGGCATATTTGTAGGCAATCGCCCAGCGCGGCGCCTTGCCGGTGAAGCCAAGCTCGTTCTGCAGGCCGGTGCGATCGACTTTGACTACAATCCCGTCGATTTCATAAGGCAGCTTCTCGCGTTTCCCCTCCCACTCCTGGATGAAAGCCCAAACGTCCTCCATGTTCCGGACGAGCTTTCGGCTCTGATTGACCTTGAAACCGGCAGCATCCAGTGCCTCGAGCGTTTCCCAATGACGTTCAAAATAGGTTCTGCCATTTCGGAGCAGCATATAGGGGAAGTAGTCGAGCCGGCGTTGGGCGGTGATGCTGGCATCGAGTTGCCGGACCGTGCCCGCCGTAGCGTTGCGGGGATTGGCGAAAAGCGACAGGCCCTTGGACTCCCGCTCTCCGTTCATTTTCTTGAAAGCTGCCAGCGGCATGAGCAACTCGCCGCGCACCTCAAAGTCAGACGGGATTCCGGCCTTTTGCAATCGTGCTTTCTCGATGAACAGCGGAATTGTGCGCACAGTGCGGACGTTCAGGGTCACGTCTTCGCCGACCATGCCGTCCCCTCGAGTGACGCCACGTACCAGCCGCCCATCTTCGTAGACGAGCGCCAGCGACATCCCGTCGAGTTTCAACTCGCAGACATAGTCCACGTCTTTGCGGCCGCTCAGTTCGTGAACGCGCCGCTCCCAGGCCCGCAATTCGTCCTCGCTATAAGTATTGTCGAGCGAGAGCATGGCTGAGGAGTGCGCCACCTTGACGACACCCTCGCGTGGCTTGCCGCCCACTCTCTGGGTAGGGGAATCGGGGGTGATGAGCTCCGGGTGCTCGGCCTCAAGCTTTTTGAGCTGCTCGACCAGTTTGTCAAAATCGAAATCGCTGATTTCCGGATCGTCGAGCACGAAATAGCGGTATTCGTGGTGGCGTATCTTTTCGCGCAGCGCCTCAATTTTCGCTGCGACGTCTTTGTTCGCACTTGCCATGGCCAAGAAATTATATTCGTCGAGCGTGCTACTCCGCCTGCGATGGGCTGGTCTGGTTCGCGCGCGCAGGTTCAGGTCCTATGAGGATTGTCATGGAAACCCCGCGGCTCATCCTTCGGGAATTTGTGCCCGTCGATGCCGACGCACTGGCGTGCGTCATCTCCGATCCCGAGACGATGCGCTTTTATCCAGCGCCATTCGACCGCCAGGAAGTCGGAGGTTGGATTGCCCGCAACATGCGCCGCTACGAGAAGGATGGGCACGGTTTGTGGGCGCTGGACTTGAAATCGAGCGGCGAGATGATCGGCGACTGCGGGATCACACTGCAGGAGGTCGACGGTGAAGCTCTTCCGGAAATCGGCTATCACCTGCGGCGTGACATGTGGGGCCAGGGATTCGCGACTGAAGCAGCGCGTGCCTGCCGCGACTATGGCTTCGACTCCCTGAAAGCCGGATTCCTGATCTCCTTAATCAGGCCAGAAAACCTGCCATCGCGAAGGGTCGCAGAAAGAAATGGGATGAGGGTCTGGAAACAAACCACGCGAGTCGGCCTGATTCACGATGTCTATCGGGTCGGGAAGGAAGAATTGGCATGAGGCACACACTCCTAAGAGTTGTCATTCCGAACGAAGTGAGGAATCCGCATTCCCACCGGCTGCGGCCCAAGCAGATTCCTCGTCGCTACGCTCCTCGGAATGACAAGTCGTCAAGGGAAACTACACCAGATCCTCCATCTTGAGGCTGCCCGCTCCCCCTTTCCACGAACGGTTGAACTGCTTCTCGATGAAGCCGGCGTCATAATCCCGGCCCTGCTTCTTCAGAGCCTGCTGCAATCCATACAGTGAGCGGGGATTGCGCGGGTTGCGGTCGAGGTCTTCGCGGAAAACTTTCTCGGCGCCTGCACTGTCGCCCTTCGCCAGCAGCGCCGCACCCAAAGATTCGCGTACCGGGAAGAACCAGTCCGGTGGCTCACCGTATTTCAATGTGTCCTGGACAGCAACGGCTTCCTGCAACATCGTCACCGCGCCGTCCACGTCTTGCTTAGCCATCGCGATCTTGGCGCCCAGCACGTTTTCGGAGATCTTCATGATGTCCTTTGCCTTGTTATTGACAGGCATCGCGAATACCATATCTTCCGGCGTCGCCTTCTCTGCTTCCGAGACGATTTTGTACTCTGCCTCAGCGTCGGCGGTCTTGCCTTTCCCGGCGAATGCCATGCCCCGCGAAAAGTGCCAGAACACGGTGGTGATCTTCATGGAAGGATCCGGCTCTTTCAACGCGAGGATCGTGTCCCACTTGTGAAAGCGCACATCGACCGCCATTGGAATGGTCATGAAGCCTTCCAGTGGCGGCATCTCCTTCACGCCCGGTGCGACATGTGCTGCGAGCATGTCGGCGTTCTTTTTCGCTTCTGTGTAGTTACCATTCATCGAAGCGCACATCGCAATGAAGTGCAGGTTGTGGCTGTAATACATCATCGGGTAGATGCCCTGTACGCCACTAGCCTTGATGTAGGTGCGGTCGGCAGCAGCCGCGAGTTGGTTCGTTTTCACGGCCGCTTCGTAGTCGCCCGTGCGAATGTAGACGTGTGCCGGCATGTGAACGAGATGTCCAGCGCTCGGAGCCATCGCGGCCAGCTTGTTTGCCCCGGCCAAGGCGCGCTCCGGACTGCGCGACGCCTCTACCGCATGGATGTAATAGTGGACTGCGCCCATGTGGTCGGGATCGCGTTTCAGCACCGATTCCAGGGTTGCGACGACTTCTTCGGTTCCCTCCTCGGGCGTGCCGTCGACGTGCCAAAGGCCCCACGGATGCAGGTTCATACCCGATTCGGCGAAGAGTGTGGCGGCATCGAGATCGTCGGGAAAATTCTTCACCACATCGTGCATCGCATCGCGATAATCTTCGGCGGCCTTTCGCCGGTCGGCCTTGGTATCGGCGGGGAAGCGCTTGGCCATCGCCTGGATATAGGCCTGCTCGTTCGGAGGCGCGCTCGCCGAGAGATCCACCGCTTTCTGGATGGCCTCGTGCGCCGCCTGAAAGCGTTCGTCACTGGCGGGATCGTTGTAATTGGGGCCAACCGCTTCGGCAACGCCCCAGTACGCCATCGCGAGCTTTGGGTCGAGATCGGCGGCGCGCTGGAAAGAGCGGGCAGCCTCGTCATGGTTGAAGGCGTAAATCAGGCGCAGGCCCTGGTCGAAGAACTGCTGGGCCTGCACATTCTTGGTCGATACCGGGTGGTGCAGATTGCCAAGGCCGGTCATGAGGGTTGCAGGTTTCGGCGAAGTGGCAGAGTGGGCGGCATGCTGTTGCGGAATCGCGAGCACGCTCCAACTGATGACGAGCAGGAAAAAGCCTGTCTTCCGCATCGGTAAGATTCCTCCACTTTGATTTGTATTAGAGGCCTACGTTCGCTCCACGTGGGATTCGGGAACGAGTCTTTCCTGAGATACACACCCCTAGATTTGCGGATCAGCTTAGTGGAAGCGGGCGGGGCTGTGCAAGAGGGTCCCGTAGTCCTGTTAAGCTAAGAATGCATTTCATCACCAAGACACTATGCCGATCGTGGCCCAGCTTGCGAGATGGGTGTCGTTCGATAGCCTAGGAGGCAGGGCGTATGGCGATAAGCCAATCGTTCGATACCTCGGCGTTCATCTTTCCGCTCATTTGTACTCCGAAACTCGGGAGACTCGCTAGCTCACCCCTATGCGCAAGGCCGCCTTGCTCTACAACGCGCGCTCTGGTGGTGGCCGCAGACAGCGCGATACTGACTTGAACAGAATGTTGAAGGCTCTGGAGGCTGCAGGCGTGGAAGCGACCCTGGTGCGCACTCAATCGAGCGCCGACGCCGCCGAGCAGGCTCGACAGGCCATTGGGCGTGGATGCGATACTGTATTTGCATGCGGCGGTGATGGAACTGTCCACGATGTGCTGCAGGGAATGGCTGGCAGCCAGGCTGCTCTGGGCGTGGTGCCTATGGGGACAGCGAACTCTCTGGCCCATGATCTTCGCTTGCCGCGCGATCCTGCCAGGGCTGTACGCGTAGCCGTGCAAACTGAGCCGAGCCGTATTGCGCTTGGACGCGTGACCGTGAATGGGCCGCTCGGCGCTCCCGTCACTCGCTACTTCACGGTTGCAGTGGGGATCGGGGTCGATGCTCACCTGTTTTACAAGCTGCATGCAGGCACAAAACAGCGCTTGGGTATGGGCGCGTACTACTACAAGGCCTGGCACCTGTGGGGCACGCACTGCATGGAGAAATTCGATGTGCAGCTCTTGTCAGCCGCGGGAGACAAAGTGATGCACAGGGGCGTCACCGAGATGTTGGCGGTACGAATCCGGAACTTCGGAGGAGTACTGCAGGAGTTGGCCCCGGGGGCATCGCTGGAGCGTGACAATCTGCGCATCGTGACCTGTCACACATCGAGCCGGCTTTCCTACCTGCTGTACGTGATTCGTGGATTCCTGCGCGTGAGGTGGAGCGTGCGGGGAGTGGAGCTGGCCTTCGCAAGGTCCGTCCGCTGTACCGCTCCAGAAATTTCCCGAGATGCGCTCCCCCGCAACATCTACGTCGAGGCCGACGGAGAGCTGCTGGGCACCCTCCCAGCAGAAATCACCATTGTCCCTGATGCCCTTTCGCTTCTGATTCCCAAGAGATAAACAACCGATCCGCAGCTCAGGCGCCGAACTGTCGCAGGTGATGGTCCATGTGCAGATAGCCCCAGCGCATCCACTCAGCTTCGGTCATGGCGCCGAAGATCGGATGCGGCTGCCACGAGAAATCCCGCGGCTGGCGCGTAAAGCGTTCCAGAAGGCGCAACAGGTTTCGTACATCGCCTTCGAAGACAGCAGGCGGCGTGCCGCCCTTCTCGGAATCCACCTCGGGCCGTGTCGGTGTGCTGTGCGGCCATCGGAGAGGAATCTGCAACGCAACCCATTTCACGAACCAGCCCGGCATGGGGATGGGAGTCACAGAAATCCGTTCCGTTACCCATGGTTTTTCGCCCATCGTCACGCGGAAGGAATCCGCGAGGTGACAGATCATCTGCGGCGCCGTCATTTTTCCCCATCGACGCGGGCTCGAAGATTGAATCTTCGCGATGCGTTGAACAATCTCTTGCTTGTCCGCTGGATTTGCCAGGTTTCGCTTAGCCATGACGCTGAACTGAGAGAAGGCATAGTGTACCGGGAAATCAGTGGGCGTTGTATTCTTCAATCTTCATTTCAATCGGCACTATCGGGGGATCGTGGAACCGATCACGCATTTTCTTACCGGCGCGTGCATGGGACGTGCCGGATTCAATCGCAGGACCGCATTGGCCACGGCCACGATGACACTGGCCGCCGAAGCACCTGACCTGGATGTGCTGGGAAGATTCCGGGGCTCGGTTTTCGCGTTCGCGCACCACCGTGGGTTCACGCATTCATTTCTCGGGCTTTTCCTGACTTCGGCGGTGGTCGTCGGTTTCATGTATCTCGCCTGGCGGTTGCGCGGCCGCAAAACCAACGACCCCAATCTTCGGCCCCGCTGGGGACTCCTGTTCGTGTTCGCTTACATCGCGGGACTCAGTCATATCTTGCTCGACTTCACCAACAATTACGGCGTTCGCCCCTTCTGGCCATTCTCGGAGAGATGGTATTCGTGGGATATCGTTTTCATTGCCGAACCCGTTCTTTGGGCAGCGCTCATTTTGGGTCTGGTCGTGCCCGCATTGTTTGCCCTCATCAACCAGGAAATCGGGGCGAAGCAGAAAGGTTTGCGAGGGCGGGCCGCTGCGATTTGTGCGCTCGTGACGATGGTGCTGCTGTGGATCGTGCGGGATTACGAACACCGCCGCGCTGTGAATGCGCTCCGCGCGCGCACTTACGCCCAAGAACAGCCGATTCGGGTGGGCGCCTATCCCACATACATCAATCCGTTCGTGTGGCACGGCGTGGTCGAGACAAGATCGCTATTCGTGCTTGCCGAAGTGGACTCACTCGGGCCGGAAGTCGATCCAGGAAAAAGCATAGAAGCTCGATGGCATTACAAGCCAGAAGAGACGCCAGTTACGCTTGCGGCCAAGCGGTCTTTTCTGGGACGCGTCTACTTAGACTGGGCGAAATTCCCGATCACAGAGACCGAGAAGACCGCAGATGGAGAGTATCTCGTTCATTTCTACGATCTGCGATTTGAACAGACCTTCGGATCGTCAGGACGAAGGCCGCTGAGCGCGGGGGTGATCCTGAACAATAATCTCGAGGTCACGTCCGAATTCATGGGGAGGGTCGCTCAACCTGCGCCGGACTGAGTTGAAGGTTGAACGACTTAAGTGCGTGCGAGCCAGATGTTGCCACAGTCGTGCTCATTCTTGAAAGCGGGGCCCCCCAACTTGACGGTGCTCTCCCTGCGCGTCACAATCATAGTTTGCAGGTGGCGAGGTGATCATGCTGGCTTACGTGTTCGTGGTTCTGGCTCTGGCCGTGCGCTTCATGCCCCATCCCTTCATGTTCACGCCGGTCGCCGGCTCGCTTCTCTTCTTCGGTGCGCGCGGGCCGCGTCGCCACCTGTGGGTGCCTTTGGTGCTTCTGGCCGCGTCCGACGTGATCCTCACCAAACTGATCTACAGCTACCCCTTCACCTGGGATCATTTCATTAGCTGGGCCTGGTACGCGGGTGTCCTATTCCTTGGGACGAAGCTACGTGACAACGCCCGGCCACTGCCGATTATCGGCTCCGCGCTGGCCAGTTCGATCGCATTCTTCGTGTTTAGCAATTTTGGTGTATGGGCAGCGTGGGGGGACATGTATCCCAAGACGTTCAGCGGATTGATGGCGTGTTATGCCGCGGGCGTGCCCTTCTTCCGGCGCGCACTGCAAGGCGATCTGCTCTTCACCTGTGCGATGTTTGCAGCTCCTGTTGTATTGCATGCTCTTTCTGAGGCGATCCACAAGGCCGGAGACCATACGGCCGCTGCGTAACTTCGCAAGCCTGGCCAGAGTAAAGAAACAGGAAAAAGGAGGAACAGGAAAAAGTGGGCACACCCCACCCCTCACAAGGCTTGTCATTCCGAACGAAGTGAGGAA
>OEKN01000017.1_pt1 | contig 14959 bp, 13 predicted proteins | sample 1503361 | NCBI WGS metagenome assembly OEKN01 (sample SAMEA104379592, study PRJEB20068) | metagenome | biome: 1000743; feature: 77; material: 1998 | place: USA | collected 2012 | depth 25 m
CCGTCCATTCAAGAAGTTTTGGGTTCGTGCGGAATCTGCCGCAGGCGGAACACTGCTGCGTCGTGTGGCGATAATCGAGCCAATTGTGACCCGTGCTGCGCTCGCAGGCCTGTTGGGCAGAAGTGGACAGCAGACGCAACGCTTCTATATCCAGTTCGGATGTGTCTGGGCGTGCCGGGCGAGAAGTCCCGGTACGCTTGGCTGAGTGGCCCTCGCCATCCGCTGATAGAGCAACACCGAACGTGAACTCGACGCCATACTTCGTACGGTCCCACTCTATAAGCTCCCACCTGTCCCGCATCATTTTCATGCGCCACTTGGCCGTGGACTCGCCAATCGCCAGGACCTCCGCAAGCTGTGAGTAAGATACAGAGCCGCTGAAGCTCACTGTACCGTTAGCGATGTCGTCCTTTTCGATGTAATCGTTGCAGAACATCCAGAGCGCCGCAACGGTGGAGCGAACGTAGTCCTCCGCTGGGAGCGATTTCATGATCTCTCGCAGCAGCCGTTTGGGATTGACGGGATCTCGTTCTTTTCTTTCTGTCATGGTTCAAGCTCCTTGTGGTCTGCTCTCTGTCACTGTGGTAACGTTCTTCGCCTTCCGGCCACGGGGCCTGGATAGCTGGTATCTCTGCACAATCTGCTTTATCGGCCAGTCGCTCACACCGAACAGTTTGCCGATTGCTTCATAGCTGAGTTCGGGGCGCTGAAGCAGAACGGTTACGATCTCCTGCTCCTTTGCCAACCGGGCCATTCTCAAACTGTCTTTTAATCCAACGGGCATTTTTTCTTTGTCCTTCAGGCTGGTTGCCTACCTGATAGATAGACAGCGGCGGAATCTCTCGATTAGCGAAATGAGGTTGGCAAACTTCCGTTTTCGGGGCACAGGTATGCTAAAGAGAGCGAGCATTCACCGCTTTGCGTCCGCACTTCGGTAACGTTGCCCGGCGAGACACGGGTCGGCCACTATAAACGACAGGCTGGGCAATAGAGTGCAGTGAGAACCTGCGGTCGCCGTCAGGAGAACTCCTGGCGGTTCGAGCAAGCATCCGGCCCTGGGAGAAGTAATGACGGACGACAACTGGCAACAACCCAAGACCGAGCGGGAGCAGTGGGACAATCTCGTCGCCGAACTAGACTTGGAACTCAACTTCCATCGCGAGAGCGGATTCCAACTGGGTAGGATTTTCTACAACATCAAACTCCACTTGAAGAAGCACGGCCTAGATCAAAAGCGCACCGGGCGGTGGGAACGCATGTTGAAGGAGCGGAAAATTCCGAAAGCGACGGCACGCGACTGGGTTGTGAAATACCAACAGGCAGAGAATATCTCACTGGAGAAATGCTTCTTCCCGAAGGAAACGGTTCGGGTCAAGAAGACCCGAAATACCCACAAATATAGGCAAACCAATAGCGCGGTTCCCGCGCTATTCGCCAGCCAAGCCAAGGTTATTGCTGCCTCCGAAGTAGACCCCGGAAAGGCAGACAAGAGCGACGACAAGCGCACCGCCGTAGAATGCGTCTTCGTTCTGACGTATGGCGAACGCATTGCCTTCATGGATGCAGTTCGGAATCTCAGCGAGCTACGAGCAACGCAGGTGATGTACCGGGCGGTTGTTGCGGCTGCCAAGGGGAAAGAGGAGTCTGAGCTTGAGCCTGCCTGAGCGATACATTGAAGCGATTCTCTCGGAAGAAGATTATGAGAAGCAGGAATTCTGCTACCAACTTTCCTCGACGCCGACACAAACGATAGAGCCGAATGTTGTATATCGTGACCGCAACACCAGGCAGATAAAATTTCTCTTGCTGCCCAAAGCCATCTCCGTGAGCCCGTACTTGACGGCCCTAGAAGCCCTGAACGAAGCGGACTGGACGAAGGGAAGCCGGACCGCTAATGGGCAAGTGCTATTCGGCAAGAAGATCACGCTCGGCTGGATGAAACTGCAATATCCCGGTTACGACAACATGCGAACCGCCCCGACACTGGAACAGCCGAAACTTCTCGCGGCGGTCTCGCCGCTGGTGCGGAAGATGGACGAATTGGTGGAAGCGAATATTCCGGAGTACCACAACTACGCTTTTACGTGCGCGATGACTGCGACGCGGCCCACAATGTATGATCCCGAGACTGGTCTGATCGGGGACGAGGACGACCTAACCCGCATTGCTGATCCGGTCGGGTACAAGGTGGTGAAGAGTCTGGACCCCTGGAACATGACTTACACAGTACGCGGCACGGTGTTCAGTTCTGTCGAGCTAAACCGCAACATCGTATTCAAGGCACACGAGGACGGCAACAACGTAGACGGCACTCTCGTTTGCATTACCGCTTTGGGAGATTTTGTCGGAGGCCGACTGATGTTCCCTCGGTACGGTTACGCCGCAGAACTAGCCCCGTACGATTTGCTTATCTGCGATAACAATCACGAGCTTCACGGGAACTTCGGACCAATCGTGGGCCAGCGCTTCAGTGTTGTCGCATTCCTGCACAATTCGGTGTTCGGCAAGGAAGATCGGAAGAAGAACGCGAATGCATCTGGCGAGAAAATCAACTTGGTCTCCAGTGGGAGTAAGTGAGGACCAGCCCTGACCGTTGTTGGGCAGCCCGGTTCCTCCGGGCCTTTGTTCCTGTGGACACTGGCGGCGCGTCTATACATCCCAGCCCGAGTCTACTTTGCCAGTCGCGATCAACTCTTCATTCTTCACGTAGTCCAGATAGTGCTCTATGGATTTCAAGTCGCGATGACGCAGTTGCTCCCGCACGGTGGCAAGGTCATAGCCACTCCGCAGCCGATTCGTGGCGAAGGTAGCGCGGAAGGATTTGATTTTGCACTTCGCCTCGTCCAGCCCGGCCCGCCCTGCCACGAGCTTGCACTGATCAAGGAGCTTGATGTTCACTCGCCTGTTCCGTGTCGGGAACACCAGATTACACGTGGCCTTCTTCTTCAGGTCTCCCAGCAAAGGAACGAGTGAGGCCGGGAATACAATCACGCCTTCGCTTCCGTGCTTTGGTGCCCAAGCCTTCTTCTCGTCGCCGTCCTGTAGACGTTTGCGCCGGATGTCTATCTCGCGTCGCTGGAGGTCAATGTCTGCCCACTCCAAGTGGGCAAGTTCCTTGTTACGAAGCCCGCACTTGTAATACAGCTGGAACAGGACGAACTGCACCGGGTTGCAGGCGGCGAAAAACTTCTCCAAATCTTCTTTGCTGTAGACCTCGATCTTTGGCTTGCGATTCAAGACTGATTTGAATTCCGTGGTCTTGATGAGGCCTTCACCCGGCCCTTTCTTCATCGCCCACTTATAAAACTTGTTCACGCGGATCAGCTTCCACACTGCGGTCAGTTCATCGTTCTTGCGTGTGCGTTGCAGGTAATCCTTGAAGCGCAGTAGTTCGGCACGCGTGATTTGTTCTACGAAGGTGCCGCTAGTCCACCGATGGAACTCTTCCAACGCATGGCGATGCTCTTTGATGGTGAGATTGCTCCCGGCCATCTGTTCCAAGTAGCGGTACACGCCGCCCGCAATAGTGAGCCGCTCGTCGTCGGGGACCTCCTCTTTTACTCTCTCCGGATGGACAAGCTCCCAGGTTTTGGCCTCGGCTGCGGAGATCGCCGAGCTGAGGAAATTGCCCTTGACCTTCTTAAACCGCTTCCTCCGGCCCTCGTACCACGAAATGTAGAAGTCCCCACGTCGGTCGTCCTTGAGGTACAGGCCCCCACCGAGCGGCTTCTGCCGTGCGGGGATTTCCACAGCCCTCCAAGAGCGCATCCCGTTCTGTTTCACCACTGCGTAGATTGATACGGCCCGGTTCGGCATGTTCCCTTCCTCTGGGCCGAACCATAGCGGAATAGTAGGCGGGTTAGTAGGTAACGAACGTCACCCCAGCGATTACCCTCGTAAACAGCGGACGAAAAAGAAGGTTGGTAGCGCTACCGGGAATCGAACCCGGGTTTGAAGATTGAGAATCTTCCGTCCTAACCCCTAGACGATAGCGCCGCCGGGCAGAGATAAATTATAGCAAAGCCGCTCGACGGGCCTCTGCAGATAGCCTTCATCCGCGACGCGCGCCAACAGAGATTTTCTTCGCGACCTTTGCGGGGTTTCTTCGCGCCCTTTGCGGTTAAAAGCTGTTCTCCGGTCTCTGTGCGTTCACGCTTTATTTCGCGCTCTCCAGCCGATAGCCGACCCCGCGCAGCGTCTTCAAGTAGCGCGGATGACGCGGATCGCTCTCAATTTTCTCGCGCAAGCGGCGCACATAAACATCCACCGAGCGCGGCGTGACAAACACCGTTTCCTTCCACACTGCATCGAGCAGTTGATCGCGGGTAAACACGCGGCCTCGGTGCGCTGCCAGATATTCAAGCAGACGGAATTCGCGCACCGTGGTCAGAACCGTTCGCCCTTCGACCCGAACCGTCATCGAGGAGGCATCGATTTCCAGATCACCGATCTTCAGGATCTCAGGCGGCGGAATTTCCCGCAGCGTCCGCAGCACAGTGCGGATTCGCGCCACCAGTTCGCGCGGGCTGAAAGGCTTGGTGATGTAGTCGTCGCCTCCAAGCTCGAGCCCTTTCACCCGGTCCGACTCGTCCGTCTTGGCCGTGAGAAAGATGACCGGAGTCTTTGCCAATGCCGTCGTAAGGCGGATCTGGCGGCATAGATCGAAGCCGTCCATTCCCGGAAGCATCACGTCCAACAGGAAAAGAGAAGGTTGCTCCCGGAGGGCCTGCGCGACCACCATAGATCCGCTGAGAAATGTCTGCACATCGTAGCCCGCCGCTTGCAGATTGTGCCGGATCAAGCGGGCGATGTCTTCCTCATCCTCGACCACAAAGATCAGGTGACGATGCGGCGTGGCTTCGAACTGCGGCTCGGAAGCTTGGGGGGATGACTGCATCATGCTCCGTCGACCTGAAATTAGAATTTTCGGCGTCCACCGCAGGCCTGCGGAGACACGGCTCCGGTTTCGACTCTAAGGCCCGAATGTTGCACGATTGTTTCTTCACTATTAATGGTCGATGAATTTATGGGCGTGGGAGCGGTAGATCGCTGCAGGGTCGAATACAGCAGACACATGTCGAGCGAACTACGGAGCGGATACTCGCTTGGGCGGATGTCGCAGGGTGTGCCCTTCGATCAGGCCATAGAGTTCTTCAGCCAGATTCTTGGTGTGATCGCCGCAGCGCTCCAGCGCCTGCGCCATCAGCAGAACGTCAAATCCCAGAGAATCTTTCGCGCGCGTATTGTCAGCCAGATGCCGCTGGAACATGGCGTGACAGATGCGGTCTAACTCCGCGTCCATGCGCAGCACCTTGCGCGCATTCTCGACATCCAGAGAAACGAAGCCCCGGTGAATATCTTCCAGCATGTCGTGCAGCACGGCCGACATCTGCACCAGATGCCGCACGTCACTGTCGGGAAGTTGTCCACTGCGGGCATGCACCCGTTGCGCCACCCCCATCACCAGGTCTCCAATCCGCTCCAGATCGGTAATGCACTTCAGGCATGCGAGAAGTTGGCGCGCCTTTCTCTCATTCACGCGTGTGATCGCGCCGGGAAGCTGTTCATCGATCAGCCGTTCGATTTGATCCAGTTCCTTCTCACAATCCCGAATCGCGAGGAACGCCATGCGGGAGGAATTGGTCAGCAAGTCCTGCACGTTGAACGTGGCATCCCGGGCGATGAGGCACGCCTTCAGAGCCATGCGCATCAGTTCGGACTGTGTGCTGTTCGCTTTGGACCTGGCCTCGGCGGCCTTTGTCTTGGCCTTGGGTCGCGCGGCGCCCGATTCAGTTTCTGGCTTTGTCGCGCTGGGTGATTTTGGAGACATCGTCTCGCCCTTGGGAGCCGGTGAATGAAGCAGGAATCCAGAGGACCATCCCCATTCTAAATCGCAAATGTGAATAAACGGTTAAAAGGATGTGTCGCCACTGGCCCACACTGACGCCTGGGCGAACGATCTTCAGGCACATGTATAATTTTCAGTCTCTAACGCACGATGCGCCGAAGACTTCGTAGCTCCCCAATCTGACCTGTACATTTGCAACGAGGCTCGAAGGCTCGAACGAGGACCAATCAGTCATGAAGGAAACTGCGCAGCAGTATACGAAGCGAATCCTGAGCCACATCGATGGGAAAGATCCGATCAAGGTCCAGAAAAGCACCCCAAAGAAGCTGGAGAAATTGACCCGGCGCCTCGGTAAGAAAGCAATTCGGCGGCGGCCCGCTCCTGGGAAATGGTCGATTGCCGAGATCCTGGCGCACCTCGCCGATGCTGAGGTCGTGGGTAGCTGGCGCATTCGGCAAGTTCTCGGTGCCGACGGTACGCCGATTCAGGCCTATGACCAAAATGTTTGGGCCAAAACTTTTCGCTACGAAGACCGGGATCCGAAGCAATCGCTCAAGGTTTTCCGGGTGCTGCGGGAAAATAATCTCTCGCTGCTCAAGGCGGTGCCTCGTCAGCTCTGGGAAAACCACGGTATGCACGCCGAGCGCGGTAAGGAAACCATTGCCCAGATTGTCCGGATGTTTGCGGGTCACGATCTGAATCATCTGGAGCAGATTGAGAGAATCGCGAAGGCGGCGCGCCGCTAGCAAACCGCAAGCTGTTCCGCTAGCGTTGCCGCATCGTCAACGTTCTCGTGACCACCAAACTTGGCCGGCGGGCCCACAATGAGAAGTCCGATGAATCTGCTTCAGCATTTCGAACAGTTGATCAGCTATGACGAGTGGGCGAACCTTGAGGTGATCAAGGTCTTTCGTGGGATGGAAGACCTTCCTGCCAGACCTCTGAAACTGCTTGCCCACATCCTCGCTGCGGAACATCTTTGGCGGGCCCGCCTGCTTGGAGTGGATTCGCCCTTTCCCGTCTGGCCGGAACTTACCCTGGAAAAATGCGAAGAACAGGCGCGCCAACTTCCAGCTTTATGGCGAGAGTACCTCGCCGATGACACCTCCGATTTGCTCGATCGAGCCATCGCCTACAAAAACACTAAGGGCGAATCCTATAAGAGTCTGGTTCGCGACATCCTGACTCACGTGTTCCTGCACTCGGCCTATCATCGCGGCCAAATCGCGGCCGATGTTCGCCAGGCGGGATCGGTGCCTGCCTACACCGATTTCATTCACGGCGTGCGACAGGGACTGCTCGAGTAGCATGGGCAATTTGAAATTCTCCCTGTTCCTCGGCCTTCAGGCGCTGTCTGTTCTGATCTGGTTGATCTTCGCAGCGCTCTGGCCGGGCCCGTGGAACGTACAGCGTCTGGTGGGACTGGGACTTGTGGTACTGGGCACAGTTTTCGTGCTGGTCGCACGCGTGCAGCTTGGAACGTCATTTTCCATCCTGCCGCGAGCGAAAAAGTTGGTAACCCGCGGGTTGTACTCAAAGATCCGGAATCCCATCTACATCTTCGGTACCATTGCCATCGCAGGCATGTTGCTGATCCTGCAAATCCCGAGACTGTGGATTTTGCTGATGGTGCTGGTTGCCGTTCAGATTTTTCGAGCAGGCAGGGAAGCGCGCGCCCTCGAACTACGATTCGGCGAAGAGTATCGCGCGTACCGCAAACAAACCTGGTTCTAAGGAGCCTCTCGACTCTCGGGAAAGGAACATAAGTTCTCTGTTGAACATGTCAACCCTCCAAAAAGCCGTGCTTTTCCTCTCAATCGCATTCCAGGCCGCGACCTCACTGGCGCAGGTCGAGCCGCTCCCGCTCCCCAGCTCGAACAATGCCGTCGCCAGCGCGAAGTCCGGCAAGCATGAAGGCTTTTACTCCTTCATGGGAATCAGCGCGAAAAAGACCTGGGATTCAATCACGAACCGCGCTTTTGTTCTGGACCTGGGCACCTGGAAATGGAGCGAGCTGCATCCGGTGCCCGGACCTGCGGGCCGCATCGGCGCGTCTGCAATCGGCGCGCGCGGGCAAATTCTCCTGATGGGCGGCTACACCGTCGACGGCAGAGGCTCGGAAACCACGGTTTCCGATGTTTCGGTCTATGAGCCGGAGCGCCGCCGCTGGTACCGTGGCACCGATCTGCCGATCGCCGTTCATGATGCTGTCGTGGGCTTATATCGCGATCGTTATCTCTACGTCATTGGCGGCGCGTCACAAAAGGACGCCGTTCCCAATGTGCAGGTATACGACATCGCCAAGGACAAATGGCACGCCGCCACGCCTCTTCCCGGAACCCCGGTCTTCGGCCATGCCGGCGGGATTGTCGACGACACCATCGTATTTGTAGATGGAGCTCACCGGAACCCTGCCGGCACTCCGCCCTATGTGGCCTCGGACGAGTGCTGGATCGGCAAAATCGATCACAAAGACATCACGAAGATCCAGTGGACGCAGCTCCCGGAACATCCCGGAACGGCGCGCTTCCGCATCGGCGCCGGCCCGTCGGAGAAAGACCACAAAATCTATTTCTCTGGAGGAAGCGACACCGTCTACGACTACAACGGAATTGGCTATGACGGGCATCCCGCCGAGCCTTCGCCCGTCAGCTTCGCCTTCGATGTGCGCAGCGGACAATGGGAAACCGTCAACGACGACACACCCGACCCAACCATGGATCTTCGCGGACTTCTGGTCGCGCGCGAGGGATTGGTGTTGCTTGGAGGAATGGAAAAAGGGCAGCAGGTGAGTGCGACGGTGAAGGTCGTCCACCGCAAATGAACCCTTGATGTAGCGCCGGCATCCTGCCGGCATTTGTCTTGCGCGAAAACGAAAATCGAAAGCCGGCGAGACGCCGGCGCTACATCAGAATCAGCGATTTTGCTACGACCCTACGTGATCTGGTTCTCCACCCGGCTCCTTCGTAAGATCGATCCAGAGCAGTGAAGAGAAGCAGAACCTCCTGATGAAGAAAGGCGAGCGGCAGAGCCGTTCGCCTCTTTTCTAAAAAGTCAGCAGACCGGCCGCCTCACGCCGGCTCAATCGGTGAACGTTCCACGCTTCAGTTGTGTGTCCCAAACGTTGCCAGCCGACGCGTGTGGAAATCCGAGACGTCCATTCCATCTTTCTGTACGGACACTTCTTCCTCGGCCCATGCCAGCGATTCGGTATCCTGCAACTGGTTCAGCAGTTCGACGGCACAGCTTGCGCAACAATACCCCTTCACGGGGCGGCATCCGGGATTGCTTTCCGTGCTGCCGCTTTCAAACTGGAATACGGATGGCTTCGCCTCGCAGAGATCGCAGAGACAGGGAGCATCGGAAAACAGTGGATCAAATGTAGAAAAGCAAAGTTCGTTTCGCATCTTGCACCTCACAAATTATCTCTTCGTCAAAATCGTTTGCAGCGGAAAGCTCACCACACTCCTGTGGTCAGGTACTCATCAATCGACTTTGCTGCCCGGCGGCCTGCGCCCATTGCCAGGATCACGGTCGCGCTGCCCGTCACAATGTCTCCACCCGCAAAGACGCCATTTCGCGATGTGCGCTGCGTCTCGGGACTCGCGCTGATATAGCCTCGCTTGTTGGTTTCAAGACCTGGCGTCGTGCTCTGCACGATCGGGTTCGCACTGGTTCCAATCGCCATGATGGCCACCGATAGCGGAAGCTCGAACTCCGAGCCTGCAATCGGCAACGGACGCCGGCGTCCGGAAGCATCGGGCTCTCCCAATTCCATGCGCACACAGCGCGCCGCTTTCAGCCAGCCCCGGTCATCGGCCAGAAACTCGACCGGCGCGGTCAGCACCTGAAAATCAATGCCCTCCTGCCTGGCATGCTTCACTTCCTCGGCGCGCGCCGGCATCTCGGCCTCACTTCGCCGATACAGCACATAGGCCTTGCCGGCTCCTAGTCGAAGCGCCGAGCGGATCGCGTCCAGCGCGGTATTTCCGCCGCCAATCACGGCTACGTTTTTCCCCGCCAAATCGATCATGGGTTCGTCGTAGCGCGGGAATTCATACGCGTGCATCAGGTTGATGCGCGTCAGAAATTCGTTCGCGGAATAAACTCCGTTGAAGTGTTCACCCGGAATTCCCATGAATTGTGGCAGGCCCGCGCCGGTTCCGATGAACACCGCGTCGTAGCCTTCTTCGTTCATCAACTCATCAATCGTGACCGTGCGCCCAACCACCACATCCGTCTCGAACTCAACGCCCATCGCCCGCATGTAATCGACCTGCTCGCGGATGATCTGCTTGGGCAGGCGGAATTCCGGAATTCCGTACACCAGCACGCCGCCGATTTCGTGGAGGGCTTCGAACACGTGGACCTGGTGACCTTTCTGCACGAGATCCCCCGCAGCCGTGAGTCCGGAAGGGCCGCTACCGACAATCGCGACTTTCTTGCCAGTGGAAGGCGCTCTCTTGATGTCCTTGATATCGAGGTGCTGCTGCTCGTAATCGGCGACGAAGCGCTCGAGATACCCGATGCCGAGGGACTGCACCTTCTTGCCCATCAGGCATCCGCCCTCGCAGTGGTCCTCCTGCGGGCAGACGCGGCCCGTGATCGCCGGGAGCACATTGTCCTCGCGGATCTTGGCCGCTGCTTTCAGAAAGTCCCCAGCCACGATGAGTTGAACAAACTCCTTCACCTTGACCCCTACAGGACACTTGTCCGTGCAGGCCGGTTTCGCGCACTCCAGGCAACGCAAGGCCTCCTGCCGAGCTAGTTCTGCCGAGTAGCCGAGATTTACTTCCGTGAAGTTCGTGGCGCGAATCTGCGCCAACTGCTCCGGCATATGTTGCCGCGGAACTTTCATCCGCTCTTTCATCGGCAAAGGATTTGCAGAGACTGTCTTCACAGGCGTCATCGCCGACCTCCGCTCATCCCGCAAAGTTGCTCGAGTTCCTGCCGCACGGTTTCGCGTCTAGCCTCGATCTCGCCCTGAAATTCGGCCATCGACCTGCGCTCGGCCTCGCGATACATCGCATTGCGCTGCACCAGCACCTCGAAGTTCACCCGGTGCGCATCGAATTCCGGTCCATCGACGCAGGCGAACTCGCTCTTGCTGTCGATCAGAACCCGGCAGCCGCCGCACATCCCGGTTCCATCAATCATGATCGGGTTCAAACTGACCACCGTGTGGATGTGCTCTTTGCGGGTCACGTCGGCGACCGCCTTCATCATCGGAATCGGTCCAACCGCCAGAACCATGTCGATGCGTGTTCCGTTTTCGATGAGCTGTCGGAGTTTGTCCGTGACGAAACCCTTTTCGGCATAGCTGCCATCATCGGTCGTGATCATCAGCGTGTCGCTGACCTCGCCCAACTCTCGCTCCAGGATGACCAGTTCCCTGGTGCGCGCGCCGACAATCGAGATCACACGGTTCCCGGCTTTCTTCAGCGCCGCCGCCGTGGGATACGCCATGGCCGTTCCTACGCCTCCACCCATCACGACAACCGTGCCGAAGTTCTTGATCTCCGATGGCTTGCCGAGCGGGCCGACCACGTCCAGAATCCGGTCCCCAGTCTCAAACGAATTGAGAAGATGGGTGGTCTTCCCGGCGGATTGCACGACGATGTTGATCGTGCCGCGTTCCGGATCGGAGCGCTCGATGGTGAGAGGAATCCGTTCGCCCTGCTCATACAGGCGCAGAATCACGAATTGCCCGGGCTTCTGCCTGCGGGCCACTCGCGGAGCTTCAATGACGAAACGCTTGATTCCAGGGGCAATAAAGGCTGCGTGAACGATCTTGAACACGGACACCCCTTAATATTCCTAGGTGATTGTGGGGTAGGTATGTTCATGCAGGCTGTGATGCGGGTCACGCGGAAGAGAGAGCGGGATCACGCGCGTCCGAGTGGCGGAAGACCCACACAGTGAACAACTTGGCAATAGTCCGCATGGGGAGAAAAAAGCGGTTGTGTGCGCCCATGTAGCGCCGGCATCTTGCCGGCTGTCAGGCGGCGTCTCGCCCACCCTTCAGTCGCAAGAGACATCCTGCGACGGCAAGCCGGGCACGAGCGAATCAGCGCCCAGCTAAGCAGGGTCCGGCTTGAAGATCAAACCCTGGCTGGTCCGGCCGTTCATCACCACCATTAACGGAGAATCAAAGCGCAGGTGACGCACACAGCCCTCCTCTTCCAGCGAAGGCGTATTCGCCAGCCACTGCCAGTCCACAAAGCCTTCCCCCGCATCCGGATTCACCGTGAAGTATCCAACCTGAAATGCTGTGAGGTTTTGGAAGAAGTGGCTCCCCTGGGAAGGAGTCACGCGGAAATCACGAAATCCCGCCTCCACAATGACTCGCGCTCCCGAAATCTCATCCCATTCCACGGGAATCCCAAGCCACGGTTCTGTAGAACCCCAGCGTCCCACTCCAATCAGCAAGTAAGGCCGTCCCTCCGCGCTTAACCGCGCATTGAAATGCGCAACCCCGCCCGCAACTTCTTTGCTGCGCGCACGCTCGAAGCGATGGAAATCGACCACCACGACGTCGCGCAGATCGCTGATTCGGCCGTTCCCCAAAACTTTGGAACTCTGACACACCAGCCGTTCGGGATCGACTTCCTCCAGCCGCAGTTCTTCGCCTTCGCGCGACAGGACCAGCGGCCGAACCTGCAGAAATCCGAATTCTGCCGCCTCGCCCGCTCTTTGTGGAAGCCGGGCAGCAAACTCAATCTCCACCGGACGGCCGAAAGCGTCTTCCGCCATCTTCGTCAGTTGCTCCAGAAGGGACGCTAGCGGAAAGACATCATGTTTGAGAATGGGAGCGAAGCTTACCAGTCTGGGCCCCGGACGGCTGACACCGTCGTAGACCACGTGATTGTCCGCGGAATAGGTCGAGGCCACCGCGTAGAGTGTCCCATCTTTCTCCGCGGCATCCAGCCCGAATCTCGCCTCGCGCAGGCTGGCCTGGGGATCTTCTTCGCCCCGCTCCGCGTGATTCAATTCCAGCGCCCAGAAATCCGACTGCGAATTCGCCAGGATGTCCTCGACCGACGAGAACTGCAGAATGTGCCGCGGATAGCGCGGGCAGAATGTAAGGCACTTGCCGCCATCCACCACGGCGCGCCCCAACCCGAGCGCGACCGCCGCGACGCCGTCGCGGAATTGCATCGGTGGCACCGGGTAGAAATTGTAAGATCGCGCCACCCCGGAGAAGTCAGGATAAAACCGCTCACCGTGACGAGCCCCGACCACCTGTTGCAGAATCACCGCCATTTTTTCTTCTTCCAGCCGGTATGGCGTTGCCCGCACGTAAGCCTTCGCGTGCTGGCTGAAGGTGGATGCGTAAACCCGCTTGATCGCCTCCATCAGCCGGTCGAGGCGTACCGAAAGTTCAGCATGCTGGTTCGACAGCATGAAGGTTTCGTAGACGCCCGTGAACGGCTGGTACTGCGAATCCTCCAGCAGGCTTGAGGAGCGCACGGCAAGCGGGTATTGCACCTCTCCAAGGAACTCAAGCAATTGATTGCGGACGGAAGCCGGCAGCGAGGCTTCCAGAAACCGCTGTTCAATTTCTGCCTCATCCGAACAGTTCAGCGCGAAATCGGCCAGATCGTTCTCGCTCAAAAAGCGGTCAAACACATCCGTGGCCAGGACAACGGCCGGCGGCACCGTCACGCGGATGCCGGGGAACATGCGCGAGAAACGATGCTTCTGCAGCAGGTGCCTCATGAAGGCCAGGCCGCGCGCTTTGCCACCCAGAGATCCAACCCCTACGCGCAAGAAGAAAACATCCGTCGAGTCCAATGCCGCCTGACTGAAATCTCCAATCAACACTTCGCTCTGCTCGCTGCGATAATCCCCGATCGAGGCAATCAGGTCGTTGCGCAGATGCTCGGTGCTTGCGAAGTCAGTAACCTTCCGTGGACGAAGTTTCTGGGCCAGGGCAAATTCCGTTCGCGCCATCAACCAATGCGAAAAATGGTTTCTCTGCGCATGGTAGGCAACGCTTTCTGCGGGTACCTCCTGCAGCATGGTTTCCAGTCCGCCGAGATCGGCGGCACGGCCGACTTCGGAAAAATCCGGCAGACGAAACACAAAATCGCCGAAGCCGAATTCTTCCGTGAGCACACGCCGCAAATCTCCCATCAGCGTCGGAGAACGCTTGCGCAGAAATGAGAGCCCTTCGGCAAGCGCTCGCTCACGGAATTGGGTACGGCTCGTTTGCAGAACGATGGGAACATCCGGCACGGCGCTGCGAATCAGGCGCGCCAACTCGAAGCCGGCTTCTGCGCTCAGTTCTCCATGGCGCGGAAACTCCACATCCGATACCACGCCCAGCAAATAGTCCTGATATTGCATAACGAACTGCTCGGCTTCTTCATAACTCGAAGCCAGAAGAATCTTCGGGCGCGCGCGCATGCGCAGCAGTTTGTGGGCGACATTGATGCCCTCGCGGATCACTCGCCGCGATTGCGAAATCAGTTCGGTGTAGATAACCGGCAAGAATGACGAGTAGTAGCGGATATTGTCTTCCACCACCAGGATGATCGGCACCCCAATCGCAGCCGTATCGGGAGTGGCGTTTCGCTTGTCCTCGACGTACTTCACGATCGCAATGAGCACGCGCACATTGCCCTGCCACAGGAACACGCGCTCGATCTCGCTCTCGGGATTGCGGGCCACGAAGTTCTTGAGTTCCCGGTAATCGTAGGCAAGCACGACAATTGGGATATCCAGCCCGGATTGCTTGATTTCGTGCGCCAACCGGGCCGCATCCATGTCACCCACCTCGAGGTTCGTGACCACGAGATTGAACCGCGGTTGCGATCGCACCAGTGCCAGCGCCTCCGCCCCGGTCGAAACTTGCGTGATGCTGGGAATCTGTTGAAGATTGAGTTCGAGCGACTCGCCGATCAGAAGCTCATTCAATCGGCCATCTTCTTTGAGAATGAACGAATCGTAAAGGCTGGAAACCAGCAGAATATCGCGCACGCGGAAGGGCATGAGGTTCTCGAAACCCTCGAACAACCGCTGCGCGTCCATGGTCGCGTCCAGTGCCGGTTTCGTGCTCATGCCCGATCCCAGGTATCTTGCCCTATATAGAAACAGGCGGGGAGGAGT
>OEKN01000601.1_pt3 | contig 14882 bp, 12 predicted proteins | sample 1503361 | NCBI WGS metagenome assembly OEKN01 (sample SAMEA104379592, study PRJEB20068) | metagenome | biome: 1000743; feature: 77; material: 1998 | place: USA | collected 2012 | depth 25 m
CCACGCCGGACATCCCCTGGGGGAACGCACAGCTTGAAAACTGAATCAACGTTGTCCGCGGTTCGGAGTATTCGCAACAAGGGAACCGAGGCGGGATCGTCGTTTAACGATCACAGACGGCCACTTGGTCATTGCCGTTTGATAGAGGGGGTCAACTCTTCATGTCCCTGCGCAAGCGGGCCAGAACTGCCCGACCCCACGAGTTGTTCACGCTTTGATAAAGCGAATGGCTAAAAGCAGAAATTAGCAGCTGATTTGCTGAGACTTGCCGTCCTGGAGCCCAAACATGGAAGGTTTGACCCGTCTGGTCGATGACTCAATGGCACGTCATGGATTCGACGCGCCCGTAGACCACCACCGCCTGCAATGGTCGCGATGGTTACGTTGCGAGTCCAGCTTCAGTCTCTTGCTGGTGCCCAGCGCCGCGGGCATCTACACCGTTGGCGAGGAAATCGTGAGCGAACTTCCGGACGGGAAGCGCATGTTGGCCGTATTTCGAGTGTCTGAGAGCGACGATCTCTGTCTTGCGATCAGGCGGGAACTCGTGGCGCCCTCATTCAGAGAGCGCCTGGCCTCGGGTCGCTGTTTTGTCCGGTTCGCGCAGGTTTCAGACATGGCATATCGCCAGGCCGCGTGCAAGGCTCTGCGGCAATGGCTTGCCTCCTCCGCCGAGGCTGCCTCGGGTATCGTCAACGATTTTGCCTCGCAGCCTGACCCCATTCCGGCGCCCCCTTCCAGGCAAACAGGGTCTTCGGTCTCCGCGTCTGACAGCAGTCCGCCGCCATTTCCCGCTGGCTTCTAGTCGGCCGGAGAGGAGATGGCATCGAGACCGCGACAGAGGTTGCGCCCTGTGGTCCGTATCAGGCCACGCTGACGGGGTGCCGGAGAGACTCGTATGAGGGCACGCCTCCAGACGTGCCGTAGAAAGCGTATTGATTGAGCGCCTTTCGGCGTTGGGCCCAAGCGGAGTAAAACAGCGCTATTTTGGCCGCCTCCGGAGGCAAAAGGCAAAGATCGATCCTGGTTCGACAGAATCTAATGTAGGAGAGAACGAGAATGCCCGAAGTCACTGAAAAAACCAAAAAGGCCCCCGAATCCACGGTTCCCCAGGCCGCTCCTGCGAATGCCAAAAAGGCCGCCGGCCTGCAGTTCCGGCGTGTGTTCACCAAGCCGGGTGTCTCTCCTTATGACGAAATCGAGTGGGAGCTCCGTCTGGCTCAGATCACCGATGCCCAAGGCAATGTGATCTTCGAGCAGACAGACGTCGAGGTTCCCAAGGACTGGTCCATGACGGCCACCAATATCGTGGCGTCAAAGTATTTGCACGGCCCAATCGGTACTCCCGAGCGCGAAACCGGTGTCCGCCAGCTTGTCAAACGGGTCGCGGAAACCATCCGCGACTGGGGGAAAACGGACGGCTATTTCCGCAGCGACGAAGATGCCGCCATCTTCCACGACGAACTCGCGCACATCCTGCTGCGCCAGTACGCCGCCTTCAATTCGCCGGTATGGTTCAACGTGGGCTGTGACCGCATCGAGCCCAACTCCGACGCGCAGAATTGGCACTGGAATCACGAGGCCCGGCGGGTTGAATTCAGCGTCACCGGCTACCGGACACCGCAGTGCTCAGCCTGCTTCATCAACTCGGTGAAAGACTCTCTCGATTCGATTCTCACCCTCGCCAAGACGGAGGGCATGCTCTTTAAGTGGGGCAGTGGCACGGGCACGAATCTTTCGCCGTTGCGTTCCTCGACCGAAGGCCTCAGTGGCGGCGGCACGGCCAGCGGCCCGCTCAGCTTCATGAAGGGTTTCGACGCCTTCGCCGGCGTGATCAAGTCCGGCGGCAAGACTCGTCGCGCGGCCAAGATGGTCATCCTGAACATCGACCATCCGGACATCGTCGACTTCATCGATTGCAAAGCGAAAGAAGAAGCCAAGGCATGGTCGCTGGTCCAGGCCGGATACGATGGCTCCTCTCCCGACTCCGAAGCCTACAGCTCCATCTTTTTCCAAAACGCCAACAATAGCGTGCGCGTGACCGACGACTTCATGTACGCGGTCGTTCGCGATACGGATTTCTCGACCAAGGCGATCCGCGACGGTTCCGTGGTCACGACCTACAAAGCCAAAGAGCTCCTGAAAAAAATCAGCGAAGCAACCTGGCATTGCGGTGATCCCGGCATGCAGTTCGATACCACCATCAACCGCTGGCACACGTCGAAGAACACGGCTCGCATTAACGCCAGCAATCCGTGCAGTGAGTACATGTTCCTCGACGACTCCGCCTGCAACCTGGCCAGCCTGAACCTGCTGAAGTTCGCGCCCAACGGCACCTTTGACGTCGCATCGTACCGTCACGCCGTCGACATTCTGATCACGGCGCAGGAAATCCTGGTCGACAACGCGGGCTATCCGACCGAAATGATCGGCAAGAACTCGCATGACTACCGTCCGTTGGGACTTGGATATGCGAACCTGGGCGCCCTGTTGATGGCGGCTGGCCTCCCATACGATTCCGATGCCGGCCGCGACTATGCCGCGTGCGTGACCGCGATCATGTGCGGCGAAGCCTATCTGCAGTCTTCGCGCATTGCGGAATTGTGCGAGCCGCTGGCTCCCGCAACCGAGCCTGCGCGGAAGAATCTCTCGGAGACGAATCTGGGATCGAACGTGATGCCGGGTGCAGCTTGCCCGGGCTGGTATATCAACCGCGAACCGTTCCTCGACGTCATCCGCATGCATCGCGCCTCCGTCAACAACATCAACAAGGCGAACGTGCCGGCGGCGATTTACGAAGCCAGCAAGCAATGCTGGGATGAAGCCCTGGCTCATGGCGAGAAGTTCGGCTACCGCAACAGCCAGGTCACGGTGCTGGCACCTACTGGAACCATCGGTTTCATGATGGATTGCGATACCACCGGAATTGAGCCTGATCTGGCCCTGGTGAAGTACAAGAAGCTGGTGGGCGGCGGGATGATCAAGATCGTGAACAACACCGTGCCCACTGCCTTATTCAAGCTGGGCTACACCCATGAGCAGGCGGACGCGATCGTCTCCTACATCGACGCGACCGGCACCATCGAAGGCGCCCCGCTGATTAAGGACGAGCACCTGGCGGTATTCGATTGCTCCTTCAAGCCAGCCAAGGGAACGCGTTCCATCGCTTACATGGGCCATCTGCGCATGATGGCCGCCACGCAGCCGTTCATCTCAGGCGCGATCTCGAAGACGGTCAACCTTCCCAACAGCGCCTCCGTGGAAGACATCATGGAAGCCTATCTCCAGGCCTGGAAGCTGGGCCTGAAAGCGGTCGCCGTCTACCGCGATGGCTGCAAGCAATCGCAGCCGCTCTCGGCCGCAGGCACGGCGACGGCGCTGTCGAAGAAAGAAGAACGCGTCACTCCTCAGGAAGAAGAGAATCTGAATGCGCCGCCCCGCGCGGTTCGCCACAAGCTTCAGGAAGAGCGCGCTTCCATCACACACAAGTTCAACGTGGGCGGACATGAAGGCTACATCACCGTCGGTCTCTATCCCGACGGAGAACCCGGCGAGTTATTTATCACGATGGCCAAAGAAGGTTCCACGGTCAGCGGACTGATGGACAGCTTTGCGCTGGCGGTCTCGATCGCGTTGCAGCACGGAGTTCCCCTGAAGCTGTTCTGCGAGAAGTTCTCGCACACGCGCTTCGAGCCCAGCGGCTGGACCAACAATCCCGAGATCGGCTTTGCCAAGTCGATCATGGATTACATCTTCCGCTGGCTGCAGTTGCGTTTCCTGACCGGCCAGCAGCAGATGCTGTTCGAGAACCTTCGCCTGAAGGCAGGCGGCGCTCCGCATCCGGCGCCATCCTCCGAGGGCGTGGGCGATCTGCATGGATCGGGGGAACCCGGGGCGCGTAATCCGGAACCGCGGCCCGGCACCGTGCACGCCTCGGACGCGCTCTCGGCGATCGTGGATTTGGGCGATGCCCCCAGCTGCCACTATTGCGGAGCCATCATGACGCGCAACGGTTCGTGCTATCGCTGTATGTCGTGCGGATCGACGAGCGGGTGCAGTTAAAAACTGGCTTTCAGTCGCTAGCCGTATTGTCGGCCAGCCAGGCTTCAGCCGGATTCGATAAGACGACGCAGCAGACAAACTAAGAATGGATATCGAACCAAAGGCCCTCCCACCCGGGATGGACCTTTTTTCTCATCGCGCACACTATCTAGAAAGCCGCGCCCGCTCACGAAGGTCCCAACACCATCGGGTCCCGCGGTGTCGGATTCGCAACTATGGGGCTGGCTCTCTCGAGAGTATGATCTGGGCCAGGGAAGGTCATTGCCTGCGCGGGATCGTTCTGGCATCAGTCGGCATCCCTGCTGGCAAGCTCGGGTTTCTTGGTTTCAACTCACCCTGGTGAGCGCCTCGTGACGCGCTCAACCGAGCTTGGACGAACGGCCTCCCGCTCAGGAGATTCGTATGCATCTTTGGAAAGGCCTGAAATTCCCGATCGCCCTGCTGGCGCTTGCTCTCTCATCACTCCTCGCGGCAGCTCAGCAATACAACATTCAGCGCGCGGACTACGGCGCGGGCAATCGCCGCATCGACGTCACCCAGCGCCTGCGGGAAGTGGTGTGCAGTCAAACCAGATTCCGCATGGGCAACAGCACCTTCGGCACCGATCCTGCCCCGGAGGTGAAGAAGTCTCTCCGCATTTTTGTCCGCGGAGCGAACGGCCGCGAACAGGTGTTGGAGTTCCCCGAAAGCAGCACGATTGATGGCTCCCAGTTCTATTGTGCAAACGCCGGAAACTGGTACGGCGGCGGGGGTGACTCAGGACAGTATCAGATTCTTCACGCCGAATACGGCACGGAGCGCAACCATGTCGATGTGACCGATCGCCTGCGTGACCTCGCCCGCGCCGACCGCATATTCCGCATGGGAAACGGCACTTTCGGTTTCGATCCCGATCCCGGCCAGATCAAAATACTTCGCATCTACACGCGAGGACCGGACGGCCGCCCGCGGATGTTTGAATACCGCGAGGGCAGCACCGTCGATGGCGCGCAATTCAGCGGATGGGGCGGAGGCGATTGGGGCCGCCAAGGCTGGAATGGCGGTTGGAATGGAGACTACTACGACGGCGACTCCGGGCAGTACATCATCCTGCACGCCGAATACGGCACCGAGCGCAATCACGTCGATGTGACTGACCGTCTCCGCGAGCTGGCTCGCGGCGATACGACCTTCCGCATGGGCAACAGCACTTTCGGCATCGATCCGGATCACGGCCGCATTAAGACTCTTCGCATCTATACGCGGGGACCTGACGGCCGCCGCCGCATGTTCGAATATCGGGAAGGCAGCACGGTCGACGGCGCGATCTTCTCCGGGTGGAGTCGTGGTGAATGGGGCCGCGAAGGCTGGAACGGCCGCTGGAATGACCGTGACGACGATCGGGACCGTGATCGCGACGGTGATCGCGACCGATAAGCTCATTGATCCGGAAAAGCCCTCTCAGATGAGAGGGCTTTTTCGTTTTGAGTGGCATGCGAAAAATCCGACCGATTTGCCTCACGGCACGAAAGAAAAGGGTATCATCCTCCCGCCGTTGAAACTTCGCTTGGGAGAGTATCGAAATGAAAAGAGTTGTTGGATTGCTCACGCTGTTCGTCGTGCTGGCTCCGGCGTTATTGGCGCAGGAGCACTACACCGAGGGGCCGGTGTGGCGCGTCCAGTTGATCCGTGTGAAGCCGACCAAAATGGATGCGTACCTGACCAGCCTGCGCCAGGCTACCAAGCCCCTCATCGAAGAGCAGAAGAAGCAGGGTCTAGTAACGGATTACAAGATTTTTCTGAAGCAAACCAAAAATAATCCGGAAGACTGGGATATTTGTGTGGCGATCCAGTACAAGAACTGGGCCGCGCTGGATGGACAAACCGCCAAGGGAGAAGCCATCCGCGACAAGATTCTAGGCGGCAAGGCTCAGGCAATTGATCTTGGCGAAAAACGGGCCGAGATTCGCGAGATCATCAGCTCGGAACTCCTGCAGGAGATAGTGCTGAAGTAAAGGGAGGTCCGGCGGCGACTCGAGCAATCACATAGGACGCAAAGGTGGCACAAAGGTCTGACTCCGAAATCCTTCGTGCTCCCTTCGTGCCCTTTGTGGTAAGAGCTCTTGCTTTTCTCAACTACCCAGCCGCAAGCGCTTCACGTCAGGTCCGAACAAGGAAGAGCCACCGCCATTTCCTCGATCTCCAGAACGTGTTACGAAGTCGTGCCTTATTGGGGCTTGGTAATCGCGCCCTCCGATGCCGAGCGGACCAGCGCCGCGTACTTGGCGAACACGCCATTGGGATATTTCGGCTTCGGCGCCTTCCATTCTGCCATCCGATGTTTCAGGGTAGCGTCGTTGATTTCGACCTCCAGCTTACGCTGGTTAATGTCGATGTGAACCGCGTCGCCTTCGCGTAGGGCGGCAATCGGGCCGCCCAGCGCTGCCTCTGGCGATACGTGGCCAATCATGAGCCCGCGCGTGGCGCCGCTAAAGCGGCCATCGGTCAGGAGCGCGACCGCGTCGCCCAGCCCCTCACCGACAATCGCCGCCGTGACCCCCAACATCTCGCGCATGCCTGGACCGCCTTTTGGGCCTTCGTTGCGGATCACCACCACATCGCCTGCTTTGATCTGTTTGCTGGTCACGGCGCTCATGGCAGCTTCTTCCGATTCGAAAATGCGGGCGGGGCCGCGATGCGTAAGGCGCTCATGGCCGCTGATCTTCACCACGCAACCTTCCGGCGCGATATTTCCGTGCAGGATGACTAATCCCCCTGTCTTCTTCAACGGCTGATCGAGTGGGGCGATTACTGATTGCCCGGGCGTTTCGACTGCTGTGCGGGCTTCCTCGGCGAAGGATCTTCCGGTAACGGTGAGAGCCGCGCCGTGAGCGAGTTTCGCATCGAGCAGGCGCTTGGCAATCACTGGGATGCCGCCTGCCTTATCCATGTCGGCAGCCACGTATTTTCCTGCTGGCTTCAGGTTCGCGAGTAGGGGAGTGCGCTCGCTGACCTTCTGGAAATCTTCGATCACCAGCGAAACGCCCATCTCACGCGCAATCGCGAGCAGGTGCAGCACGGCGTTGGTGGAACCACCCGTGCATGCAACGCCGGCGATCGCGTTCTCAAACGCCGAATGCGTCAGGACGTCCTTGGGCAGAATGGCCTTCGCCAGCAGATTCATCACGATTTCGCCGCAACGAAACGCGACTTCGTCCTTGCGGGGATCCATCGCGGGGATGCCATTGAAACCCATGGGCGAGAGCCCGATGAGTTCCATCACCGTCGACATGGTGTTCGCCGTATATTGACCGCCGCAGGCTCCAGCGTTGGGACAGGCTACATTCTCGAGCTCCAGAAGTTCGGCATCGGTCATCTTGCCCGCCGCATTCGCGCCCACTGCTTCGAACACATCCTGGATCGTCACATCCTTTCCACGATAAACACCAGGCGCGATCGTGCCCCCATAAAGCACCAGTCCAGGCAGATTCATTCGAGCCAGTGCCATGGCGGCTGCGGGGATGGTCTTGTCGCAGCCGACCACGCACACCACCGCGTCGAAAAGTTGGCCGCGGCACACCAGTTCAATGGAGTCGGCGATGACCTCGCGGCTGACCAGCGAAGCCTTCATGCCTTCGGTGCCCATCGTCTCACCGTCGCTGATGGCGATTGTGTTGAACTCCATGGGCGTCCCCCCCGCTGCGCGAATGCCTTCCTTCACCTTGGCCGAGAGGCGGCGCAGGTGGAAGTTGCAAGGCATCGTTTCAATCCACGTATTGGCAACGCCGATGATGGGCTTGCGGAGATCGTCATCCGAAAACCCAATCGCTTTGAACATGGCGCGAGCGGGAGCGCGGTCGCGCCCCTCGGTGATGCTGCGGCTGCGGTGCTTGGGATCCATAGGGTTAGAAGATTACGACAAGGGAGGGAAAAAGGAGAAATCGGGGAAGACTGATTTCAGATTGCAGATTTCAGATTGATACTGAGTTGCGGATACGCGAAGCTGCATCCCACTCGATCCAATCTGAAATCTTCAACCTGAAGTTGATTTTCCTTAGTGAGCGTTTCAATCCAACCTGCGCCTGCCTATACGTTTACGACCTTGCTCTCTTCTTCCCGCGCGGGCTTCGCCTTCTTCGCATCCTTCTGCAGCCACGACATCATGGCGCGCAGCTTGGCGCCGACTTCTTCGATGGGGTGCTTCTTTTCCGCCTCGCGGAGAGCGGCGAACTTCTTGCCGCCGGTTTTGTTCTCTTCAATCCATTCGCGGGCGAAGGTGCCATCCTGAATGCGCGCCAGGATCTCTTTCATCTTGGCGCGGGTCTCGTCGCCCACCACCTGACTGCCGCGGGTTAGATCGCCGTACTCGGCGGTGTTCGAGATCGAGTAGCGCATGCGAGCCAAGCCGCCTTCATAAATCAGGTCCACGATCAGCTTCATTTCGTGCAGGCATTCGAAATACGCGACCTCCGGCTGATAACCCGCTTCGACCAGAGTCTCGAACCCCTTCTTGATCAGCGAACTCAGACCGCCGCACAGAACCGCCTGCTCGCCGAACAGGTCGCTCTCGGTCTCTTCCTTGAACGTGGTCTGTAGCACGCCAGCGCGGGTCGACCCAATGCCGTAGGCGTAGCACAGCGCACTTTCATGAGCTCGCCCCGTTGCATCCTGATGAATCGCCAGCAAGGCCGGTACTCCTCGGCCCTCCGCATACACCCGGCGGAGGAGATGACCCGGGCTCTTGGGCGCGATCATGACCACGTCGACGTCATTGGGAGGCTGAATCGTCTTGAAGTGAATGCTGAAGCCGTGCGAGACCCCGAGCACCTTGCCGGGATGCAGGTAGGGCTTGATCTGCGACTCGTAGAGATCGCCCTGGGTCTCGTCGGGCGTGAGGATCTGAATCCAGTCGGCGCGTTTCGCGGCTTCCGCGGGAGCGACGACAACCATGCCGTCGGCGCGGGCTTGCTGCGCGGAGGGCCGCTCCGGGTCGAGACCGACGATGACCTTATATCCGCTGTCGCGCAGGTTCTGGGCTTGCGCATGGCCCTGGCTGCCGTAGCCCAGGATGGCGATGGTCTTTCCCTTCAAAGCATTGGGATTTACGTCTTTTTCGTAGAAAACGGTAGCCACGGGAACTCCTCGGTTCAAGACAGGGTAGGAATTGCCCCTGTGAAATATCGAATCAGAATAACAGAAGGGTGAAACAGATCGAAAACCGACCGATCGGTCGGTGGCTGTATGGTAAGTGGCAACTGGAGCGGCTGTCAAGGCTCTGAGAAGCAGGCTCTGGCAATCAGGCTCAAGCAGCCTGGCTCTAGCTTTCAGTTTTCAGACCGTTCTGGCCTTGAAATTCCAAGCTCTCGCATTTGCAGCTTTGCAGAAATTTCAAGTGCAGTTGCCAGTGCGAGAATCTGATCGCTAGAGCCTGATTGCTATGTGTTGGCATTCTTCCTCTCGCCCCATTACCATGTCGCCGTGACCCGAGAAGCCGTTGACTCCCGTCAGGACATCCTGCGCACTGCCGCTCGACTTTTTCAGCAGCGTGGCTACGATGCTACTTCGATGAACGACGTGGCTGCCGCTCTGAAGCTCAGTAAAGGCGGCCTCTACCATCATTTCCAGAGCAAGGATGAGATGCTGTTCCACATCATGAATCATGCGCTCGACATCACCGAGGAGCGCGTGGTGAAAGCGGTACGCGGCATCCAGAATCCCGAGGAACGCTTACGTACCGTCATCCGTCTGCATATCGAGGTGGTCTTAAGCGTTCGCGACCGCGAAGTGACGGTCATGTTGCATGAGAATCATCCCTTACCGCCTTCGTTGCGCAAGCAGATCAACCAGCGTAAGAAGGACTACATCCATTTTGTCGAGAACGTGATCGCGGATGTGCAAAAGCAGAAGGGCGTGAAGGGAACCGTTTCGGCGCGGGCCGCTGCGCTGGCCCTGCTCGGCATGATCAACTGGATTTACCAGTGGTACAAGCCGGAGGGGCGGCTACAAGCCCAGGACCTGATTCCGCAATATACGGAACTGCTGTTTGCCGGAGCGTTCCAATAGCCATCATGGCCACGAAGAATTTCTACGATCTGCCCGCAATTTCGGCCGAACGCGCGCAGGCGGGCAAGCTTTATCAGGAGTTCTTGCGTGTCCCCGCCTTGAGTGGAGGAGTCTATGTGCTTGCGGCCGGCGCGGTCGATCCGCAGAAACCGCACAAGGAAGACGAGGTGTATTACGTGGTTCGCGGCCGGGCTCGTATGCGCATTGGTGAGGAGGAGCAAGCCGTCAAAGCGGGCAATGTAATCTTTGTAGCAGCTGAGACCGAACACCGCTTTTTCGATATCAGTGAGGAACTCGAGGTGCTGGTATTCTTTGCGCCGGCGGAATCGTCTTAGAGAGACCGAGTGCCGCCAAGACTTCCTATCTGCCATCCTGAGCGCAGCAAGGCGCCAGCCGAGCTGAGTCGAAGGACGCCACGCCTGTGCGCAGTGTGGGCGCCGTGTGTCGAGGCACTTCCACCACAACTCAGCCCTGAAGTCGATTGTCTCGCCGCAGATCTTTAGTCACACAAAATGGCCAGCGCAACTCGTTCTATGATGGCCGCGTGAACAGCAAACTTCAGTTCCAGATTGTGAGCATGCGCCCCGACGACTGGCCCGCAGTCGAGGCGATCTATCTTGAAGGCTTAGCCACCGGAAAGGCCAGCTTCGAAACCGAATCTCCCGGATGGGCGAATTGGAGCGCGAAGCATCATCTCCACTCTCGCTTGGTAGCGCGAGCGGATGAAAGAGTGTTGGGATGGGCGGCGCTCAGTCCAGTTTCTACCAGACCCGTCTACGCCGGGGTGGCGGAAGTTTCAATCTACATCGCGGATGCGGCCCGAGGGCAAGGCGTGGGAAAGGCCCTGCTGCATGCCTTGATCGAGCAATCGGAGCAGAATGGCATCTGGACACTGCAAGCAGGAATCTTCCCCGAAAACACCGCCAGCATCGCCCTGCACGAGTCGTGCGGATTTCGCCAGGTCGGACGCCGAGAAAAAATCGGCAAACTTAATGGCGTGTGGAGAGACGTAGTACTGCTCGAGCGCCGCTCGAAAACTCAAACCTGTTGAAGAGTTGATACGAATACCTGAATAACCAAGATTCGGTGGAGACCTGCCGCTACGCTCGAGCGTCCGCCGATTCCTTCGAAGGGATCCAATAGATTTCTTCCCGCAGGAACTCCTTGGTGAACCCGATGCGCTTCAGGATACCTTTGCCGTGCTCGATCATGTCCGGATGTCCGCACAGGTACCCTACGGAGTTTTGCGCAGTAAGGTCCCAGGTATCCGCATATTTGCGAATCAATTCATCCACACGGCCTAACTCGCCCGTCCACTTCGGATCTTCCCAGGGACGGCTCACGGTCGGCACGTATTTCAGCCAAGGGACTTCCTGGGCGTACTTCTGCAGTTCATCGGAGTAGCCGAACTCCCATGAGCGGCTGGCCCCGTTCAATAGGAACAATTTGTGGTCGCCAGAAAATTTGCCTTCTTTCCAATCTTTATACAAAGTGCGTACAAAACTTACATAGGGTGCCACCCCGGTCACCGTGCAGACCAGCAGATGATTTTTTCGACCGCTCGCCTGGTCCAGGATGAATCGTCCCTTCGACGACTTGCGCATGAGCACCTCGTCGCCCGTTTTCAGCGAATAGATTTTGGGCGTCAACTCTCCGTGCGGCACCAGTTCAAAAAAGAATTCGATTTCCTTCTCATACGGTGACGAAACGATGGAATACGGCCGCTCGGAACGCTTGTCCTCGCCTTGAACCCCGAGCGTGGCATACTGGCCCGGCGTAAACTTGAATTCCGCCCCGGGATCGATGCGAATCATCCACAATTCCGGCGCCAGGTCTACCCGCTTTGTGATCCGCGCACGATAGTGTTTGTCATCAGCCGTGGCCATGGCAGTTTCCCTTAGAGACGCTGCGGTACTTGGAAAAGATGTCATATATTACAGAAACATTCTGCAATCGGAAGACCATTTTATGGATGGGGGCAACAGTAATTAGTGCATCAAGCGGTTTCGATCATGCCAGCCCGCGCGGGTTTAGCGATTCGGAGACTCGACTTCCGGTCGATCGTTGCTCGGGACGATTCCCTTCCCATCCGGTGCCGCATTGACCAGTTCCTGAGAACTTGCGGGCGCGGCACGCAGCAGTTCCAGGTTGGCTAGCGTCTCGTCCCATGCTTTCTTGTTCTGCTTGGTATGGATGGGCGCGCTCAGGTTCGAATAAAACTCAAGAATGTTCTCTTTCAGAGATGGAGTCAAATTTTCGAACTTCTTGTCTGTCAATTGCTTGAGCAGTTTCTCGTAGGCCTTGTCGGTAAGCGGATACTCGCCGGCGCGCGTGTCCTTTCCGGTGTCGAAATCTTTATTGGGCAATCGCAGATCGCGCAGCTTGGTTTCGTGCAGCAGCTTGCTGTAGTCCTCCACCGTCGTGTCCACGCTCTTGATATACATATCTTCGGTCTGTTGCGTGGGAATTTTAAACGCAAGCGCGCTGAACGGGCCCACCTTTGGCATCAGTCGCAGAAAGAATGCGAGTATCCGCGTGCCCACGCCAGGTCTTCGATATTCCTTGCCCCATTCTTTCTCATAGCTCTTGCGGGAGAGGTAGTACAGGAATTTCTTCTTGTTGAAGTTGGGTGTGTCCTTGACGATGGCCTGTTTGCGGGCGAGAAGAGCCACGCGCGTCATCTCGGGGATCACCACGCTGACGCCGCGCCGATACGTCCCGATCGCCAGATCTGTATTCTTGAAAATGTCCTTTAATCCGATACCGTAGGTACTGAGCAGAGCGCGATCCATCAACTCCTTGGAAACTTCAAAGCCGATGAAGTCGTGATACCGGTCCGATGAATAGCGGTTTTTAGCGACCTGGACCATGTCGAAGCCGAATTCGGTGCGGATGTGCGCCTTGGGATCGTCCGCGTAGGTAGCATGATCGCCGAATTTCCGCTGGAGCTTGGGGAACTCGATGGTGGTCACGCGATTGATGGTCGGATGGCCGGAGTTGTCAGCGGAGTAGTGGGACAGAGCCCCCAACGCGAAAGCAAACTCGTTCAGGTCCGACGATTCCCGGATCAGGTTTACGACGAAATCTCCGCTGCGCACATAGTGAGTGAGATCACTGAAGTACTTGCTGCCGAACGGGTAGTAACCCATGTCCTGGACCAGAGATCCTCCGTACGCGAACGCGTGCGCCTTGCGCAAATCCTCCTCCGTCGCACTCGGGAAGCGTTGCTTCAGAAGGGGCTCAATCTGATCTTTCCAGAGCAGGTCGACGATCTCTTCATGGGTGAGGACGGAATAGGCGGGACAGAGCCGTCCTACAAACAGAATAAGTAGAAACACGAATGCAGCTCGCCATAAGCGAGCTGTGTCCTTTCGCCGCTCGGATTGGGGTGACGTGAGTTTCATGCCGCAACCGCGATCGAACCGGCGCAGTCCCTTAAGATGCGCTGTGTGCGGTGGCTGGCAGATTTTATTTGCCGAGCACAAGTACAACAAACGAGTCGGGTAAGATCGCCGGCCGCGGATGTGGCTGCGCCGCTGTTGGAGCTGGCGGCGGGCCGAATTGCGCGGTCACCGTATAGACCTGGTGCGTCTTGCTGTCGAGTGCCATGGTGCGGGCTCCTTTCTGCGTTTTGACATTCTCGGCCACGCTGAACTTGTCAGGAGCCTCTTCGCGCACCACGGTCAGGACGCCTTCTCCGCAGGATGCGAACGCCAGCCCGGTTTGATCGTCAAACGCCGTGGCATCTACGCCATCGCCGATCGGCAGAGTCGCCAGGATTTTGCCGCTGTCCGCGTTCACAACGGGCATGACTTTGTTTCCGCAGCCCACAAACAATCTTCGATTTTTCTGATCCATCACCAGGCCGCTTGGCTCGTCGCAGCCGGGCAGAGGCCATCGTTCTTTGACGGTCAGCTTCTCGGCATCAAGCGCGAACACTTCGTTCTTGTCCTCCAGATTCACGAAGACGGTTCCCTTGCCATCGCTCGCGGCAAACTCAGGCTTGCCGCCCAGCGGGATCTTGCCGACTACTTCCGCTTTGGCAGGATCGATCGCGGTGGCATCCTGGCTGCCCGCGTTGAATGTGAAGACGCGCTTGGTGGCGACGTCGTACCAGATGGCATCCGGGCGATTCCCAACTTTGATCTTCGTGAGCGTCTTCAGAGTCTTCAGATCAAAAACGCTTACCGTATCCTCGCGCCCGTTGCTGGTGAATCCCTTGCCGAGGTCGGGCACCAGCGCGATGCCGTGCACGCCGGGTGTATCCGCAATCTCACCCACAGCTTTGCCGGAATCCGCGTCGATCACGATAACCTTCGTGGCGCGCGAGATATACAAGCGGCGCGCCTCGCTATCCAGTTTCAGGTAATCCCAACTTCCTTCGCCCCCCAGCTTCCATGTTTGCACGATGTGATATCCAGGAGCGGACGCGGCCAGAGCCGCCGCCAACAACACCGCCACGAACACAAAAACAAGTGCGCGCTTTCTTGTCTTCATACGGTCCTCTCGAAAAGACAGTCCGGAGTGGAGCCCCAACAGCTTAGAGAAGGATTCTGAAGGAAAGATGATTTTTTTGTAAAAAGAGAAATGCTACTTCTCTGCGAAAAAAGTGCGGGAAGAGCCGAAGCTCTCCCCGCTTTGGGGAGGGACAGCAAAATCAGGCGTCAGGTCTCATCAGGACCTGTGAATTCACGGCATGCGACGCGTACGCCTGAAAGCGAAAGCCTGAAAGGCTAGAGCCCAGAGCCCAGAGCCCAAAGCCCAAAGCCCAAAGCCCAAAG
>OEKN01000220.1_pt6 | contig 14736 bp, 12 predicted proteins | sample 1503361 | NCBI WGS metagenome assembly OEKN01 (sample SAMEA104379592, study PRJEB20068) | metagenome | biome: 1000743; feature: 77; material: 1998 | place: USA | collected 2012 | depth 25 m
TTCCGGCCTCAGCAACAGCAGTAGCCGCCGCAGCCGCGGCTGCCTTTGCTGCCCTTCCCCGCTTCGCCGCCGGCGGTGGCGGAGGCGGTGGCGGGGGCGGCGCGAGTGGCTTGAGAAACTTCAGAGTCTCGGTCCGCGAGCGCAGCTTGCCATCCAGCAACAGCAGGAATACATCGTTGGCGATCTTCGGATATTCCGGCAGCTGCGGCGTGATATGCAACTCGGTCATCTCAGGTAGCGGTATCTTTTGCTGTACCTGGCGCCACTTGGTAAAGAAATTCTTGATCTTTTGCAAGACCGCCTGCTGACGCGCGGTCACCGCGAGAAACAAAATCATCTCCGGGCGCGCACTGGAAAGCACTTGCCACGTCCGCGACGGTGTCGCCGACTCCTTGCCGGTCAGCTTCTTGGCCAGGTCCTTGGCGTTGTCTTCCAGATCTTTCCAGGCCTCGACCAGCGTCTTGCGCGGAATCAGCTTGCGCATGTCCGCGATTTCCTTGTCCGTCAGCCGCGACGTCAGGAAGTACATGACGGCCGGGGCCGGATCGGGCTGGTAACCGAGCTCGTTCATTTGCTGGCGAGTCTTCATCAGCTGGCTCAGCCCGTTCGTGTCCACTTTGGCTGTCGTCCAGTGCGCGCTCAGCACCTTGAGCCAATCTTCTTTTTCGAACACCCGAACAATATGCAAAGGATCGTCTTCGTAGGCGAGCTGCTCGATCTCCTGCCCGATCGCCTTGTCACTGATATGCTCGATGTACTTGTTCTCTTTGGCGGATTCATACCGCGCCTGCGTTCGCTCTTCCAGAGGCCAGTGGAACCGGGCCCCAAACCGCGTGGCGCGAATCAGGCGCGAGGGATCTTCGACGAAAGCGTAATTGTGCAAAACCCTGATCAGCTTCGCCTCGATGTCCGCCGCCCCATTGAAAGGATCCATTAACAGACCCCGAGATCCAGCATTCAGGGACAAGGCCATGGCATTGATGGTGAAATCCCGCCGGCGCAGGTCTTCGATGATGGTCGCGGGCGTGACCACGGGCGGCTTGCCAATCTTGTCATACCGCTCGGTGCGAGCCATGCTGATCTCGGCGCGCACGTTCCCGGGCAACTGCAGATACAGAGTTTTCAACTCCTCGTCGGCGGCCGCGATCACCGCCCCGCCACGCTCCAACTCCTTTTGCAGCTTGAGAGGATTGCCCTGAACCGTGAAGTCCAGATCGCGGATCGGAAATCCGCTGATGATGTCTCGAACCGCTCCGCCGGTCAGGTAGAGGTTCATGCCCGCGTTCCGGGCGACCTCCTGCACGAGATTGGCACCTTTTTGCTGGTCCGGCGTGAGCCGGATTTCCATGGTGTAGATGTAGTCGGCCATGCCTTCCTACGCGAACCGCACTGCAACCGGCTGAGCCGTGGATTTGCACAGGATTTCCACAGGGTCACAATTCGGGGTGCAAGTAGCCTCGGCCACCTGAATGTAAGTGACTCTATACAATGGGCTTAGGTTCCCTGAGACGGAGTGCAGCAAACTAGAGAAAATAACACAAGGTTAATATTTTGGCTACTGGGAAGCGCAATTTGCCTGCGTAACCCCAAAAAATGCGAGAATTCCAATGGATTGGAGTCGTGTCCGCACTCTGCGGCCTTCTGCCCGATCACACCCATGCCCTCGACTCACAAGAAGGTCATCGTTCGCAAGATAGATCGCGATTCGATCTCGGGCTACGTCGCGCCCACCAGCTTCGTGCGCGATGGAAAGCTGGAATTGCTCAACACCGCCGGGAATGTTGTAGGTATCGACCTGAAGGACATCAAGAGCGTCAACTTTGTGCGCGAGTTTGGCGATTCGGAGTCGCTCGTACGGAAGACGTTCGCCAGCCGGCCGCGTACCGAAGGCTTGTGGGTTCGCCTGAAGTTCAAGGACAAGGAAGTAGTCGAAGGGCTCATGCCGAATGACTTATCGCAACAAATCGATGAAGGATTCCTGATTAACCCGCCTGACCTACGCTCGAACACGCAGCGCATCTTCGTGCCGCGCAGCGCGCTGGAGTCCCTTACGGTTCTCGCGGTGATTGGTGCCACTCACCGCAAACGCCAGCGTCCCGAAGACCAACTCCAGGTCCCGATGTTCGGCGAATAACGTACAATCGGCTGTTCCTCCGGCATGTACGCTTGTAGTGTGGACAAGCTCGTGCGGATTCCTGGCGGAGAACGACCGGCTCGATTTCTATGAAACTTTCGCAGCTCGCAGACACCCTCCAGGCCCGGCTCGAAAACGGCTTCCCGGATACCGAGATCACCGGCGTTGCCGGCATCGAAGAAGCTCAAGCCGGGCAGATCACCTTCATTGCAAATCCGAAATATGCCCCCGCAGCCCGAACGACCCTGGCCTCGGCCGTCATAGTCGCCGAGGACTTCCCTGCCGGCTCGCGAACCGTACTGCGTTCCTCCAATCCATATCTTGCGTTTGCCCGGGCGATCGAGCTCTTCTACCACGCCCCTCGCTACGATCCTGGCGTTCATGCCACGGCCATTATTCATCCAAGCGCGAAGCTTGGGCCGAATGCCCACATCGGACCCTATGTTGTAATCGATCGCGATGTGGTCATTGGGACCGACGCGACCCTGTTGGCCCACGTGGTGATTTACCGTGGCGCGAAAATCGGCAACAACTTTTTGGCGCATGCCCACGCGGTGGTGCGGGAACATTGCCGCATCGGCAACAACGTCATCCTGCAGAACGGGGTCATCATCGGCGGCGACGGCTTCGGGTTCGCCAAGGATGACTCCGGCCGGTGGCACAAGATCGTGCAGTCCGGCCCGGCAGTTCTCGAAGATAGCGTGGAGGTTCAAGCCAATGCATGCGTGGACCGCGCCAGCATTGGGGAAACTTATATTGCCAGAGGCGCCAAAATCGACAACCTGGTCCAGGTTGGCCACGGCTCGCGCGTGGGCGAGGATTCCCTGCTCTGCGCCCAGGCTGGTTTGGCGGGCTCGACCGAGGTGGGCAAGAACGTGATTCTCGCTGGACAGGTCGGCGTCGCCGGACACTGCAAAATCGGTGATGGCGTCATCGCCACGGCGCAAACCGGCATTCCTAGTGATGTTCCTGCCGGCGCCGTGGTCAGCGGATATCCTGCCATCGATAACAAGCTTTGGCTGCGATGCTCGGCCGCCTTCCACCGGCTACCCGAGTTGGTAAAGGCCGTGCGGAGTGCCGCAAAAAGAACTGCCGAATAGGTTCACCGAGGGCCACGCCGGACTAAGGGAAGTGCTCCCCTAGCTCTGATATTCGCGGGGGAGTGCGTCATTGATGGTGCGGCGCACTCGCTCCATCAGGCTCTCGCGGCTGCCGAACTCGCTGGGCTCAATGGGATCATGAAAGATCACATCGACTGTCCCCGGGGAAATCCGGAATCGGGCCTTCGGCATTAAGGCATGGCTTCCCACGATGGTCACCGGCACCACCGGCACACCGCATTCCATGGCGAGATAGAAAGGCCCTTTCTTCAGCGGAAGCAGCTTGCCATCAAATGATCGCTTTCCTTCGACGTAGATGGTCATGTTGATGCCCTGACGGACCACCTCGGCGGCGGCGTTTACGGCGGCGATGCCGGCCTCGCGGTTTCCCCGGTCGACCGGCACAAGCGCTCCCATCCGCATCGTCTCCCCGAGAATGGGATAATGGAATAGTTCCTTCTTTGCCATCACCGAGGTGCGCCGCGGAATCAGCGGCAACAGCAGGGGCGGGTCGAGATTGGACGCGTGGTTCGACATGAAGATGTACGTCCGCGACGAATTAAGTTTCTCCAAGCCGACGGTCTCGACCTTCACGCCCGCAAGCTTCACCCCGGTCTTCGCTCCCCACATGCTCATTCGGTAAAGCAGCCCGATATCGCGAGTTAGAAAAGTCCACGGGAAGCCTACGACGGCGGCAACTGGCAAGGCCAGCGTCCAGAAGGTCAGCATGAGGATGGTGCGGATCACGGTTTAGAGTCTCCTGCAGGCTCCGATTCGCCTCTCAGCCAGGCGGCACGACGGGCTTTCTGCTGAGCCGTGACATTCTCCACATCCTTCAGGTCAAACTCAACCTCCTCCCGCGAGCCGATCTTCCATTGCATCTCGCGTTCACTGGAGTGGTGACGCACACGAAGATGAATGGTGTCCCCAGGGCGAAGTTCACCGAGTCTGCGCGCGAAGTCGGAGCTTGCGACTCGTCCGTTGATTTCGAGCAATAGATCCCCAGCAGCAAGGCCCGCTCGTTCCGCCTCGCTGCCTGCCTGCACACGAATTACGCGCGGCGGAGCACCGAAATTACGTGCTGCCGCGAAACCCGGATCGGCTAACGTGGACGCCCGCCGGACTACATGCAGGCCCACTGTTCTGAAGAAATCGTCCCAGGGAATCTCGTCCACGCCAGCGACGTATTTTGCGAAAAAGTCAGAAAGATCCCCGTGGCAGACAGCCTCCGCCGCCGTGCGGACGCCAGCAGACTCCGGAAAGAATTTCTTTTTACGAGCAAAACTCTCGTTCATCCACTGGAACACTTCGCGCAACGACGCGGTGCCTTGACTTGCATCCCGCACCTTGAGATCCAGGATCAGGCCCAGGAGTTCTCCCTTGTTGTAGTACGAAATGCTGCGCTCCGGCTGCTCGTAATAGCCGTACTTCTCAAGCCATGCATCCAAGCTTGACTCCTCCGCCGACTGCGTCCGGCGCGCCGGACGATGCATCAACTCCGAAATCTGGTCGCCAAGCCGCTGCAGGTAGCGACGCTCGTCCAGCAATCCGGCCCGCAGCAGGATGATGTCCTCGACCGTGCTGGTTACGCCTTCGCTGAACCACAGGGCCCGCGTGTAATTCTCTTTCGTGTAGTCGACGGGCTCGAGCGATTGCGGGCGGATCCTCTTCACGTTCCAGAGATGAAAAAACTCGTGCGCGGTGACGTCGTCCAGCGCCTGGAAGTTGTCCTTCAACGTCTCCGCATTCAGGTCGATCGCCGTCGAATACGCATGCTCCATTCCTCCTGCGCCCGGGCCTCGCGGAAAATGGTAGAGGAAGACATAGCTCTCGAAAGGACGATCGTTCATCCACGTGGTGGCCGCGGCAACGATCCGGCGCACATCCGCCACAATCCTCTCCAGATCGTAGTCGGAGCGGTCTGCGTCCACGACTACCCGATAGTGCCCTCCACCCGCGTCGAAGTCCGCTTCCTGAAACGTTCCCGCTTCCAACGGGGAATCGACAAGCTCATCGTAGTTCGCAGCCTCGAATGTCTCGCCTGAGCCAGACATCGATGTGGCAAACTTCCACCCTGTGGGCGCATTCACGAAGCCCACGCGCGTGGCTAAGTCCCGACTCTCCGGGACATACATGAGGATCTCAGCGAAATTGAAAAATGCGTGCTCGGCATTAATCTGCGCCCCGTAGGGGCCGGGCTGGTCAGCATAGATTTCGTACTCGATGACGGCTCCCTGGCTCGCGCCCTCAATTTCCCAGGTGGTCTTATCGATTTTGCGGACGCCGAGCGCATCGCCCGCCACCGTCCGTGCGCGCACCCAGTTTACAAACTGCGCGAAGTCGCGAACCTGGTAAAGCGCGTTCCAGACCGGCAACTGGACCTGGCGCGTAGAATTTCCGGGAGCCAGTTCGAGTTGGATGCGAAGCAGGTGTTCCTGGTATCCCGCAAGCGAAACCGTGTACTGAATTCCCGCACGATTGGGATGGTTGCCTTGGGAAACTGCCTCCGTCGCGCGGAGACACATTCCCGCCACGAGAACCAGCGCGAACCAGGTTCTCCGGGATCGATTCATGCTTTCGCGGAAGCCTCCAGAGAGTTCCTGCGAAGAATGCCAAGTGCTTTCAGCTTTGCCGGAAGTTTCTGGTAGATGCCGTCGAACCCCCCGTTGGAGAGAATCGCGACCACATCGCCGGAACGCATTTCCGGCGCTGCGACCTCGACGATTCCATCCACCCCGGAAATGATGCGGGCTCGTTTGCCACGCTGCTGCAGATCAGCGCCGACCGCCATCAAATCCAGGCGCTCGCCGGCCGGAATCGCGTCCGACTTGAAGACGCCTGCAACAATGATTTCGTCCGCCAGCGCCAGGCTGTTCGCCAACTGGTGCTGAAACACATTGCGTCGCAGCGTGTTGGAACGTGGCTCCAGAATGGCCCAAAGGCGCGCTCCCGGATAGCGTGAGCGCAGCGCGGTGAGCGTTCCTGCGATGGCGGTGGGATGATGCGCGAAGTCGTCGATGATCGTGATGCCGTTCACTTGCGCCTTCACTTCCAGCCTTCGCTTCACGCTCTTGAAAGTCTTGAGAGCTGCCCGAATTTTGTCCTTCGCAATGCCGCACCCGGCTGCCATCGCCGCCGCAGCCGTGGCGTTGCAGACGTTGTACTCTCCGGCCAGCGAGAATTCCAGGTCCATCCACGGCTCGCCAGCCTTCAAGACGGTCCAGGACGTTTTCGCCGGCTCAAAACGCAAGTTCACAATTCGCCACTGCGCTGTCGGCTGCAGGCCATAACGCTCAACAGGACAAAATGCTTTTGCGATGCACCGTGCCACGCTTTCGCCAGTATCGATTACCACAATTGTGCCGCGCCGCGGAACCAGGTTCACCAAGCGCTTGAATGCGGTCTCCACTGCATCGAGGTCTTTATAAATATCCGCATGATCGAACTCGACCGAGGTCAGCACGACACGATCGGGGAAGTAATGGAGGAACTTCGGTCCCTTGTCGAAGAAAGCCGTATCGTATTCGTCGCCTTCGAGGATGAAATGCTTCCCCTCGTCCAGGGCAAAGCTTGATCCAAAATTTTCGGCGATCCCGCCTATCAGGAAAGAGGGTTCGAGCCCCGCCGAATGGAAAATCCAGGAAAGCATCGACGTAGTGGTGGTCTTGCCATGGGTGCCCGCCACGACCAGGACTTCTTTCCCAACGAGGAATTCATCGTGCAGAATCTGGGGCAACGAACAAAAAGGAATCCGCTCGTCGAGTACATATTCGAGTTCCACGTTTCCGCGGGAGATGGCGTTGCCCACAACCACGAGATCTGGGTGCGGTTTCAAATTCGCCGGATCAAACGGCTGCGCGACCGGAATCTTGAGCGAAGCCAGAAAATCGGACATCGGCGGATATGCGGCTGCATCCGAGCCTGTGACTCGAAAGCCGCGTTCATTCAGCATGCCTGCGAGGGACGCCATTGCCGTGCCGCAGATGCCGATCGAATGAATGTGTTTTTTCTCTGCCATGTTCCCCAGATCCAGATGAACCTACGCGGGATTGGTCGCCGCTTCCAATATCTTAAGCTTCGCCTCACCGCCCTTCACGCTTAAGAGCGCGCGTACCCCAATCGGAAGGGTGATGTTCTTTCGGGTAACGTGTCCGGAGCGCAGGCCCCAGGCGATGGGGATCCCAAGCTCCCCGACGATACGCAATACAACCTCTTGCAGGGTGTAGCCTTGATCCTGGGCTTGCACACAGTCGAGCATTTCACCGAAAACGATGCCTTTCACGTTGTTCAGCTTGCCCGCCAGTTTCATTTGCATCAGCATGCGATCGACCTGGTAAGGCTTCGCATTCACATCTTCGATAAAGAGGATAGTGCCCGCCGTGCGAATGTCGTGTGGAGTACCCAGGGCAGCGACGAGCAAAGACAGACAGCCGCCGTAAAGAATTCCTTCTGCGGCGCCGTCGATGAGTCCTTTGATTCCTGAAACTGGCTCCATGCCAACTTCCCAGCTCGCAAGCCCACTCATCGCCGCGTCCCACGAAGCGAGATCGACTCCATCCGGAAGGGCAAAATCTTTGGTCACCATCGGACCGTGAAAGGTCACAAAGCCAGCCGAATCGGCAAAGCACGTCAACAGCGTTGTGATGTCGCTATAGCCTACAAAAATCTTCGGGTGCGCGACGATTTTGGCAGGGTCGAGTTTGGGCAGAAGGTAATTCGCTCCATACCCGCCGCGCGCGCATAAGATCGCCCGCACATCTTCGCGCACAAACATCTCCTCCAACTCGCGTGCCCGCCGCTCCACAGATCCGGCGAAGTACAGGGCCTGTTCGAGAATCGAATCGAAGTAGAAGGGTTTATATCCAAGCTGGCGCAAGCCGTCGCAACCTTTTTCGAGCAATTCGCGCTTGATATTGCTGGCCGGAGCCACAATGCCAATCGTGTCTCCGGGCTGGAGCGCTCTCGGCTTGACGCGCGATGTTTGCGGGCTCAAATTGGTCAAGAACTCATCCTAGATGAAAAACTCCCCCTGGCAGATCAGCTGCGCAGGACCCTGCAGGAACACTTCCTTTTCGAAGCGAACTACCTGGGTTCCTCCCGGCGCATGCACGCGCACCGGCGAATTCGCTCGGCCGCTCGCAATCACCGCCACGGCGGCAGCGCATGATCCGGTGCCGGAAGACTGCGTCTCTCCGACGCCACGCTCAAAGAAGCGCACATCGATCTCTCGCCGATCCTGAACTCGTACCAACTCGATGTTCACCCCTTGCGGAAAACTCGCATCGCGTTGCATCTCCGCCGCCCGCTTCTGCCAGTCGGGCCAGAACTCGGGCACGACCACCACAAAGTGCGGATTCCCCATCGACACGCGAGTTCCCTTCATTTCGCCAAAAGAAGCGTGGATCGAGGATTCCCCGTCTATCTGCGGAGCACCCATCGCGCTCTCAAACTCAAATGTATTGCCCGTGCGGGCCTTCATCGTGCAAGTCTTCAGCCCGGCCCCGGTGCGGATGATCACCGACTCCTTCCGGCTTTCCGCGCACAAATAGGCCGCAACACAACGCGTTCCGTTCCCGGATATTTCCGCCGGCGAACCATCGGCATTGATGAGCCGGGCCTCAATCTCAGCATCCGCAGTCGGAAACAGCCATTCCACTCCGTCCGCACCGACTCCGTTGTGCCGATCGCAAGTCTTCTTCGTCATCTCCGCAAGATCGAAGGAGACCAGTGGCCCGTCGATGATCAGAAAATCATTCCCGCAGGCGCTGGCTTTTGTGAACGGGATCATCTGGTCATTCGTGCTCGACGGCGCCGAGAGATCCCACAGTGGCAAAGACAGTCGACTGATGCAGCAAGAGATTAATCTGCTCCTGATCCTCGTGCGGCCCATCCACGTTGAAGAGCACGCGTACGTGGCCGGGCGAGCCGGCGACGCGGACACCTTGCATGGCACTGTGAACTTCGTCGAGAACCCGATTGGCCTCCACCAGAACCGACTCTGCGCTTGCACCGGTCAACTCGTAGGTGACCAGCATGGTGCGCATCCCGAACTTTCGTTCGAGCTTGCCCAGTACCGCGAGCGCAATCAAGATGACGATGGTCGCGAAGATCGCAGTCACATAGAGCCCGCCGCCCGTGGCCATGCCGACCGACGCCACCACGAACAGCGTCGCCGCCGTCGTCAGGCCCACTACCGATCCGCGCGCGTGCAGAATCGATCCCGCTCCGATGAAGCCAATGCCGGGAATGATTTGCGCCGCCACCCGCGTGTGATCTCCGCCGAATCCGCCGGCAAGTTGCTCCGACAATACGGTAAACATGGCCGATCCGAAGCAGATGAACATGTTGGTACGGAGGCCGGCGGGCTTATGCCGAAGCTGACGTTCCAAGCCAATGACTCCACCGAGAACGGCCGCCACCACCAGGCGCGCAATGGTGGTCGAGAGCACCGTTCCCATATGGCTGCCCAACGACGCGATACTGTGATGAAAATCCGGCATAGGGCTGCGGAGAATCGGGAGCGAGTGGATTCTATCACCGGAAAAACCGCACCCTGACGTCTCCTGTAAACCGCCATTAACCCGCATGGTTACCAGGCATTCAGATCGCAGGTTGTCCTAGGCGCGCACTAACGGCAACGAAAGATACCCGCTTTGCTCTGTCCATTGACCGCGACAATCACCACCGCAGGCAAGCCCCGCTCATGCACCGACTGCCAGACCGGGTCTCCCTCAAAGGCAATGGCGAAATCCGCATAGCGGCCCGGCTCCGCCAGCGCATGCTCCCACAATCCCTCGGGATCGGTGGGCTGCTTCCAAACCCGGTGATTGCCTTCGTTAATCGTCCGCTTCAATGGGATGCCCGCGTCCTGGAGCGCTCCCACATGCTCGGCCAGGTACATCAACAGGGACGACTGCGGCGGAAGCCCTTTCAATTGCTCGGCCAGTGCGCGTTCCAGTTGCAGCCGTGCCCGCGAATTCACCAGGGCCTCCCGATAGCAGGCCGGTTGCGCTTTCCACACACTGGCATAGCTGACGATCACAACTGCTAACCCAAGCAGCGCAAAGAACCATTTTCCATAGCGCGAGGGCGTCACCGAAACAATGAACTCCATCGCGAGCGCCAGGAAGACCGCCAGTGCCGGCAACAACTGAACTCCATAGCGCAGGTTGTAGAGCGAATGCGGCCACCACGCAGGCGTAAAGATGGGCACGCCTCCGTAAGCCACCGAGAGCATGTAGAACGGAAACGGCATCCACAGGAGCACCAGCGAGACAAGCCGCCGGCTTAGGAGTACAGGAACGAACCCGATCGTCGCGAGAAACAGCCACAGGCGCTGCAAAATTCCTTCTGCGACGCTGAACTCGGAGGCCTTCAGAAAATACGACGCCGCGACTGGGAGATTGTGTGTTCCGGGGTGCGGTGGTGAGCCGGTCACTATGGTTCGGTGCTCGATCGCGCGCGCCGAGTACGGCCCATTCGCGAACTCCAGAGCGTTCCGATAAACGATGCCGTTATATGCTAGCCACAAGAGCGGAACCGCCGCCGTAAGCAATAGGAACGCAGTCACAACGCGCCAGGTCCTATGAGGTCCCGCCCGCAATCCCATCACAACAACCGCCACCGCAATGCATGCCGCTAGAAACCAGCCGTCGTAACGCGTCAAGCAAGCTGCTGCGAGACATCCCCCACACTTCCACAGCGATTGTCTTGCAGATGAACTCCACTCGGACCTGCTGGCGGCGCGCAGGAATTCGCTGAAGTACACCAGCGTCCAGACAAAACACGCGAGATGCAGCGCTTCCGTCATCGCCGTCGACTGCAGGTAGAGTAAATTGGGATTCAATCCGTAACTCGCGGCGGCAAACCACGCGGTGCCACTCGCGGTGAACTGGGTTCGCCCCGACGCGGTCAGCGCGCCGCGCACCAGCCTGAAAATTCCTGCAACACTGAAAACGTATGTGGCCATCGACACAAACGATCCGCCTACACCCGTCTGCCAGGCTGACTTCGAAATCAGGAATGGAATCATCAGCAGATGGGGCAAAGGCAGCCAGACCGTCCCCAGTTGCAGCAGACCCGGCGTGCGCGAATCAAAAACACGGCGCGCAATGTTGATGTGCGCAACGGCGTCGCCGTAGAGCAGGACATCCCCATTTCGAAAGTAGATGAGGAAGGCAATGACGGAGGCGAATGCCGCCAACGCCGCAACCCACACGGTTTCCGCCTCCCAGCGAAGATCCGGCGCGTCTTTCTTGCGAGCGGCCTTCATTCGAGGTGGGTCAATTCCCGGAACACCTGGAAACGGGCGTCGATCTCTTCGCGGGTAAGCTGCTGCAGGCGCTCGGTTCCGAAACGCTCCACGGTGAACGATCCCATCACGCCTCCGTAGAACAAGGCGCGCTTCAGCACCTCGCGATTGATTTCTCCCTGCGAGGCGATGTAGCCCATGAAGCCGCCGGCGAACGAGTCGCCCGCCCCCGTCGGGTCCTTTACTTCCTCAATCGGCAGCGAGGGCGCGCGGAAAGGATGCCGGCCGATGCCGAATGCGCCCTCGCGAAAGAAAATGGTCGCCCCGTATTCGCCATGTTTGATCACCAGCGCCTGCGGTCCCATAACCAGCACTTTTTGGGCAGCGCGCGGCAGGTTGGTCTCGTGCGCAATCATCTTGGCTTCCGTATCGTTGATCAGCAGCACATTCACGAGCTTCAGCATCTCCGCCAGTTCTCGTGGCGTTTTATTGATCCAGAAGTTCATCGTATCGCCGCCGGTCAGGCGAACCCCGTCCATTTCGCGGCGAACTGCGGTCTGCAACGACGGATGGATATTGGCGAGAAACAGGAATTGCGTGTCGGCATAGGTCTTGGGAATCTTGGGCTGGAATTGCTCGAACACGTTCAGTTCGGTGAAATCGGTCTTCGCTTCGTTCAGGTTGTCACTGTAGTGGCCGCCCCACCGGAATGTTTTGCCTGCTGCCCGCTCGATGCCCCTCGTATCGATGCCGCGCTTCTTGAGCACGCTTTCGTGCTCCGCTGTGAAATCATCGCCCACGACGGCAACCACGCGCACTTCGGTGAAAAAGCTTGCTGCCAGCGCAAAATGCGTAGCTGCGCCCCCCAAAATATTTTCCACGCTACCGGAAGGCGTGGTGATGTTATCGAATGCCACCGAACCGACGACGAGTATGCTCATGATGAAATGTGAGTTCTATTTTCCTGCGGAAAGATATTTGTCGAGGATCAAGCTGAGTTTCTGCCGCGTTGCCGCAGGAATCTTATCGGGATCGGTCAGAATGGCGTGCGCCAGCGCCGACCCGCACTTGCAGCTTCGTTCCGCCGGCATGGCCGCAACCGTCTCACGCACCACCTTGGCCGCATTATCCGCATTCTTCAACAGGACGGCCACGACCTGATCCACGGTGACCGAGTCGTGATGCGGATGCCAGCAGTCGTAGTCCGTGACCATGGCCACCGTCACGTAGCAGATCTCGGCTTCCCGCGCGAGCTTGGCCTCCTGCAAGTTGGTCATGCCGATCACGTCAATGCCCCAGCTGCGATAGATGTTGGATTCCGCCTTGGTCGAGAATTGCGGCCCTTCCATATTCAGATAGGTTCCGCCCCGTTTGCCGGTCACTCCGGCTTTCTTGCAGGCGCTCTCCACAACTTGCGATAGCTGCGAGCACACCGGATCGGCAAATGCAATATGCGCCACGATGCCGTTGCCAAAAAAGGTATCCACCCGGTGCCGGGTGCGGTCGAAAAACTGTTCGGGGATTACAAACTCCAAGGGCTTGTGCTCTTCCTTGAGCGAGCCTACGGCCGAAATCGAGACGATCCGCTCCACTCCCAGTTGCTTAAACCCGTACACATTTGCTCGGAAATTCAATTCCGTGGGCAAAATCCGATGCCCGCGCCCATGCCTTGCCAGAAACGCGACCTTGCGGCCCTCGAGACTTCCCAGCACGTACGCGTCGGATGGATCTCCGAAAGGCGTCTGCTGTTTCACTTCCTGCATGTCGGTAAGCCCGGGCATGGAATACAGTCCGCTGCCCCCGATAATTCCGATTTCCGCTTGCGGCAAACGTCCTCCTGAATAGTCCGGCACCCACAATCAAACTCACGATTATACAAAACGCGTCAGAGTCACCGGCTGCAAGCATGATTGTGATCCGTAACTTGCCAAGCAGCCGCTCCATCGCAAACACGTTACAATTTTGCCCATGAAGCTCCTCGGAGCCCTACTCGCCGCGCTCGTCCTCAATCTCTGCCTGCAAGCTCAAACGCCTGCGAAATCCGTGACGGTTCCCATCACGCTTGACCACAACCGCACGATTATCGACGTCTACCTTTCCTTGCCCGACGGAAAGACCAAGCGAGTCCGCGCTTGGGTCGACAACGGCAATGCCGAACTCTGGATGACCGAGGACCTCGCGCAAAAACTCGGGCTCGCGCTCAATGGCGATTCCAAGCCGGCCCTATACGGAAAGCAGCGCGCCGTACAAGCGCCGAACAGCCTGCAGATCGGCGGGATGAGCATCTCGCTCGCCGGCGTCCACGAGGGGCAGGCGATCCTCGGCCGTGAGAGTGTCGCGCCCGGCTGTAGCGCCGAAATCACCATCCCTTCCGCGGTACTTCGCAGCTACGACGTGGTGTTCGATTTCCCCAGCCGCCAATTCACCATCGGCGTGCCCGGCTCCATCCCTTTCAAGGGCGTGAGTTCGAAGGTTCTGCTCGACTCGAAGAATGGACTCATCCAGGTCCCCAGCAAAATCGAGGGGCAAGAAATCAATCTGGCGCTCGACGTAGGCGCGTCCATCACGCTGCTTTCAGGAGAACAGATCACCCAGTGGCACAAATCCCAGCCGTCCTGGCCTTACATGATCGGTGGTGTTGCGGCTGGCAACATGTGGGGCAGCGAGGAGGAGACCCGCTGGCCCATGCTCCGTATTCCCACCATTCAATTCGGAGCAGCGACGTTAACCAACGTGGCGACCGCCTCATTTCCGGACGAAGAGTTGAAATGGTTTCAGAATCGCGCTGGCGTGCCGACGATGGGCCTCGTCGGAGCCAACGCTCTCGTCAACGATCGTGTGGGCATTGATTACGCGCACAGCATCGTGTATCTCGAGCGCACCAATCCCGCTTCGGCGCCTGATATGGATGTCGTCGGCCTGATGCTGCGCGCCGAGGCCGATCGCCGCTACACGATTATTGGAGTCGCCGACTACAATGGCAAGCCGTCAGTCCCCGATGTGAAGACGGGAGATGTTCTGGTAGGTGTGGATGGCGCGCCCGCCACTGGCGCCACCATGGGACAAGTCTGGTCCCTCCTGGGAGGCGCCCCCGGACAGGTCCGTACCTTGACCCTGGAACGCGAAGGCAAACGCTTTACCGTCGATGCGCCGGTCCGTCGTTTCCTCGCAGCTCCGCAGCCCGTAAGAAGTCCCCGCAAGAATCCCCACAGAAGAAATTAGTAGCGCCGCCGTCTCGGCGGCTGTCCGGC
>OEKN01000141.1_pt1 | contig 14652 bp, 11 predicted proteins | sample 1503361 | NCBI WGS metagenome assembly OEKN01 (sample SAMEA104379592, study PRJEB20068) | metagenome | biome: 1000743; feature: 77; material: 1998 | place: USA | collected 2012 | depth 25 m
CGCCGCGTTCGGCGTCGGAATGACAAAAGGTAGGCCGGCGTCGGAATGACAAAAGGAAAAGCGCTAAGAACAGGGTTTCTTTGCGGCCTTCGCGACGTTTCTTTGCGTCCTTTACGGTTGCCATTGCAAACCGTAGAACCGATAACTGGGGCCAACTGATACGATGAATATCGCAATACGATGAACCCGCCGGAACCTAGATCCACCGCTCGCCGCACGCCTCTCGTGCTCGGGGTGCTTACGCTGATTGCAATCCTGGCCTTTGCCGCTGTTTCGCGCCTGGTCACGCGGCTCAAGGCCAATGAAAGACAAATCGGCTGGCACGCCTACGAAGCTGGACTCACCCAAGCGCAAGCCGGCCACCTCGAAAATGCCCTCGACGACTTCCGCGCTGCCCTCACCTACGACCGCGACAATCCCCAATACCAGCTCAGCCTCGCTCGCGCTTTGCGCGATACTGGCCGACTCAACGAGTCCGAGGCTTACCTTCTCCACCTCTGGAATGCAGAGCCCCAGGACAGCACGATCAACCTCGCCCTTGCTCGCCTCGCCGCCCGTCGCCAGTCCGTCGAGGATGCGCTTCGCTATTACCACAATGCCATCTACGGAGCCTGGTCCACCGATCCTGACAACAATCGCCGGAAAACTCGTTTTGAATTGATTGAGTTCCTCCTGAAGCAAAATGCCAAGCCGCAAGCGCAAGCCGAGTTGATGGCCCTCGCCCAGGTCCTGCCGCCCGATCCCGCTCCGCACCTCATGGTTGCCGACCTGCTGAGCCAGACGCAGGACTACGAGAGCGCTCTCGCGCAATACAAGATCGCGTTGACGCTCGATCACGTCAATGAACCCGCGTTGATCGGGGCTGGAGATGCCGCTTTCCATCTCGGCCGCTATCGCAGCGCTGAAAAATATCTGCAGCAGGCCGTCGCAAGGCAGCCTGGGAATGCACGCGCGCGTGCCCAACTCCAGACTGCAACCACGATCCTCGAGTCCGACCCGTTCCTGCGTCATATCTCCGATGCGGAACGCAACCGCCGCATCGCGGCCGCCTTTGAGCACGCGGGTGAGCGCCTCCGGAATTGCGCTCAGTCGCAAGGTATCGATCTTCCCAACAAACTCAGCAGCGAAACGAACGCACAAAAATCCTTCGGAACCGATCTGGAATCTCTCTGGACTGGTTGGCAAGCGGCCCGTCCACGACTCCGCCGTCTCAGTTCTTCAACCAACGCGGATCTGCCCGATACTCTGATGGATCTGGTGCAAGAAATCGAGGAGCAAACTTCCAGGCAGTGCGGCGAGCCCGCCGGCCTCGATCTCGCTCTCCTGCTCGGCGCGCGTGACCGGGAGATGGCCGACCAATGAACGACCGTCCTGTCTCTGCGCCTTCAACCGGTGTGCCTGTTTCTGCACACGGTGGTCTCGCGAGCGAACTCGCCAGCAGGTTTTCGCGCCTCAGCTTGGGCACGGATTTCCAAGAGGAGCGCTTCTTTCTGATCCTCTCCATCTTTATCGGCGTCTTCTCCGGGCTTGCCGTTGTCTGCTTCCGAGTTGCCATTGACTGGAGCCGCATCGCGCTGATGGGCCCGCTTCCGCATCCGAACGCGCTGCGCGTTATCGGAGCGCCAACGCTTGTCGGCCTAGTCGTGGCCGCTCTGGTGATTCATTTCTTTCCCGCGGTCCGCGGCAGCGGCGTCAACCAGACCAAAGCCGCGCTTTATATTTTCAACGGCTATATCCCGTTCAAGAACGCAGTGGGAAAATTCATCTGCTCCGCCCTCGCCATCGGCTCCGGACAATCACTCGGGCCCGAAGACCCTTCTCTACAGATCGGGGCTTCGCTGGCTTCGGCCCTCGGACGTCGACTCGAACTCTCCCGCGAAAAGCTTCGCCTGCTCGCGCCTGTCGGGGCCGCTGCTGGACTGGCCGCCGCCTTCAACGCTCCCATTTCCGCGGTGCTGTTCGTGATCGAGGAAGTCATTGGACGCTGGAGCGCCGGCATCCTCGGCTCGGTCGTCCTATCCGCGATCTCCAGTGTCGTCGTGATGCGGTGGTTCCTCGGGGCTGACGCGATTTTTCGCATTCCCGTCACCACGTTCGTGCACCCCGGAGAGTTGATCGCCTACGCGGGTCTCGGTGTCGCCGGCGCCTTCGCAGCCGCGATATTCTCGCGTTGGATCGGATTCTTTCGCCCCCGCCTCCGCGCCTTGCCACGCTGGACGCAATACTTTCAGCCAGCGGCCGCAGGGCTGCTCATTGGACTTATCGGGTGGAGCGGATTTCCCCAGGTGATGGGAGCAGGTTATGAATTCATGGACCAGGCCATGCATGACCAGTTCACCTGGAGAATGCTGGCGGCTCTCGCCGGTCTGAAAATCCTGGCGACAACGCTCTCGTTTGTTAGCGGCACTCCCGGCGGAATGTTCGCGCCTACGTTATTTATCGGGGCCATGCTCGGGGGCGCGGTCGGAGGCATCGAGCGGCACTTTTTCCCGCTGCTCACCGTTTCCACGGGAACCTACGCGCTGGTCGGCATGGGAGTGCTGTTCGCCGCATTCCTGCGCGCGCCCATGACCTCCGTCTTCATGGTGCTTGAAGTCAGCGGCAACTACTCCATCATCGTTCCTGTCATCGTGGCGAATACGGTCGCCTACGTGATCTCGCGCAGCCTGCAACCCATCCCGATTTTCGACACCCTCACGCGTCAGGACGGCCTTGTACTGCCCTCGCTCGAAGAGCAACGCGACGAAAACATTCTGCGCGTCGAAGATGCCATGCAGCCCGTGCCCACAACCATCCTCGACGGCAATGCGCCAGTAGAGCTAGCCGAACTCCGCGCTCGCGATCTGCCTGACAAAGTTTTTCTCGTCCGCATGGCACCGAGCGGATGGGGTTGTCTGACTCGTGATCTTCTCGAGCGCCTGACCAGGGAAGGGAAGGGCGCACACACACTCGCGTCGGTGCTTCCCAGCAAGCGCTTGCCGTATCTCTATCCTGACCTGCCTCTCGACTCGGCCCTGCGCCACATCAGCCAGGTGGAACTGATACCTGTACTCAACCGCGCCGACCTGCGGATGCTCGAAGGCGTCGTCACTCGAGAGGATGTCCTCAGCCGCTACCAGGCGGACGCTGTCGCTGACTAAGACCGCTTTCGAACAGACAAACCTTGCTCGGGGCTTGTCGGCGCGGAATGACAATAAAACGACAATCCTGTGACAAACGCGAAAACCCGCGCGCAGTAGGCTTTTGCCGGACCTGGGAAGGTAGCGCCCGCCTTTGCCCGGCCACAGCCACAGTCGGCGGCAAAGTTCGACTTGCCTGGCAAATGCTTGTGTCGAGAAAACAGGTCTGCGCACGAGCGACATGAGCTCGGTCCCAGCTTTCTCAAATTCCCAGACTGTTTGTAGGAGATGAATCCGATGAGACCCTCAAATTTCCTCAAGCGACTCAGCCTAGTTGCTGCTTTAGTGGCGCTCACATCCCTTCTGGCCCAGGCCGCTGGCTCATTTACCGGCTCGCTCAACACCCTGACGCGCATCAACAGTACCGTCCCGGCGAACGGTGACGTGAACCCCTACGGCATAGCCGTCGTTCCACGCAGCACAGGAGCGCTAGTCAAAGGCCACATCCTTATCAGCAATTTCAACAACAGCGCAAATCTTCAGGGCACCGGCACCACCATCATGGATATTGCGCCGGATGGAACGGTGCAGGTCTTCGCGCAAATCAACGCTGCTACGCTGCCCGGGTCTTGCCCCGGAGGTGTGGGTCTCACCACCGCCTTGGTGGTGCTGCGCTCGGGCTGGGTCATTGTGGGAAGCCTGCCCACCACAGATGGAACAGCGGCAACTGCGAAACCCGGATGCCTTTTGGTGCTAAATAAGCACGGCCACGTGGTTGAGACCCTCTCCGGGTCGCGCCACGGGGTGGCTATCAATGGCCCCTGGGACATGACCGCGTTCGATGGGGGAGAGTTCGCCGAGTTGTTCGTCTCGAACGTCCTGAATGGCACCGTGGCCGCAAACGGCAACGTTGTAAACCGGGGAACGGTTGTACGCATCGTTCTGGCGCTCGATGATGAAGACGAAAAGCCCCGCGAGTTGTTGCGCACGGTGATCGGCTCTCATTTCGCTGAGCGCACCGACCCCGCAGCTCTTGTCATCGGTCCCACCGGTCTTGGCCTCGCCCATGATGGGACGCTCTACGTTGCCGACACGCTGAACAATCGGATCGCCGCCATTCCCAGGGCTATGGTTCGCTTCACGAGTGCTGGGATGGGCACGACCATCACCACGGGCGGGGGCCTGAATCAACCCCTGGGCCTCGCGATCGCTCCGAACCAGGACATCCTCACGGTGAATGCCGGCGACGGCAACCTTGTCGAAACGACCCCTTCCGGCTCGCAGTCTGCTCCCAAGCTGATCGACACCAGCGGCGCTGGAGCGGGCACCTTGTTCGGTCTGGCCGTTCGTCCGAACGGCAAAGGCGTGTACTTCGTCGACGACGGAGACAACACGCTCGATCTGCTGCACTGAGGAGAAGCGCGAACGGACCCGGCCGAAGCTTTAAGCGAGCGGACCCGGACGAAATCGCAACGCCCAGCCAAGACCTCGCGACCGATCGCGGGGTCTTTTTACTTTTCAAACGGAGTGAAGCAGTCCGTCCGCTCCAGGGCTTCGCGCCAGGCCAGCACACGTGCTGATAGACGCTGTCGATCAGCGTTCCGTCCAGGTCGAACAGTATTGCTGGGCGCCTCGACTGCTCTCGAGCCTTTTCCATGTCGATCGGAACTCCAGTTTTCCGTTCACGGCTAGATCTCAAACCCGTTGTTGTTCCCAGGTGCGGCAGTGCAAGTCCAAAAACTTGCCCGGACCTGAGAGTTACCTTCTTTTTCAATGCCTTACCCGGAAAATCGCCCTCCCGCTCAATGCGCCATTCCCCCGCTAAACCCCATTTTTCGTCCTTTTGTTGTCAAACAGATGCGCAATTACCAGCCTGTCAATAGCATAACCATCGAAGCAGTGTAAGGCCGGAGTGGGTCTCCGGTCCCAGCTCCAAGGTTCAAACCCAGGGCTTCCACGCACGCAAAAAACGCCCCTGCGTTCGGAACCGATGAGCGGGTGAATACCTGCAAATGTAGGAAAGCAAAGCGAAAGCCTAGAGCGAAAGCCTAGAGCCTGCAGCCGAAAGCGAGAGGATGATGCATAAACCTGTCAAGTACGTGGAAAAAGCTGTAACTGTAGCCGCAACAGGAGTCTGGGCGATCTTCGAACGCCTGAACCGCATCAAGCCCAATCCATCGCCCACGCCCAAGTGGTCTGACAAGCCTCTGCTGAAGTCCTACGAGAAATCCAAGCCACCGCTGGGTTGGCCGCGCACCACTGACTCGCTCTGCCCGAAGTGCGTGCCCGAAATTCGCCAGCAGATTCTCGATGGCGAACTACCCCATGAGATCCTGCTCAATGAAAAAGTCGGCGAGATCAAGGCCACCATTATCGAGCGCGACGGCAAAATCCTCATGGTGAAGGATTGCCCCAAGCATGGTCACTTCGAAGACGTCATGTCGATTGACCCCGAGTTCTCGCGCCACCTCGAAGAAGTGTTCCCAGGCCGCGACATCCGCGCCCACAATGACGAAAAGCTGCATAACCACGGATCATCGACCGTGAAGTACGGGCGCGGTTCGGTGCTGACTGTCGATCTCACCAACCGCTGCAACATGATGTGCGATCCCTGCTTCATGGATGCCAACCAGGTCGGGTTCGTTCACGAGTTGAGCTGGGAAGATATCAAGACGGTTCTCGACAACGCCGTCACGATCAAACCGCGCCGGCAGATGTCGGTGCAGTTCTCCGGCGGCGAACCGACGTTGTCGCCGTACTTCCTCGACGCGATCCGCTACGCGCGCAAGGTCGGCTACAACTCGGTCCAGGCCGCGACCAACGGCATCGAATTCGCCAAGAGCCTGGAATTTGCGCAGCAGGCGGTCGAAGCCGGACTGCGTTATGCCTACCTGCAATTCGACGGCATCGGCAACGCCGCCAATTCGCATCGCGCGGTCGGCAACCTGTTCGACGTGAAGCTCAAGGCTATCGATAACCTGCACGCCGCCGGTTGCGAGATCGTTCCTGTGGTCACCATCGTGAACGGCATCAACAACGAGCAGGTCGGACGCATCATCCAGTTCGCCCTCGACAATCCCAAGAAGATCGGCTTCCTGTCCTTCCAGCCCGTCAGCTTTACCGGACGCGACGAAGCCGTTACCGACGAGCGTCGTCAGGCTCAGCGCTACACCCTGAGCCACCTCGCCCACGACGTGAAGAATCAGACCGGCCTCGGCGAGCCTACCCGCGATTGGTTCCCCATCAGCTTCATGGGCACCTTTAGCGACTGGGCCGACGTGATGCACGCCAACGATGCCAACAACGACTGGGGCCAGCTCTCTTGCGGCTGCCACCCGAATTGTGGCACCGGCATGGCCGTCATGATCGACAAGGAAACCAAAGAAGCTGTTCCGGTGACCGCGTTCCTCAAGGGCGACCAGCTCGCCAAAGACATCGCCAAGGTCAACGACGCAGCGCGCAGCAAGTTCTGGACCGGCGTCGGCATGGCGCTCTGCCTCATGAAGAATTACGACCCGTTCCACTCGCCCACACACTTCAAGCTGATGGATTTGCTGCAGAAGTTTGACAAGAACTACAACGTGACCGGCCGCAACTACGGCAAGGTCGGTCCGGACCGCACCATCGACGACGTTATGAAGCGCCGCAAGGATCGTTGGAACTTCCTGTTCATCGCCGGCATGTGGTTCCAGGATCTGTTCAACTACGACTTCCGCCGCACCGAGCAGTGCATCATCCCTTACGCCACGCAGGAAGGCGAAATCTCCTTCTGCGCCTACAACACGGGCGTGGGCTGGCGCAACATCATCGAGAAGATGCACATGACTGCCACCCTCACCAAGTGGTACGAGGAGCACGGCCGCCACGAAATCTTCGCCGGTGGCAAGAAGGTCAACCTCGAGAACACAGATCATTCTTTGGTCCTCAAAGACGAAATCGTGACCAAGGAAGTGCAGCACGATCTGGACAAGCTCGGCATTGCGAAGACCGCGCGCGAGGAGAAGGTGCGCGCACGCGACCAGAAGCAAAAGGACGATCTTGCCCATAACGCCCGCATGGCGGCGCTGTACCGCGAAGTCGTGTTAAAGGAGAAGACGCCGACTTCGGAGGGCGGCTTCATCCCGCTGGCCGCGTTGAAGAACAATGGAGGCATCGCCCCTGCCCCGAAGCCGGAAGTCAGCGAGCCCGTGCTCGGAGACTGAAAGGTAGGGTTCAGGGCTTAGCTTGATATTCGTAGCGTAAGCTCAAAATTTCTGCAGTACAGTCAGGGAAGGGCTGCCGAAAGGCGGCCCATTTTTTTAAATCTTCGACGCTGAACTTCTCTTGACTTGTCATCCTGAGCGGAGCGAGGCGATAGCCGAACGCAGTCGAAGGACCCACGTCCGCCAAAGTCTTTGTGACTGCATCAATTCATTTTCAAGGAGAACCCTGCTACTTCAGGTCCGCTCCGAATGTGACGTGTATGTTCTCATCTCACCCTCAGCCGCGAGAAATAAGCCTCTGTCGTGCTGTGAGCCCACAGTGCAATCTGTCCATGCGACGCGCCGAGCTTCAGATCATTCACGACCAGCACCGGGTGCTCGCTCCCATTCACGAACAATTGCGCCTGCTTGCCCGCAACCACGATCTTCATCCTCGTCCAAACGCCAGGCTCCAGGTCGACATACGACTCATACATCCCTGGACTCTCTTTGCGCAGGCGCTGCCAGGGGTAGTCGGGTGACGACACATATTGCGTCGAATGGTTCCTCCGTAACTGATCGTCGCACCGCGCGTTGGTCGGGCGCAGATAGAAATATTCTCCTTTCGCTCCCCTATCCTGTACCCGGAAGCCAATACCGATGAATCCCCGGGCATCCTCAGGCGCTCCCGCGCGAGGCGCACCGGCGACCTCGATCTCAATCGTGCCGTCATGAAAATCGGGGCCCGTCACTATGGCAACCGTATCCCCATCGGCTTCCATGCGCCCTGGCGCGGGCGTCAGCTCAACCGCCCGCCGGCCGCGATAGGTGACCGCCTTGACCTCTCCGCCCTGCGCGACAAGGCCTTTTACTGAATCGAGAGCGAAGTCCCGCGCGTTCGCCTCGAGATCTAAGACTACGCACGACAACGCGATTAGCAGCACAACGGCATCCCGTCGACAAAGCACGCCGCACCTCCTGGTCCATCAACAGCGGATGAGACGCCCGGCCAAGGTTTTCGTGAGCAGCAAGGTCAGAGGAGTCGGCTGTTGAAATTCGCAACCAATTAGAGCCGGTATCAGCCATTGGCTACCAGCCATCAGCTGGTCTTGCTCCAAGCTCACTTCTCGAAGTTCAATCTGCAATCTGAAATCTAAAATGCATTTACTCTCGATGCATTTCCTCTTCCACCACCGACCAGGTCGTGCGCGAAAGATCGGCGAACTCCGCGATATCGGCTGTGGCAGCTTCTCCCTCTCGCGTCGCCCATGCTGCTTCCATCGACTCCCAATCGTCGAAGTACAACTCCACGATCGCTTCCCATCCCGGATGTTTCCTCTGGGTATCTGGAACGACGTGATTCTGTACATAGCGCCGGAGCCCCGGAATCTTGAGCGCCATGGCAGCGTGGACCTCGCGTAAGAAGCGGTGAAACTCTTCCTCGGTCATCCCCGGCTTCCTGTAAAGCACAACCATGAATTTCAGCATGTAAACTCCTGCGACAACTGCGTGGATGTAAGGAGACCTGATCGGCGAAGTTTGCGAAAGACCCGTGAACTCCAGCTACAAGCGACTAGCCACGAGCCAGATGCCGACAACCAAAATCCGACCCTGTTCCCGGCTCGTTAATTGACACGCTTACACCCGAAGAGTAGCGTTCGCCGAGTGGCCCTTCACGCCAAAATTTCGGGCCGGGGACAAACATGGTGTACAGATGTATCGGCGCTGTGATGGTGGTATGTCTGGCGATGCAGGCAGGATGGGCTCAGGATCCCACGAAAGTCGAACCCAAGCATTACAAACTCGATTTCGAAAATGACCGTGTCCAGGTCGTCTCGGTGCACTATGGCCCCCACGAAAAATCATCCATGCATGAGCACCCGGGAGGCGTTGTCGTCGTGATTACCGGGGGCCATCTGAAGTTCACCGACGAAAACGGCAAAGTGAAGGATGTGTTCGCAAAACCCGGCGAAGCCCGCTGGTTCGGACCGTTTAAGCACACTGTCGAAAACGTAGGCGACACTGCTTACAACGCCGTGTACGTTGGAGTGAAAGGCGTGAAAGAGGTGGTTTCGAAGAAAGGCTCTACATCCCTCGACCCTGATACAGCCATGATTTTAGCGAAGTATCTAGCGGGAGCAACCAGCCAGAAGTGACACCGTGCGATGGAAGAGAGAGTAACCGGAGAATCCAGGAGAATTCAGGAGAATTCAGGTGGTGAGACCGACCTTTAGAGGGGTCTGATACCTAAGCGTCAAGGGGGGCCAGCCACCACCTAGCAGCCACCGGCCTATCCTCTAAACCCACGCCTTGACCGCGAATGAAGCCGACGCCTTCCTCTTGTACTCTTTGTAGCCCCGCGGAGTGAGCCGGATCACGCCCCGAACCTCTTCCTCCACGTAGCCTTCGTTCCTCAACTCCGAGACCGTCTGCCGAGCTTCTGAAGACGCCACCGTGCGTTGCGGCAAATGCACGAACTCCGAGGGATCCTCCTCGTAGCTTTCGGCCAGGCGATGAATCAGTTCATCGGAAAACGCTTTTTCCAGCAATTGCCCTGTCATAGCTAGCAATGTAATCGGCAGAATTCGCCCGCGGTATGGCCCGTCAGTGGTGGTTAGTACATTACCGACGACCCTGTCCGGGAGGCCAATACCGGATCGCATCCATGTATTACGGGGCGATGATGGGCGTCGACGCTCAATTACTCGTACCGGGCCAGCTATACTCTTTTCAAGCCTATTTTCCAGAGAGAGCTTCCATGTCCGTCGCTCGTCCAGAAATTCACATGCTCGTGATCGCTTTCGTTTCGCTGGTTTTTGCTATGACTGTGCTGGCCGCCGATGACGCCCCGGCACCCACACTTACCTACCCGCGCCCCAAAACTTCTGATCAGGTGGATGACTACCACGGCACCAAAGTCGCCGATCCCTATCGCGGCCTCGAAGACACTGATTCCGCCGATACCCGCGCCTGGATCGAAGCGGAGAATAAGGTGACGTTTCACTACCTCGAACAGATTCCGTATCATCAAGCCATTCATGATCGCCTGCTGAAGCTCTGGAATTACGAACGCTACGGCATCCCCGAGCAGCAAGGAGGCCGCTACTTCTACCAGCACAACACTGGCTTGCAGAATCAGAACCTTCTGCTGGTCGCCGATTCGCTCCACGCGGAACCCCGCGTCCTGCTTGATCCCAACACGCTCTCCAGCGACGGCACCGTTGCGCTCGTTGGGCATGCCGTTTCCGATGATGGCAAACTTCTCGCCTACGGCACCGCCGCTTCTGGTTCGGACTGGATGGAGTGGCACGTCCGCGACGTCGACACCGGCAAAGATCTCCCCGACTCGATCAAGTGGGTGAAGTTTTCCGGAGCTTCGTGGACCAAGGATGGGAAGGGCTTCTACTACAGCCGCTATGACGAGCCGAAATCCAACACGGCTCTGCGCGAGGCCAATTACTTCCACAAGCTCTACTATCACCGCCTCGGCTCGCCCCAGTCCGACGACAAGCTCATCTATGATCGTCCTGACAACAAAGAACTCGGTTTCGGCGGGGGAGTCACAGACGATGGCCATTACCTGATCATCCATGTCTGGCAAGGCACGTCTCCGAAGAACCGTCTGTATTACAAAGACCTGACGAAGCCGGACTCCCAGGTAGTCAAGTTTCTCGACGAGTTCGATGCGGAGTACAGCTTTATTGACAACGACGGCCCTGTATTCTGGATTAAGACTGATCTGGATGCCTCGCGTGGGCGCATCATCGCGATCGACACCCTCCATCCGGAGCGCGCCAACTGGAAGACCATCGTCCCGCAAGGCAAGGACAAGCTGGAGCACGCCAATGTCATCAACAATACTTTCGTCTTAAGCTACCTCAAGGACGCGCAGACCGAGGTGCGCATCCACGACCTCGAAGGCAAACTCCTCCATACTGTCGATCTCCCGGGAATCGGAACTGCGGAAGGCTTCGGCGGAAAACGCAAGGACAAAGAAACCTTTTACGCTTTCACCAGCTTTATCTCGCCTACCACGATCTACCGTTACGACTTGCCTGCCGCGAAGTCGTCCGTTTACCGTCAGCCCAAAGTTGATTTTGATTCGAGCCGCTATGAGACCAAGCAGGTCTTCTACAACAGCAAAGACGGCACACGTATCCCCATGTTCATCACAGCCAGGAAAGGCCTGAAGCTCGACGGGCAGAATCCCGTCTTGCTCTACGGCTATGGCGGCTTCAACATTTCACTCACCCCGGCCTTTTCGGTCGGCAACGCGGTGTGGCTTGATATGGGTGGCGTCTACGCGCAGCCGAATCTGCGGGGCGGCGGCGAATATGGGGAAGAGTGGCATTTGGCCGGCACACTACAAAACAAGCAGAACGTGTTCGATGATTTCATTGCAGCGGCCGAATGGCTGATCGCGAACAAGTACACGACGCCGTCAAAGCTTGCCATTCGCGGCGGCAGTAACGGAGGCCTGCTCGTCGGCGCGTGCACGACACAACGGCCCGATCTTTTTGGCGCTGCTCTGCCGGCCGTTGGCGTCATGGACATGCTTCGCTTCCACAAGTTCACCATTGGCTGGGCCTGGACCTCCGATTACGGTTCTTCCGACGATCCCAGGATGTTCAAAGCCATCTACGCTTATTCGCCTCTGCATAACCTGAAGCCGGGAACCAGGTATCCGCCTACGTTGGTCACGACCGCCGACCACGACGACCGCGTGGTCCCCGGACACAGCTTCAAATTCGCTGCAGCGCTACAGGCCGACCAGGCCGGACCCGCGCCGGTTCTGATCCGTATCGAGACCAAAGCCGGCCACGGAGCCGGCAAACCGATCTCCAAGCAGATTGAGGAAACCGCCGATTCCTGGGCCTTCGTGGCCCGCAATCTGAACATGGAGGTCGCACTGCGTTAGCAGCAGACGGTTTTCTGCTTAGGTCATGCTTTGCATCTAGTACGGTGAAGTCTCCTGCAGCAAAAAAGCCGCCACAACAAAACAGCCGCCCGAAAGGGCGGCTTGCTTCTGATTGGAAACCGCCTTACTAGAAAGTCCTTCCCGACTGTAAATCCCAGCAGCCTTTGTTTCCGGTAACCGAATCGGCAACGCAGATTTTGCGGTAGTTGAATCCGAGTTGCTCCGACGGAACCTCGTTCGACTGATCCCCGCCGAGCTGGTAATTCGAGATGATCACGTCTTGCAGGGTAACGGTGAACACATCATCTTTCTGGGTGTCCTGCTGCACGATCGTGACCTGCTTGAAGATCTTGTCTGTCACCGAAGCGCCGAAGAGGATGGGCGTACAACTGTCGGCTCGGCGGGTCACATTCAGATCGCTCAGCACTGCCCTGCCTGTGACTAAGCCTGTTCCCGCCGTTGTCGGTACCGTTACACCAAAACTCCACGAGAGCGCAGGAATTGTCCCCTGGGAACCGTCGCAAGTCAGGCCTTCGATCGTGACCGAAACTGTGGACTTGGTTTCAAAACGTCCCCTCCCGTTCTGCGCAAACGCCGCGCCAGCCAGAAACGAAATCACTGCGAACAGCACAAAAATCTTCCTCAGCATGAGATGTTTTCTCCGGAAATCGGGTTAGCGGAAGTACTCGCCGCCACTGCCTCCGGTGCACGCTCGCATACACCGCAAACGACGGAGGCTTCCGAACAGTGTGGGAATGTTCCGCTGCGAGGATCGCCGGGGCGGTGGGGATTGCGGCCGCAGATCGTCCTCGACGGGCTTGAGTGTCGCGCAACAGGCCCGGCCCCGGCTAGTTACGGATGGCCAGTTCGGCATTCGTCCGAGTTCACAGCCCAAGTACCGTGTCCAACGATTCCTGCAGCGGTTCATGCAAGGGCCGGCGGGCTTCAGTTCAGCGGTGGCGCTTGGATCTTTGAATGGCGCGATCGACCTTGACCAAATCTTCCTGGCAGTTTTTTTCGGTATTGTCGATGGAGGAGAGTCGTACCCAGTGGCTGAGCAGGGAGCCTTTCTCCGAGATTAGCACCATGCTCACGGCAGCGCGCTCGTGTTCTTCGGTGATATCGATACCGGCGAGGTCAAGCGCGAAGTTGGCCGCGCGCAAATCCTGCACCAGGCAAAACTGACGGGATTTCTTGACCGCGTCTTCCATGCCTGTAGCGAAAATCTTGGTCGCCGTATCTTTCTCGCCAAAGTCGGTTTGCAGGAAGAGCGTTGTGATGCCGGGATGTACGCTCAAATTCGGGCACGCAGCCGCATACATCGCGGGCGGGCAAAGTGCAGCCGTCAGCAACAAGGAAAGAATAAATATCTGGCGCATAAGAACCAGCCTTTCTCTTTGAATCTCGACTTATCAACCTTCACGAACCAAAGGACTCTGAACCCCGGTCGGCACTGAACTTGTGATTGTATCGAAGCCGTCCTCCAGAGTGGTCCGCCTCTGACGTGCGCTGTGCATTGTCACAGGTGGAACTCGGGTCCCTCACGTATCATTAATAGAAGTATGCGAGTGCTGTTGGAGATCTTCGGCCAGACGCTGAGCACGCTCTGGGCGCATAAACTGCGGTCCTTTCTGACCATGTTTGGCATCGCTTGGGGCGTGGGATCGCTGCTGCTACTGGTGGGTCTTGGCGAAGGATTTCGCTCGGGGAATAAAAAGCAATTTGATTCCCTCGGCGAAAACGTAATGTTCATCTGGGGTGGACGCGCGCCCGCGGTGGAAGGCAGCTTCACCGGCATGCGGCAGTACTATCTGACCTACAAGGACTTCCTCGACGTCCGCCGCGATTGCACCGACGTGAAGGCCGTCGCCCCGGTCATCTCCCGTGGCGACCTGCGCTCGGTGAGCGATTTCTTTCAGAGTAGCGGTCAGGTGATGGGTGTCCCCGCGTACTTCAACCAGATTCGCTATCTTCCCATCAACGAAGGACGGTGGCTGAACGATCTGGACGACGCCCAGAAGCGCAAGGTGATCGTGCTCGGCGACGAAGCGCGGCGACTCCTGTTTCCCGGGCGTCCCCCGGTCGGCAGCACCATTCTCATTAATGGGACCCGGTTTGAGGTGATCGGGACGCTCTTGCCCATTGGTCACGGCGACAACAACACCCTCAATCTCCGCATGTTCGTGCCCTTCAACACAATGAAACAGTACTTCCCGCCGACGGTGGACGTAAAAGATTCCATTTCGTTCATGAATTATCAGCCGCGGTCGCGTGAGCTGCATGAAATGGCAAAGCTCGAAGTACACAAAGTGATCGCCCGCAATCACGGTTTTGACTATCGCAGTCCGGATGCCTTCGACGAATGGGACACCATTCGCACGGTTGACAATGTCGGCAAGATTTTCGATGCGATGAATGCGTTTCTGGGCAGCGT
>OEKN01000198.1_pt2 | contig 14612 bp, 8 predicted proteins | sample 1503361 | NCBI WGS metagenome assembly OEKN01 (sample SAMEA104379592, study PRJEB20068) | metagenome | biome: 1000743; feature: 77; material: 1998 | place: USA | collected 2012 | depth 25 m
ATCACCAGGTCTGCCCAGACCATCAGCGCCGGCATGTCCGAGACATCCTTCAACAGCCGTATTGGACAATTCCCCTCTTCGATCAACTGCTCAATCCTGGTTAGATGGGGATTACTTCCACCGACGACAACGGTCAACTCCAGATCTGGCTCTGTGAGAAGAATCTTCAGGATTCGCTGGGTGACATTGTCCGGATCGCTGCCGCCCATGGTCACAAGAACCCGGCGCACTCGCGGCTCAATCTCAAAACTGCGTTTCCTCCAAAACGAAAACTCCCGGCGCATCAGGATGTAGCGCGGCCCTAAGAGAAGCCGGGTATGAGCTGCGCGTTCCCGATAAAGATCCTTCCTGGCATCCAGGTTTTGATTCAAGACCAGGTCGGCGGTGTATGGGGCCGCTGCTCCGTTATCATCGATCAAGAGGACCTTCAATCCCCGTTCTCGTAGCGCCGACTGATAAGCGGAGCCGAACTGGTATCCGTCCACGACGACCCACTCGGCTTTCTTCTGGCGGGCCAGGTCGCATGTTCTGGCGGAGTCCTCCGCGCTTGCAGCCAGACCCGGCAAGCGCACGACTTCCGCACCCTCAATCCGCAATCGCGCTTCAATCGAGGGAGTTGCCTCGGTCATTGCAAACGTGACGTTCCCACCCGCATCGTGCCACGCTTGGGCCAGTGCCAGGCAACGCATTGCGTGTCCTGTGCCCATCGCAACGCTGGCATCACATCGAATCAGCAGGGTGCTCGACACTGCCATCCTTCGCGAACTCTCCAACCTTTGAGAATTGTTCCTCAGACCCGCTGGAGCGGCCTTCCGTCATTTCCTGCCGTCGGGCGTGAATAATGAGTCGTCACCTTTCGCACTGCCGCGATCACGTCTTCTACGTCCTGGTCGCTCATCCCGTGAAACAGCGGCAAACTGATCAACTGTTCGTATGCACGTTCGGCCACCGGATATTCGCCGCCCCTGTATCCGAAACGGTCCCGGTAGTAGGAATGCAAATGCACGGGGGTATAGTGCACGTTTACTCCGATATTCTCAGAGCGCAGCGCGCGCAAGACCTGGCCGCGATCCGCTTGCAGCGCGTCAGTGTCCATACGAATCGGGTACAAATGCCATGCGGATCGAATACCCTCCCGCACCCTCGGGCAACGAACTACGGGAAGATTATGGAACTCTGCAGTGTATCTTGCCGCAATGTCAGCACGGCGGATGAGATTTGACTCCAGCTTCTTCAACTGCGAGAGCCCCAGCGCGGAAGCCACGTCAGAGAGGCGATAGTTGTAGCCGAGGAGCGTCATGTCGGTGCGCCAGCTTCCGGAAGCGAGCCGCTGACGCGCACCCGTCGAGAAGCCATGGTTCCGAAAACGGCGCAGCATTTCGGCGAAATCCGCTCGATTCGTCGTAACCATGCCGCCCTCTCCAGTGGTCACATGCTTTACTGGATGAAAACTGAAGACCGACATGTGTGCGATGCTTCCGGTGCGGCGCCCGTGGTAGTCCGCGCCCAGCGCGTGACAGGCATCCTCGATAACGGTCAATCCGCGCCTATCGGCCAGCGCGACAATCTCATCCAGATCTGCGGGGTGGCCGCCGTAAGCCACTGGCAGAATGGCACGCGTCCTGGGCGTGATTTTCCGTGCTACCAGTTCAGGATCGATGTTGAGCGTGTCGCAGCTCACGTCCGCAAACACGGGGAGCGCGCCTTGATAGAGCACGCAGTTCGCGGTCGCCACGAACGTCAGCGGCGAGGTGATGGCTTCGTCTCCGGGCTTTAACCCGGCTACAAAGATTGCTCCGTGCGAAGCCGCTGTCCCTGAACTGAAGGCGACCGCGTACTTCGCGTCCACCCGAGACGCTAACGCCTGCTCGAATTCCTCGACTTTTGGACCGCCGGTAAGCCAGGGAGACCGCAGGACGTCCACTACCGCTTGGATATCCTCTTCATCAACCAACTGCCGGCCATAGGGAAGGAATGTCTTGCGAACTGGAGGCCCTCCAGCAATGGCGAGAAGCTCGGTGCTTGGACGAGTCGCGCACATTCAGTTCGCGGTTATACCGGAACCATGGAGTTGTCGGCTTCCAGGCACGCGATCAACTTCTGCAATTGCAGATGGCTAAGCCAGTCTGAGTTGGTATCGCTCGCATAACGGAAACCATCCGGCACCGCTTTTCCGTGGATCCCATTCTCGCCATTCCACCATGAATGTGCCGGCAGAACCACGTACATGCCTTCCAATTCCACGGTGTTCCGCGCTTCATCTTCCGATACCAGCACCTCGTGCACCTTCTCGCCGGGCCGGATTCCGATCGTTTCGATCTCACATCCCTCAGCGATGCAGGTCGCCACGTCTATCATTTTCATGCTGGGTATCTTGGGGATAAAGATCTCGCCACCCTGCATTTCCTCCAGGCAGCGAATGACAAATCTCACCCCCTGGTCGAGCGTGATCCAGAACCGCGTCATGCGGGGATCGGTGATGGTAATTTTTCCGCGCCTACGCTGTTCGAGAAACACGGGGATTACTCCAGCCCTGCTTTCCATGACATTGCCGTAGCGGGCGCAGGCAAAGCGGGTGCCTTTGGTTCCGGAGTAGGCATTTGCCTGGACAAACATCTTCTCGGCGCAGAGCTTCGTCGCACCGTAAACGTTTACAGGATTGACCGCTTTATCCGTGCTCAATGCAACAACGCGGCCGACTCCCTGGCTGATTGCCGCGTCGATTACATTGCGGGCACCCATGATGTTGGTCTGGACCGCCTCAAACGGATTCGATTCGCAAGCCGGGACCTGCTTTAGGGCCGCGGCATGGACCGCAATCGTCACCCCCGAAAGTGCCCGTTCCACCCGGGCGGGATCCCGAACATCGCCAATGAAATAGCGCAGATTGGGATGATCGAAACCGGCGGCGCGCATTTCATGTTGCTTCATTTCATCCCGGCTGAAGATCACCACCTGTCGCGGCCGATAGTCCCGCAACATGATCTCGACAAACTTTCTCCCGAACGAACCCGTACCTCCGGTGACTAGTACCACCTGTTCCGACCAATTCATCCAATGCGCCTCATACGAATTCTGCAACATTAGCAGCCGATACAATTCTCGGCCGTTAATTCCGATGCTGATAACGGGTAAGTATATCGGAGACGTTGCTTGGAGATGCGCTCACCCTGCCGTGGGCTCCGAGCCGGTCGCTGCTCAGCCAGGTCCCTGAGTCCCATCCTTTTCCCTTGAGGTGAACGAGCTTGATCTTCTCCTGAGTCAAAGTTTTTCGCTTCGGTCGAGACCACGAGGTACATCTGATTGGGACCCTGACACTTAGCATTTCCACAGGTTTGGCACGGTGTTTGCCTCTAGTTCCAGTAAATCTGGCCTTGCGGAGACGTAAGAATGCATCTGTTGTCAGCGGCGCACCAGTTAGCTTGGTCCCAATATCCTCTCATCTGGCTTTGCGAGTGTTGTGCAATTCTCTGGCTCGTCCTTCGATCCATTCGATCACCCTGGGCTCGTGCGGGTGTTCTCATGATGATCTGCGGTCTGGCGATGAACGCGCTCGTGACCGACGCCAACGCCGGAACCATGCCCGTGGTCGGAATGCCCTCAAGTCTGCATCCAGTCAGCCCCATGTGGCACGCGGCCACCGGCCACACCAGATTAGCCCTACTGGCTGACCAGGCTCGGCTCGGCCTCTTTAGTGTTGGCGATGTGATCCTTCTTTTCGGCGGTGGCCTGATCGTGGCGATTTGCTTCCGTAGGGCCATTCGGCGGCGATCCGCCTGTCGAGCAGCCATCTAAGAGGCGCAGGACACTAAGAAGCCCCGAAACTCTGCACGCCAAGCTGCAGAAAACAGCTGCGGATTCACATCCCGACGTCACGCTCTTGGAATAAGTCCCGGCGCCTAAGCCTCGGCTCACGCACTCTCGCCTGCAATTCACCAGAACGAGTTACTTCCGGGCCATTCGCGGTGACCAAAGGGACTCCCGTTTGTGACCTTCGACTACGCCATGTCGCTGAAGAAACAAGCGCTTGCCCGTACACTGCAAGTGAGCGTCGTTCCCTCCCCAGCGATCCGCCCGCATTCACTTGTATACCGAGACCTACATCGATCCGCTGGTACCCAGGGGTCTGTGCGCAAGAAAACTACCGGTTATTGCTCTGGGAAGCGGTGTCACGCTGGCAGGCGTCCTGAACGTGCTGCGCCGGAGTGGACTCGACGTTTTTTCGCTTTGCCCTCCGAATGATTTTGTTCGACGCTCGCGCTGGTACCGCCCCTTTGCAACAGCCCTGCCGAGTCCCGGTCCCTCGGATCTGCAAGCTTTGCTTGAGACTTCCAAGATCAACTCGGCAGTTTTACTGCCTTGCTCGGACGACTGGCTTCACGCCGTCACCAATCTTCCACCATCTCTCGCCGGCCGTTTTCCTTCCAGCACATCGTCGCACTGCGTCGATCTGCTGACCAATAAATGGCGCTTCGCGCAGCTGCTTGAGAAGTTCGGCATTCCGCGCCCCCGGACGCAGCTAATCTCGTCCCGAGAACAATGTCACGCTCTGCCGGATTCCCTTTTTGAGGGCGCCATTCTCAAGCCGCTCTCTTCCGTGGACTTCGCCTGTCGGCATGGCGTGAAGGGCTACTTGGTTGAAAGCCGCCGCGAGGCAGCCGCACGGATCGAACAGCTTGAGCTTCCAATCATGCTGCAGGAATTCATTCCCGGACCCCCACACTCCGGCTACTTCCTCGACGGCTTCCGTGATCGCACCGGCCGCATCACCGCCCTGTTTGGCCGTCGGCGCCTGCGCATGTACCCCCAGAAGCTGGGAAACAGTACGCTCATCGAAAGCGTCCCGCTGCGCGATCTGTCGAACGCCATCTTCCCGCTTGAATGCCTGCTTGAACGGATCTCCTACCGTGGCGTATTCAGTGCTGAATTCAAATTTGATGCACGCGATCGCGCTTTCAAACTGATCGAGATTAATGCCCGGCCATGGTGGTATGTGGAGTTCGCCAGCCACTGTGGCGTCGATGTTTGCACCATGGCTTATCAGGATGCGCTTGGCTTGCCCGTTTCCGCGATCGACGGCTACGAGGTCGGACGCCGTTCTGTATTTGCGGTGAACGATTTGCGAGCCTGGCGGGAACAATCCGGCAAACCGGGCAGCCTCTGGTCATTCTTGAAAACATGGTTCGGCTGCGATAGTGCCCCGTTTCACTGGAACGACCCGGTGCCCGCCCTCCATTATCTCCGCCAAACGATGGCTGCCTTCTTCAGGTCGGAATTACATCCGACAAGGGAACCCCAACTACCGACCCAGTTGAAAGCTTCCGAAATCGCGGACCCGTCACGCGCTCGCAGCGCAAGCCTGGCCAAATAGCTGGCCTGCTCTGCGCCGCCGGTTTACGTCTGCCCTAACGATTGGCTGCATCGGCCAGCACGTCATGTAAAATGGCTCCAAATCCCTAAAGCTAGGGCTCTTGCTGCGCCAGCTTTCGGTCGCAGTTCACAAAGAGGCAGTTTCAGACTTCGTTGACTTGGGAATCTCTCCCAAGGCCAGGGCGATTTCTTAGTTTCTGCCCGCCCTACCGAGCGGTTCGTCATTTCGGGTGAAAGCATCTGCGATTCTCCCCCAGCAGGTGTCCGAAACAGACGCCACCGCGCAGGGCCCGTTCACGCTGTGACTGATGCATTTTTCTCTCTTATCTGAAGCAGGGCCAAAATTTCAGAGGAATCATGAGCATTCGACTTCGTTGCTTTTCCGTCTCGTTCGTACTAATGGTGTGTCTGATCCATGCGCATGCCGATAACGCTTTTGATCTTTCTGGACCGCGCCTCGACATTAAGGTGACTCGGGCTGGCAAAACTCTACCCTTCTCGCAGGTCCCAAACCTTCAGCCAGGAGACCGTATCTGGGTACGCTGCGAGATGCCTGAAAGCCAGTCCGTGCGCTACCTCCTGGTAGCGGCCTTTTTGCGGGGCTCCACCAACCCGCCACCCGAACACTGGTTTGTGAAAGCCGAAACCTGGAACAAAGGTGTTCGGGACGAAGGCATCGTTTTCACCGTGCCTCCCGACGCCCAGCAGGCGCTCTTGCTTCTTGCGCCACGAACCGGAGGCGACTTTGGTGCCCTTCGATCCGCCGTTCAGCGCAAGCCTGGAGCGTTCGTGCGCGCCTCGCAGGACCTGAGCCAGGCTAGCCTTGACCGAACTCGCCTGGATAAGTACCTGACCGCCGTCCGCCAAGTCTCTGCCACTGATCCCTCTCAGCTCCACGAGATATCCCTGCGGCTGGCGCGCAGCCTGGGGATTAAGGTCGACGAGCAGTGCTTTGACAAACCCACCGAGCAGCAAGCCCCTTGCCTTATGCACAATAGCGATCAGCTCGTCCTCGACGATGGGCATAGTCAGTCAATGGTCGCAGCTCTCACTGCCGCCCCCAATATGGATCTGGTCGGAGTGTTCAGCGGCAGCAAGATTGGCGGTGGCGGCGCGTATAGCTCTTACATTGGCGCCTTCGTCGACGTGGCCCACATAATGGAGAACCTTCACACGGCCGAATACCAGTACATTCCGGCCTTAGCCTTGCCGAAAGATGACCTCGTCGATCTTAAGCTCAACAATCCTCCCTCATTTGGCAAGCCGAAATCAGTGATCGTTATGAGCTTGCCGGCAGTGGAGGCAGCGCAGTTCCCTCCACTCCGCGCAGTCGACTCGAAGCAGATCTATTGCCTGCAGACTCCATCCCTGGTTCTCCCCGCAGAAGGAGCCCCGCTGGTGTTCTCCACCGCTCTTGCTCATGACTTTGTCCTTCACGTCGAAAGCAAGACAGGTGCGAGCGTAGATCTTCCGGCGCACGCCGACCCGCTCCATGGTGGCTTCGCCATTGATACCAGCGCTCTGCGCACCACCAGCCTGGCTGGCGACCTGAAGGGCACACTGCGAGGTTCCTGGGGCTTTGAACGCATCGATGGCCCAGTCTTCCAGCTGCGTGGCGCGCAGACCACGAAATGGGAGATCGCCTCCGCGGATCAAAACAGCCTGATCGTCGGGCGCGAAGACACCCTCCACCTGCACTCGAGCGATGCAACCTGCGTCGGCGATGTCACGCTGAAGAATCAGCAAGGCAAAGTCCTGAAAACCACCTGGAAAATCGAAAAGCCCGACGAGTTGAAGGTGCAAGTGCCGCTCAAGGACGAAGCGCCTGGCGCAGTCACCATGCTTGTCCAACAGCATGGATTGTCGAAACCGGACGAAGTGCCACTGCACGCTTACTCCGAAGTTGGTCACCTCGATCACTTCACCATCAATACGGGGGACCAGAGCGGAGTATTGAAGGGCACACGTCTGGATGAAGTTTCCGGTCTCGAACTCAATGGCATCCATTTTGCTCCTGCAGGTCTCACTCGTGTTCAGGAACAGGACCAACTGAAGCTCCTGGCGGCGGATCCATCCGCGACTTCGTCTCTTCAGGCGGGAGAGAAGTTGGAAGCCCGCGTCGCTCTCAAAGATGGACGTGTGGTGCCCTTACAAAGCTCGGTAGAGGCGCCTCGCCCAAAAATCACTCTGATCAACAAAAACATTCAGCCGAATTCCGCGTCCAACTCCGTCCTGATTCACCTCGCGAATCCAGACGATCTTCCCCAGGACGCTCGGCTCTCCTTCTTCGTCAAGTCTGAAGTTCCATCCGCATTCCCGCGCGACGAAAAAATCGAGGTCGCCACTCAGGACGAGTCCTCACATGTTCAGCTGACTCTCGCCGACGGCGGGCTGATGCTGCAGGATTCGCAAACCGTGATGGCCGTGCTCGACCCGCTCAAGAGCCTTGGCGGCTCCGTATTTGGGCCCGTGCGTTTCCGTCCTGTCGACTCCAAAGGCGTAGCGGGAGATTGGCTGCCCCTCGCAAGCATTGTGCGTGTCCCGACGCTGAAAGAGGTTACCTGCCCCGATAGTCCAGACAAGCAATGCACGTTGGTCGGAACGAATTTGTTCCTGATCGATTCGATCGCGTCCGACTCGGAGTTCAAACACAGTGCGCCCGTGCCGGTCGGATTCTCTCAAGGAACAATCGCTGTGCCCCGGCCCAATGGAACGCTCTTGTATATCAAGCTGCGCGATGATCCTGCGGCGGTGAATCCGGTCGCGCTGCCTGTGTTGCCGGAACACAACTAGCCAGTTCACTCAACCCCTGTTTCAGCCGCGAAAAAAATCGGCGGAAGTAGCGCCTCTCGATCTGCGCGTCTCTTGCGCAGGTACGAGGTTTGCCCCTTCCGCCTTCTGTACAACGTCGAGGTCAGTCCGCGTCGCTATCGTGGTTGCGGCATCGTGGGTTGAGTAGCTGGTTGCGTCGTCGTGTTCGGCGCCGTTGGCTGTGTGGCCGCAGGATAGCGGTCGTTCACTCCCGGCTGACTCGCCGGAACCTCTGGTTGCCGGAGGGCTCCCCTGGTCCCAATGGATTGCCCGCTAACTACGAGATCCACGCGCCGGTTCATCTGCCGCCCCTCCCGCGTCGAATTCGAAGCCACTGGCTCACTCATGCCAACGCCATGGGATTCGATATTCTCCGGCCTGACTCCCTGCTCCACCAGGAAGGCTCGAACCGCATTCGCGCGTTCCTCAGACAAGCGCTGGTTGAACTCGACTCCGCCCACATTGTCGGTATGCCCCTCCACGTTGACGTGCAGGTCGGGATAGGCAAGAAGGATTCCCGCCACCTTGGAGAGTCTTTCCCGAGCGCCCACTTTCAAGGTGTGCTGGCCAGTATCGAATAGAACATCTGGCATATCGACGATCAAACCACGCGCAGTTTCCCGCGTTTGCAGCACTTGGTTCAGCTGCTGCAGGAGACGTTCCCTGGTCTGCTGGGCTTGTTGCTCAGTCTGCAGACGCGCTTGTTCAGCCTGCTGCGCGGTTTGCTGCGCCTGCAGGGCTTGAGACTGGGCGGCCTGCTGCTGCGCTAAAGCATCGGCCCGCGCTGCTTCCGCCTGTTGCCGCGCTTGCTCGGCTTCTGCCTTTGCCTGCTCAGCCGCACGCCGGTCCTGCTCCGCCTCGGCCCGCTGGCGGGCCTGCTCTTCGGCCTGTGCTTTTGCCTCCGCCGCGCTTTGCTGAGCCTGCTCCGCCTGATTTTGCGCCTCTATCGCGCGCTGCTCAGTAGCCCGCCGCTCCGCTTCCTGTTGTTCTTCTTGCCGCTTTCGAATGGACAAGACACGAGCGTCTTCTGCAGACTGAACTGCACCCCGGGCAACGGTAGCGATTGCCTTGTCGCTTTGCTTACGATTTGAATAGTCCTCGGCTCGTTGCAGAAAATCCTGTGCCTTGCTGAAAGAATCCGGCGCATACTTCTCTGCGCCTTCCGCTCGCGCGATCGCTACCGCGTTGCGAGCCTCAAGCAGGTCAACTGGAGCCGAATGATCTGCGCTGGTTGCGGGCAGGTCGGCAACTTTCACATCCACCGTGTACTGCCCTCGTTCGACCGCGTCAAACTTTGTGTCGATGGGCTCTTCCCAGCCCTTCGTGTCCTTGCGAACAACATTTTCAAGAACCACCAGATTACTCGGACTTGTCACCGCAAAATAAGGTTCTGCCGTGACGATCAGGCCGAATGCCTGCAGATCGGTGGTCACCTTCACTGAACTCTTGCCATCATCGAAAACCGGGATTTCTCCGAGATTCGATGCCCTGCCTTCAGGTGTTATTGCCCACAGCACGTAGGTTAGGTACTCCGGCCCGAAGTTACGAGGCGACTGAAGATGTTCGAGCTCAGTATTGATTTCGATTCTGCCCGTCCGGCTCTCTACTGTCGCTCGGCCGCGGGCATCCGGCATCAGATTCGTTCCTCGGAAATCCAGCGACGTCTTGCCACTGTGATGCTGATAATTCACAGCCTCCGCACTCCGCGACACCACTTTGACCCGATAGACCGGGGTATGCTCCATCGGTTCGACCCGGGTTTGGTCCTGATAAGTATCTGGCTGTTGCGCAAACGCAACCCCGGCCAGCAGGAAAATAACAATGAGGTGAAACAGTCTCTTGACCATAATGACCTCCGCGCGATGCTTCCTTACGCTGTATTTAGGCGCTCGAAAGATTAGGCGCTGATTCGAGGGTGTCACTTATGGATGGGAGCGAACAATCCGGGCTTTGCTGCATATGCGAGGCAAGACCAACCCAATCAGTTCCATATGTTTTAGCCTCAAAACATGCGAGCGAAATGAACGCGGAAATCCGCATACAGCATCGGACGATGTCACGATGAGAATGCAGGCATGCCCCTAGGAGGAGACACGTAGATTTTCTGGTTGATCTCTCCAGGGCTCGACGTAGGTTTCTGACATACTCAGAGGCGCTTGCATTCCGTTTGCTGTACTACACAAGAAAACTATTCAGCCCGCGGCTTGCGTCGCCCCACTCGCCCAAGAATTCGCCGAACTTTTTTGGGGGACATCGAAAGGCGACTCGCCACCCGCGACACCTTGCGCCCCTCTCGTTCCCAGACTTTCGGGATAATCAGCTCCGCAAACTGCTCCGTGATTTGCTGAAACGTCTTATCCCCGACCGACCCCTGCGACCATGCCCGCAGCACCGGATCCACCCGCCCGCCGCGCACCACCTTTGCCTTCAACGCTTCCAACTCTTCCCACATTCCATCGGGGTGAGTGCCTTTCGAAAGAGTCACTGCCTGATCGTAAGACCTGCGGGCCAAGTCGGGATCGTCGAAGAACCTGTTGCAGTACGTCAGACCTTGCCAGATGTAGGCGTCGGCAAGCAGGCGCCGGTTCTGGGTTTGTTGCGCCAGTTCGATTGCGTCCCGGGCACAATCCTGCGCCAGGCGTGCGTGGCTGCCCGGTTCGGAGCTGTCTCCAATCTCTTCCTCCACGTGGACGTTTTCGATCATGCACTCCAGCAGCCGCGCTCGCGCCATCAGGATGTGATCGCCCTTCTCCTCACCCAACTGGAAAGCCTTCTTCGCTTCCCTGTCCGCATATTCCAGATCGCCGTTATCGAGGTGGAGATAGCCATAGTTCAAGTGAACGCTGCCTAGTCCGTGATGATTGCGATACTGCTGATAGATCGCAGCCGCCTCATCCAGTTCCGCAATCGCTTCCTGATGAAGCTGTTCGAAGCGGTCGCGATGAACATCCTTTCCTCCGTTATTTTTGGCGCGGCCACGGGTGGCCGCTTTCCGCCGCCGCGCCGCATCGGCATCAATCTTGCGGCGAAGCTGCAGCGCGATCAGGCGTTTCACCAAGGCAAGATTATTGAGAGTGCGCGCGATGTTACGATGCCGCGGGTCGCGCTTGCGGTAGCGCGCGATAGCTGCGGTGAAATGCTCAATGGCGTGCTGATATCGGCCCTGGCGGCGCGCAATCCTTCCGTAGGATGAATAAATATTTCCCAGCGTGAGGTGGTCGTCTGTCTTGCTCAGTGCGGCCTCGGCCTCCTGCAGAATTTGCAGCGCCTGCTTTGCATTTCCTTTCTGAAACCATAACCAGCTCTCGAGCACTCGCATGACCGCCGCCATCGGCTCGTGACCAAGCTCCATGGCCAGTTCCCTGCCCTTCACTGCATACGCGAGCGCTTCGTCGTATTCGCCCTTCATGCGCAGACAGCGGCCCTTCCAGAAATTCGCGATCGATAGGAGTTCCTTGTCGTCGATCTGCTCCTCAAGACCGAGGACAAAATCCAGGTGCGCGATCGCCTCCTCTTTCGCTTCCTCCGACATCGCGATCATCCCTTCCGCCAGCCGCAAGTAGAGATAGTCCTGCAGCGGCAGATGCAAACGGATCGGCCGCGAGAAGCGCGCGACAATCTCCTTGACCAGAGCGGGGCGCTGAAATCCAATATCCACCCACTGGGCAAGGTAGCCCGCAAAGCGCGCGGCATTTTTTTGTTCGGGATCGACAGTGTTGAGAAGGCTGTGGTGTTCTTCAAGACGCGCCATCCCCCGTCCGACGCGTCGGCATACCAGATCTTGCTTGAGCTGCGCTAGAAAATCGTCGCTGATCTCACGAGTTTCCTGGCTCATGGTCCGGAAAAAACAGTTTCCAGTTTCCTAATCGATGTAATCATAAGCCACCAGCGTCAGGAATTCTGCGAAATCCTGATCCGTCATCATGCGTTCGAAGATGGCCGCTGCGTCCTCCATGCGAGCGCCTTGCAATCGCTTTTTCTGCTCGCCGATGAATCCGCGCACCATCTCGCGCGTGATCGGACGCCCGTCGTCACTCAGCTTCGCGCCATGCTTCACCCACTGCCATACTTGCGAACGGCAGATTTCCGCCGTGGCCGCATCTTCCATCAGGTTATAGATCGGAACGCACCCATTTCCGCGCAGCCATGACTCCAGATATTGCAGTCCCACGTCGATGTTCCACTTCAAACCTGCCTCGGTGATCTTGCCCTCGGTCGGAGCGAGCAGATCCTTGGCAGTGACGTGCACATTCTGAAGAGGCCGGTCAATCTGGTTCGGCTTCTGCATGTGCTCATCAAAAATCTCTTTCGCGATTCCCACCAACCCGGGATGGGCCACCCATGTGCCATCGTGCCCAGCATGCACCTCGCGCAGTTTGTCCTGACGCACTTTCTCGAGCGCCTTCTCGTTCGCCTCGGGATCGTTCTTGATCGGAATCTGCGCGGCCATTCCGCCCATCGCGTGAATTCCCCGTCGGTGGCAGATGTTAATCAGCAAGTCTACATAGGACTTCAGGAAATGCTTCTCCATAGTGACGGTCGACCGATCCGGCAGCACAAAATCAGGCCGGTTCCGGAATTTCTTGATGTAGCTGAAAATGTAATCCCAGCGCCCGCAATTCAAACCTGACGAGTGGTCTTTCAGTTCATAAAGAATTTCGTCCATCTCGAAGGCCGCCAGGATCGTCTCGATGAGCACAGTTGCCCGGATCGTCCCGCGCGCAATTCCCAGCCGGTCCTGTGCGAAGTTGAACACGTCATTCCACAGCCGAGCCTCCTGGTGACTCTCCAGCTTCGGCAGATAAAAGTACGGCCCTGTACCCCGGCGAATCAGCTCCTTGGCATTGTGGAAAAAGAACAGCCCGAAATCGAACAGCGCCCCAGATATCGGTTTGCCATCGACCTGGAAATGCCTTTCGTCCAGATGCCAGCCTCGCGGCCGCACCAGCAATGTCGCGATCTGCGGATTCAACTGGTAACGCTTGCCCTCGGGACTGACGTAGGTGATCCTGCGCCTCACCGCATCGACCAGATTCGCCTGTCCCTCGAGATTGTTCTGCCAGGTCGGCGAATGAGAGTCTTCGAAATCCGCCATGAACACGTTCGCACCCGAGTTCAGCGCGTTGATGATCATTTTGCGATCCACCGGCCCCGTGATCTCCACGCGACGATCCATCAGATCCGCAGGAATCGGCGCCACCTTCCACTCTGCTCTCCGGATCTCGGCGGTCTCCGGAGGGAAATCAGGCATCTTTCCGGCTTCAATTTCCTTTTGCCGTACGCGTCGTTGGGACAGCAGTTCCTGGCGGCGCGGTTCGAACTTTCTCGCCAAATCGATAAGGAAGGTCCGCGCTTCCGGACTCAAAATCTGCGACTCGATCTCAGCAATAGGGAGGGAAACAGTGGTAGTCATAGACCCTAATAATATGCCCCCTCGGGAACCCCGTACCACACGGCAAATTACGCACTAGGTCAAAACGGACCACTTGCCCGGGACGGACCACCATCCTTGTCGACCCCGCCCCGCTTGCGATGTACTGCGGTCGAACCTCACGAAGGGAAGGATTTCTAAATATGCCCATGCAAACCGCATCCGAACTCAACAAGCAGTGGCAGTCCGACGCACGCTGGACCGGCATCCTGCGCCCATACAGCGGCGAGGATGTGGTGAAACTGCGCGGCTCAATTCACGTTGAACACACACTCGCCCGCCTGGGAGCGGACCGCCTGTGGAAGTTGCTGCACACCGAACCTTACGTCGCAGCGCTCGGCGCTCTCACCGGAAACCAGGCTGTTCAGCAGGTCAAGGCTGGACTGAACGCTATCTACCTCAGCGGCTGGCAGGTCGCCGCCGATGCGAACAATGCCGGCCAGATGTATCCCGACCAGAGCTTGTATCCGGCCGACAGCGTGCCGACTGTCGTACGCAACATCAACAACTCCTTGATGCGTGCCGACCAGATTCATCACATGGACGGCAAGGATTCGACCTATTGGTTGGCCCCTATCGTCGCCGACGCCGAAGCCGGCTTTGGCGGCACCTTGAACGCCTTCGAACTGATGAAGGCCATGATCGACGCCGGCGCTGCCTGCGTCCATTTCGAAGATCAGCTGTCCTCTGCGAAGAAGTGTGGACACCTCGGCGGCAAGGTCCTGATCCCGACATCAGAAGCGATCCAAAAACTGGTCGCCGCACGTCTCGCCGCCGACGTTCTCGGTGTACCGACGTTGCTCATGGCGCGCACCGACGCCGACAGCGCGCACTTGCTGACCAGCGACATCGATCCGCGCGATCGCGAATTCCTAACCGGAAAACGTACAGCAGAAGGCTTCTTCCGTATTCGCGGCGGGCTTAAGGCTGCCATCGCGCGCGGCTTGGCCTACGCACCCTATGTCGAAATGCTCTGGTGCGAAACTTCGGAGCCGAATTT
>OEKN01000384.1_pt2 | contig 14591 bp, 19 predicted proteins | sample 1503361 | NCBI WGS metagenome assembly OEKN01 (sample SAMEA104379592, study PRJEB20068) | metagenome | biome: 1000743; feature: 77; material: 1998 | place: USA | collected 2012 | depth 25 m
TCCATTCTTTGCCCGTCGACTTTCGTAATTGTGTCAGGAATGGCTCATAGTCCTTCCGATCCAGCCGGAACTGCACTTCCTCATCGGCGCCCTTCTCGCTCCACAGGACGCTGATATAGGCGTACTTTGACTTAATCGGATAGGTTGCGGCCATGACTGGAATTCCAAAGGGAAGAAACATCAACGTGTAGGGGCTGAATTGCGCCAACCCACCCCACGCCGCCATCTGACTGCGCGCCACCGTGTGCTCGGAGGTTAGATTGGACGACAGCGCTGTGATGGTCGAGGCGGGGATGGAAAACTGTGCGCCCTTTTTTCCGGCAAAGACTAGTTGGTCCTTGTCAATCGTGACGTGGACACGGCTGCCCAAGCCGAACGGTGCAGCTCCAGCCCGATAAACCGCGTTCCACTGGCTTTGCTGTGCAGAACTGGCGTCGGGTGCGTGATGAGCCGTCGCGTATACGCTACCCGCCAGAAGAATAACCAGGACCACTCTCGTCGCTCGCGTAAGCATGTCGTCCTTACTCTGCGTCAGATCTTTCCAGGATGACAAGGAAGCCCTCGTTGGTGCCCACCATCTTCGTCACATGGAAGGCGCTCAGGCCCGGGCTACTGAGCTGCTCTGCCAACTCCGACAGTCGAGACGCTGTGATGAAGTGATACTCATAGTGCATCGTGCTACCAGGAGCCTTTTCCATCACAAAGGGCGGTGCAGGTGCACTCAGCCGCAGTAGTCGAAAGCCTTGCTGCCCGGCGCGCGTCAAATCGGCAGCTTCAACCTTCGACATCTTCAAGTGCAACGCCAGTGGCGACGCCTGGTTCTTGGGCTTAAGTACGAGGTAATGATAAGGTGCCGCGGGAGGGACGGGTTCCTCCATCGCAAGGATCATTTGCATCGGAGACCCGAAGAAGTCGACCACGCGAGCGCCCTTAGCCGCCAATTTGTGCAGCTGTTTCTCCGGCAAGTCTCTTCTTATAATATTATTCTCCGGAAATGTGAACCGGGGATAAGGAGCGGCGTGTGGCCGCTTTTTCGCATCTGCAGGCGCGCTATCTGACTCCACGGCCCTCTCAAAAATCAGGAACATCGTCACCGCTGCGGCCCAGTGGTATCCGGCGGCTAGCAAGTCAGATATCTCGTCGTTTTTGAAGTATCCAAAGGCGCTCGGGGAGGTCAGGGCATATTCATAATGCTCCCGGCGATCAGAGTTCGATTCCATCACCGCCAGGTTTGGCACTTCCGCGCGGCCGGCCCCGAACGTCATGTGTAGGCGATACCCTTTGGCTCCGGCGACATTGAGTTGATCCGCGACTTCTGCTTTCGTCTTTCCTGCGGTCTCATATTTGCTCTTTGTGCCTCGCACCGGAATCGAAAGATAGTTGTAGTGGGCCGACGGTTCATCAACTCGCACCATTATGGCAGCCAGCGTTCCACCCGAGGCCGCGCTCAGTGCAATCAGGCGGTATCCTAGACGAGCGGTATCATTTACCTTTTCCAGGAAGGTCGCAGGGTCCACCAGCTGAATCAGATGATAACGAGCGGGTTGATCTGGAGTTTGCTCTTGCGCCGGGACCTCTTGCGTAGGAATCAGGGACATACCAGCCAGCAGTAGACTGACGATCGGCTTCACAAACGCCCCCTAAGACGATAATACGAAATCAATGTTTTTTTACTAGGGAAGCCAACAGCTCATCGAGCAAGTGCAATTGTAGCTATTCTGTCAACTATCTTTTGCACTCGTCTCGGATAGTGCTTTTCGGCTAACTGTCATGAACAGATGGACAAGAAGTCCGGTCTCCCACGGAAGGCTGTAGGCTCCCCAAGTTATCGACTTGCTCAAGCAACAAGAGATAGGGAGACACAATGGAGTGGACCCCGATTTTGAGACAACCAGTTAAGCCCTGGAATGTAGCGAAAGGGGAAACTGGATGGGATCTCGAAGGAAGTTCACCAGGGAATTCAAACTCGATGCGGTACAACGATAGCGTGCAGGTGAGCCAGCGGGGTAGTGGCCGGAGCTTGGAGTGAGCCGTCAGGAACTGTACCGCAAGAACCTCGGCCTCGACGTTCTGGATGTCGTCAATCTTCGGGTCGGTGGATTTTACAGAACCATCTGAGGGATCGATTGAGGAACCGCTAACCGTGCTCGCTGAACTCAAGCAGCAAGGGCTGATCCGGCATATCGGTCTGAGCAACGTAACAGCGAAGCATGTAGCTGATGCACAGGCGATCACCAAGATCGTCTGCGTGCAGAACTTCTACACGTGGCGCAAAGGAAAGATGACGCCTTGATCGAAGACCTCGCCTCTCAGGGGATCCCTTATGTTCCGTTTTTCCCTTTGGGAGGGTTCACCCCATTGCAATCGTCGACACTCGACACAGCCGCAGCATCACAACGCACAGCAGCTTGCGCTTGCCTGGCTTCTCCATCGCTCGCCCAGCATCCTGCTGATTCCGGGGACATCTTCCCGCAAGCATCTCCGCGAGAATTTGAAGGCCGCGTCGCTGCCGATTGCTGCTGAATTGCTTGCCGACCTTGATTCAATCGTCCGCCCGTAACCTAGTGCGAAGCGCGTTTGCGGGTGCCGTTTGAAACGATGATGCATCTCAACCGATTTCTGTAGAACTGTTGCCGGCAGGCAATCGTGTCCTCCACTCTCCCGTGGGGATTACAACCTATCGCATAAACGTCTCTGATCGACGACGCCCGGATTCTTTCGTCTCGCTCCTGTGTGTCAGCTTCCGCATTTGCTCGTTATAGGTGCGCGGAGGTCTCGTTCGGCTGTCGCAAACGATCGATCCAATATCCCCAACCGAGCACGATCGGGAAAAGGATGAGATCGACCGTCACGAGAACGTGGACGTTTGGTGGTGGCGCGCCGTTGAAGCTGATTAACCAAAGCGCAGTGAACACAACAATGAATGTCCAGAGTACGAGATGACCAGCGAAGCGGCGCGTGTGCGTCGCGCGCAGATACAGAATGATCCCGATCACCCAAAGTCCGCCTTCGACGATCAGTAATCCGAGTGGTGAGTTGTAGAGGCCGAGACCGTAATAACGATGAGAGCCGGGTGCCAGAGGCATGTCCGGCCTGTGGCTGGCCCAATCGAGGACCCAATGGCTCAGCACAGCTGCGAACAGGACCCAGGCGCCCCGCCCGTAGCGGCGAGTTAAAAAATAAGCACCGGCGAGGAGCGCGCCCCAAACAACGTCCATCACCAGGCTGTGGCTCCAGGCAAAGTCATAGAGGTTCAGCGCGTTGACGCGGGTGATGCCGGGTCGAATGCTGATGTGCTCGATGCCGACGGCGACGAAGAGGAAGAGCAACAGATCGGCCAACAGGGCAGCGAACATGAGGGTGCCGACGGAAGTTTTTGGCGCCCAGCGTTTAGCTCCGAAACCGATGGCAAAGTGTCCGACGAACATGCGCTTTCTCTGATCGCCATGGTAAGACAAAACAACTTGTCCATGTAGTCGGCAATCGAAAGTCAGTTGTACCGATCGTTTCCACGGCATTTTATGAGATGGATACTCGTGTGATGTCCGCGCGAGTATTCGCCATTTTTCAAAGGAAGTTCCTGCTAGTCGACCCACTTCGGTAATTCCAGCTGACCTATCAACAATCCACCGTCATTCACCACTGCTCAAAACTTGGGCGACACTCGCCAGAAAGGAACACCAATGTTTGGTCACATGAAAACGCAGCCTATCCTTACGGTGGCGACAGCCTCGACTGTCCCGGCAATCGCTGCCTTACTCACAATCACTGAGAACGCTCAACCCGTGCGCTGGATTGAATTTCCAACCTCAATTTTGTTGCTCGTATCGGTTCAAGCCGATCCGGAATCGGGAGCGTTTTACGTCTTCGATCGCAGGACTAGCACCTGGTTCTGGATTGACTTCGACGACCAGGAGTACGGGGGCTACAGCACCAGCGATTTCGATCTTCTCGTTCACGAATACGACTTCCTGAGTTTGGTGGAACGACCAGGCCTGCTCCGGGCGACTCCGGGGTGGCTGCTAGAGCCACGAAAGCCGGCTGAAATGGCGACTCCTTCGAAATGAAGTATTTGCCACCGTCGTTTGACGAAAGTTCGACGCCGACATATCTACACATAGCGCGCGAGCAGTGCGCGTGGAAAGGAGGTGAATCGTGAAGCGACGATTGAGTGCAACTCCGGCGCTGGCGAAGACTTACCTGGGTCTGTTCGTCAATCGCCGCGCTTATACCCTCCAATCCATGCGGCCGCACCCGGAAAGCGGCCGTCATTATTACTACCGCCCCAAGGACCGGAACTCAGGTGGGCCCTTGTTGCTCACGGAAAAGACCGTCGCCGAACACCTAGAGGGAAAGATAACGATCGGTCTCTACGCCATCAACCCTCTGAACCAGCGGTGCAAGTGGGTCGCCATTGATGCTGACTATGCGGACTCCATGGATGACCTTATCAAGCTTCAGTACCGATTGACGCAGGATGATGTGGAATCCGCACTCGAGATGAGTAAAAGGGGAGGCCACCTCTGGATCTTTCTTGCGGTCCCACTGCTCGCGAGAAAGTGCCGCGTTTACATCTACGACTTGGCACAGAAGTTGGGCGTGCCGGTAAAGGGATCTGGTCTGGCTGAGGGGATTGAGGTGTTTCCCAAGCATGACGAGATTCAAGAGGGAGCGTTTGGGAACGCAATACGCGGACCGCTCGGCATCCATCGGGGAGCAAAACGTCGCTTCTGGTTTTACGGCGCCGATTACACCATGGAAGCGCAGATCGAATTTCTCACCCGGCTGCGCAAAGTGACGGAAGAACAACTGGACCGGTTCACGGCTGGAAAAGAGCTTCCACCCAACATTGCAAAGGTCCGACTGGAAACCGACGCTCTGAACGCACACGAGACTCGGAGAAGCCGGCGTGGATTTTGCATTCTCGACTATGTGACTGAGACCAGAGTTGTGGGGCGAAACTACGTGGCTCGCTGTCCGTCGTGTGCGCTCGCCGGTCGCGACCGCGGCCGGGACAACCTGGCGATTCTGGTCTCCAATCCCCGGTTCTATCAGTGCTGGGCGGGTTGTTCCAAGGAAAACATTCGGGCGGCGCTGGGGTGTCCTATCCCCGTCCGGCAAACCATATAAAAGGAGGCGATGCCCGATGCCTAAACAGAAGTTTACCGGAATAGCGGGCCTGCCCCTGCCACGGCGGGCGGTGAGAGTACTACGGGAGCGGGGAATCTTCGCACACGCAATCGTGAGCGTCGAACACCAGCACTTGGCAGAACATTATGTCCTGCGGGGCCTCGAATCGGGAGGCTCGACCGGAGATATTGGGCGGTACGTGACATTCGCAGGAACGGACGGGCAACCACTCGAGTGCCTGCATCCGGTTGAATCCATCGCGGTGAACGGGTTGCACGCGATCGTCATTGTCCCCGAGATGGTCCGGGTCGACATGCTGCGAAAAGATCGCACCTACGAACTGCTGATCACCGAGCACCAGGTAGGTTCACCAGAGAACGGGTCACGCCCTCCACTCGAAACGACGATTCTCTTTCGTGGCGTTCATGGGCGCCTTGAACTGGATCTGTCGCGTCGAGACAAGGCCCAGGCAGGCACTGTCTCCCCTTTGTTCTACTCGTTCGCTGGAGAAGAGGTGACGATCCCTGAAAGGTTCATGGCTGTGGTACGTGCGGCGACGCGTGGGGTCAACTGCGTCGGTTGCGTTCATTCCCATTACGTGCGCAAACCGACTGCTCACCAATTCACGCAGGCTTCGAGCGCGCGTCCCGGGTCGGCGACCGAAGTTCAGTCGGCCTAAACCAAGAAGGATGTCTCGACGAGAGTCTTTCAGGAGCAACATGCAACGGCGGATAAAAGAAATCTTATTGACTATTTGCCTTTTCCTGTTCCTGCTCGTTGTTCTTGGAGGCGGCCTGCACCTAAGCCGATCCGGCGCGTTGCTCGCTGCCGTGACCGGGACTCCTCTCTTCGTTCATGTGTTCAACGTGTGGAACCGCATATCTTGTGAAGGCGCTCCTTCGTCGCATCGGACCATGACGTTACATGCTCGGGATGCTTCGTCTGCCGAAGGGGCGAATCTCGTGCGCCGCTAGACCCGAGCTTCGTCCCGGGCGCGCGCAACGGTGAGGTTCAGTTGTGTCGTTCATCGGTTCACGGGAACAATCGCATCTCACAACTCCGGTCCTGAGGCTTGAACGTTTTGTTCCGCTAATTCCAACCCTGTCTGATCTGGCCTTTCTGCTCCCCATTCTCGTTCTGTTCTGGTCCGCAACCGGCGTGGGTTGGCTTCTGACCGATTCCGATACCGGCTGGCACATTCGTACTGGGGAAGTCATCTTGCAGAGCGGCGGCGTTCCGGTCGTCGACTCGTTTTCGTTCACAATGGGCGGCCAACCTTGGATTGCGTGGGAATGGCTTTCGGACGTAATCATGGCGCTCGCCCACCACATAGGGGGTTTAGCCGGTGTGGTCTGGGTTGCAATGCTCTTGCTAGGGATGACCTCAGTCGTCGTTTACAAAGAGGCAGTGGCGGAAAGCGGTCACCGCCTGATCGCAATTTCTCTGACATGGTTGGCCATGTCGGCAAGCACGATTCACTGGCTCACCCGGCCACATCTTGTGACTCCCCTCATGGCCGCGGTGTTCTGCCGGGTCCTCAATTCTGTCGAGAAAAAGCAAGATCCGGCCAGACTGTGGAGCTTGCCTTTACTGACGATCCTTTGGGCAAATCTGCATGGAGGATTTTTCGTAGGGATCGCACTGATATGTACGTACACAGTAGGAACCGGGGCGGAAGAACTTCTGCTCGGCTCAAGGCAAAACCTGTGGGTTCGATCGCGAAAGTATCTACTTGCTGCGGCAGCGTGTGCTCTGGCTAGCCTCGTCAATCCCTATGGCTATCGTCTCCATCTTCATATCGCGCAATACTTGGGAACGTCCTTTTACTTTGCACGGATCAGCGAATTCCAATCGGTTGACTTTCACTCGTTCACAGCCGCCTACTTCGAAACTCTGTTGATCCTGGCAATCGCGGCCGCCGTGTGGCACCTCCACTCGCGAAGATTGACGCACGCGCTCCTGCTGCTGAGTTGGTCTCACCTGGCACTGTTCTCTGCAAGAAATATACCCATCTTTGCCGTAATCGCCGTCCCTGGCGTCAGTGTGGCAATGCGTGAATGGCTCGACAGCGAAATGTGGTCCTGTACATTCAGGGAAACTCTGCGAGAGTTCGAGAGGAGTGTCCAGTTGATCGGCGAGCGGTACCAAAGCAAAGGCCGGCATCTCGCGCCCGGTTTTGTTCTCCTGGTGCTTGCCGCGCTTCTCACCCGTCCCGGCCACCCGAAGGTCTTACGGGCGGAGTTCGACAAGAGTCGTTTCCCCGTGGACGCGGCAGTCTTTCTTTCCGAACAACATTTGGTTTCGCCTATAAGGCTGTACTCAAGTTGGCAGTGGGGCGGATATCTGATCTACCGCCTGTGGCCTTCGTTAAGAGTGTTCGATGATGGCCGGACGGATTTTTATGGTTCTCGTTTTGTGAACGAAGGACTTCGGGCATGGGATGCGGATCCTGACTGGAGCAGGGTTCTGGATCGATACCAAGTAAACGCGGCACTCCTCCCGGTCGATTCAGCTTTGGCAAGCGTTATGAGGGAAAGAGATGATTGGAAGCCTGTCTACCAGGACGGCGTCGCCGTGCTTTTCGTTAAAGGGGAAACGGGGAGAGAGATCTGCCACTGCGGAGGGCCATATGTCGGGAACTAGCGAGATTAAGGTGGTTGATGCCAAGCAAGTCGTCGCGAATGCGAGCCCTGAAACGACCGATAGCAGTGCAAGCGGTTCCAGTGAAGCGGGTAAGAATCACGGGAGTTATCCGGCAATCAGGCGGCGCCTTCCAGACGAGCGACACAGCCTGACTCATCACTTTTCGATCGGCGGGCAGGAAGGATACGTCTCCGTAGGCCTCTACGAAGACGGTGCTCCTGGAGAGATGTTCATCAGAATGGCGAAAGAAGGCTCGACGGTTTCCGGGCTCATGGACTCATTCGCCACGGCCGTGTCACTCGCTTTGCAATACGGTGTCCCGTTGAAGGTTCTATGTGACAAGTTCAGCCACACACGGTTCGAGCCCAGTGGGTGGTCCGGCAACCCCAAGATCGGTTACGCCAAGTCACTGATGGATTACTTATTTCGCTGGCTGGAACTTCGATTCCTTAAGGGCGAGCAAGGAATCCTTTTCGAATTGTCGAACGGGAAACAACCGCAGACTGAGGCCGGTAATGCAGGTAAGGCTCTCAGCGAGATCGTCAATCTGGGGGATGCACCGTCATGCCAATTCTGCGGCTCACTGATGGTGAGAAACGGATCCTGTTATCGCTGCATGGAGTGCGGCAGCACGAGTGGCTGTTCTTAGGGGAGGCGCTGGCGGACAGAACGGCGGCGGCTTCCGAGACTTAGGGATCTGTGGAACTCTCTGCGATATTGGCAGAGCCACGGACAGGGACTGGGCACTCATCGATCCCACTCACCCCATCCCCCGATCGAGTGCCCGTCCCGGCGCTTTTGGCCTACTGGATTTCCCTGTTCCAAGGGCAAATTAACGAGAGCGCAAAGGAGGAACGACCTTGTTTGTCGAACTGATGCCATTGCTCAAGCAACGCACGCTGCTGATCACAGTGGCGCGCATTGACGAAAAGCTGAAAGTAATCGTGATTCCAGCAAAAGCGAAAGAGGGGGAAGACGAGGTGCTCACCACGCCCCTCAGCTACACGGGATCACCAGAGGAACTGGATAGAGAGCTTGGCCAGCATCTCGCCAGCTACGTGGACTCCCATCTGGCGCTCGGGAGCACGTTGGCGGAAGCGAAAGCCGAGATGGACGCGGCAGCCAAAGCAGCGCGGCAGAAGGCGAAAACCGCGCAACAGATCCCAAAACCCGATACAGGCGCCAAGAAAGAGGAGAGTGCAACACCAGTCGTTGCGCCGGCGGACACCACGCCGAGTCTCTTTCCTGCGCAAACCCAATCTGAGAAGTCTGGCACCGAGACGAGTGCGCCAGAAAGGAGTACGCCATGATCGAAGCAAAACCCTTATCCCGCAATTTTACCTACAACGGTGTGAAACTTCCAGATCCCGATCCGAGAATGACTGCGGAAGAGGTTAAGACACTCTACAGCCATCAATATCCCGAATTAGCAACGGCTGCAATTACCGGACCAGAGGCGTCCGGAGAGCAGATGCAGTACAGCTTCGTGAGAGCTATAGGGACGAAGGGGTAGCAGCAAAGCCGGCCGGCGTCAGATCCGCGAACACAAATTGATCGTGCACCACGGTCTCCCCCAGAAAAACCGGGATTTCCTGATTCAGCATCGGACCTGCATAGACGAAGGAATGAAACTCGCCCTTCTCTCCGCATGGATCGACTCCAGTTGGCAAGTCAGCAAGGAAGCCTCCGTCAAACTCTCGTCCCAGAAATCGAGCATCGAGTTGTTGTGTGTCCACACACGTCAGCTTCGCTCGCATTCCGGCTGCGATCATTTCGTTCGCTAATTGGCGGGTGGGCTGCCCCCAAAGCGGGAATATCGGCTCAAGGCCGGTGCCCTTGAGCTGCTTCTCGCGGTACCTGCGTACATCTTCGAGAAAAAGATCGCCAAATGCGATCCCTTCGATTCCCTGGGCGAGCGCTTTGGCACAGGTTTCGGCCATAAGCTTTTCGTACTGTTCGTTCGAACACGGCCAGGGGAGGCCCACGTCCCAAAGCGGCAATCCGGCTAGCACCGCCTGCAGCTCAACCAGTTTCCGGCGCACTGCGTGCATCGCTACTCGATCAGCGGCTTCATTAAAGGTGGTCAGCAGTCCCACGATTTCACAATCGCCCTGCTGTCGCAGCACGTGGAGAGTCCATGCGCTGTCTTTCCCACTGCTCCAGGACAATAGAATTCGCTTCATCGCTGTAATCAGCCTTTCGGATGCGCACTGAAAAAAGTGGCTCCCGTTCCAAGCAAACTCCGCAAACTATGACTCGAATTACGAAAACACGGTTGCGTTCCGATTCGCAAGGGCTTCTTGTTTTGGAGGAACTGCGGTCGCTCACGCAGGAAAGAAAACGGCAGCGCCAGAGTGTACTCGGGAGGTTTATCGAATGTCGCGAACTGCAAATGTGCTCTGCGCTCCTGGCGAAGGCGGTAGACGAATGTTCGCGCTGGCACGGCGGAAGACGTCTCCTGCCTCCAGGAGGTTCTCTGCCGACGATCTGATGGCCCATCGCAGTGAGATTGGTCTGCCTCTGCTGGATGAAATCAACGCTGAGCAACACTTTGTTGCGGATGACCGCGAAGCAATCCGACTGGCTGAGATTCTAGTAAGAAGTGGAGTCGCAATCACAGAGGACTGGGCGCGAAGCGAGCGAAACCCTATCAAATACCTACAGTTGACCCTTCAGCGATGGGTCAGCATTCACGGCGGGGCTGCAATCGACCGCAGATTTGACCTGGAGCTCACGCTGAGTGATCGGCTGATTGATTGCTCGGATGGGCGCGCCCCTGAAGGCACACTTTATCTGACTGTCGATCCGGAGGGCGCGGCATTCGTGCTGTTGAACCCGACCATTGAAAGGCTGGCGCAGGCGCATCCGCGGCTGTCCTCAACATTTTTTCACCACTTTGTAGGAGCGCTGAATCGATGGGTACGGGTGTACGACTACCGGGATGCCGAGGAGCGCGTCGATATGCTCCGCCAGTGGTACGAGGGCGAGGAGGACACGGATCAATATGAGCTGCCGAACGTCGAAGGGTGTACTCCGAAATCTCTGAAAGAGAGGCCGCTCAGCGTCAAAGGGCTGAGGACATTGCGCGGCACGATAGTTGACCAGCAGGCGAACGTCCTGATCGAGAGCTTGCTTGGTTTGTGTCTCATGTCGCAGAAGACGAAACGGCCCGAGTTCACCGAGGACATGGGAGAGCAACTCATGGACTCGAATCCTCCACTACCGTGTCTTCTGGCGGCTTTCTCCCAAGCTGACGCTGTCGTTGGCTGTTTTGACGACGAAGGGCAAACCGCGATGGAGATGACGCCGCAGCCGAATCTGATCATCCCGCTCAAGCTCTCCGATCCCGTCAGCATTGGCAAGGCATTCCGAACTCTTGGGATTGCATGTGAAACGCTTGCCGCCGCAAGCCGGCTGATTGATCTCATGCCCGGAAATGACGACGGCATCATTGGTCGCGAGGGGTAAACCGTGAATACGCACGTGCGAATTGGCGACAATCGAATCTTTAGCCTCAAGCACGCTGTGCTCGTGTACCAGGAGGGTAATCGGGCCTTCGCTACGTTGCACGAAGTCAAGAGCCGGCCTGACGGGCCCCCGTATTTGTGCGCGGGCCAGTCGGTGACGACGGGATTTCTTGAAGTGCTGGCCAATGGCCTCGGCGCAAGCATGGCCCCTGAAGTCCTGCCCGGGAACGTGGTGGCCAGAACACCGGAGATGATCGCCTGGTGGAGTCCCGCGCAACGCCGCTTGATGTTTTTCGGGGGTGAGAGCGCGGAGGCAACCAAGCTGAACGGCAACCTATATCCCCACCCACCGCTGGTATTCATGATTTGCGGGCGCGAACTATTTGTCCGCGCTCTCGCCGAAAACCGTCGCCCGAATGCTGATACGCCTTTGCGGAATGCACCCTACTGGAACACCGATGCGCAAGGCAGGGTATGCCTGGGCAGTATGCGAGTTCCCGAGGAGGTAAGCGGGAGTACGATCGCGGCGTGGGAAGCCGCATATTTCGCGAGTGAATTCACGCATCCTAGCGGCGCGGCAAAACTGACGACACATCCCCGCGGCTTTCTTGAGCTATGGTCAGCATTAGCTCGAGGAAAGCACTTTCCAGTGAGATTTCTCGTGGACTCGAAACAGACCCTGCAGGAATTCATTAACGCCGCGCGCGCCGACTGAATTGGGCCTTTGCGATGAACCGGCGTGTGTCTGAGGGGCAGTGCTGCCGCAGCGTTAAGTGGGTTGCGCCATGCCTTGGTAGGTGTCGGTCATCGGACGGGCATCGAGAGGCATTCTCAGTTTTTTGTTTGCCGACAATTCACCGGGAACCGGCTGGACAGCGCTGCTTGCCGCCAACTAAAACATTTTGAGTCCATGGATTATGTATATAATCCAATAGTCTGATATGCGTTACGAACCGGAACACAAGACGCGGACCCGCGATCGTATCGTGCGAAACGCTGCTCGCAAGCTCCGCGCTGAGGGATTGAGCGGTCCCGGCGTCGCAAGCGTTATGAAAGCATCGGGTCTGACTGTCGGCGGCTTCTACAAACACTTTCGGAGCAAGGATGAGCTTCTCGCCGACGCTATTGAGGAAGGTTTCTCGGAATCTAGCGAGAAGATCTATTCCTCCCTGCAAAACGTACCGAGCGAGGACAGGTGGAAAGAGCTCGTTCGGGTGTACCTCTCACCCGAGCACTGTGACAATCCCGATTCCGGTTGTCCGGTGGCGGCTCTAGCGCCTGAGATGGCGCGTGCCAAACTCGGTGTTAGAAAACGGATTTCCGGCTTGATGAAAGACCGCGCGGAGCGGTGGGTGGAGTTCATGCCGGGACGGACTGCCACCGAGCGGCAGCAAAACTTTTCCATCATTTTTAGTGCGATGGCAGGTGCCGTGTCCGTTGCTCGCATTCTCACCGAGCCTGCCGACAGGCGGAAGGTGCTGGCCGATATGAGAGATCATCTTTTACGGAGCTTTTGATTTTTTTGGATCGATTGGATTATCAACATAATCTTATCTACGCAGATACGAAGGGAACCTTATGAAACTCACTGGTCGCACGATCCTGATCACCGGAGGCTCAGCCGGCATCGGCCTGGCTTTCGCCCTCAAGTTCCTCGAACTGGGAAATGAAGTCATCGTCACTGGTCGGCGTCAAGCTGTGCTTGATCAGGTGAAGGCGAAGCACCCGAAGCTCCATACGATCCAGAGTGATGTCGCGGATCCGACACAAGTCGCCGCCCTTGCGGCGTGCGTGAAGTCGGATTTCCCCAAACTCGACGTGCTGATGAACAATGCGGGCGTCATGCTTTACAAAAACCTTAAAGCGCCGGCGGCAGACCTGGCCGGGTTAATGGCGGAGATGCACGTCAACGTGGGCGGTGTTATTGGAACGACCTCCGCGCTCATTGACGTCCTCACGGGCAATAAGGGCACAGTGATTAACGTTTCCTCCGGGCTCGCCTTTGTGCCACTGCCCGCAGCGCCAATCTACTCCGCTACCAAAGCCGCGATCCACTCCTACACCCAGTCGCTGCGGTTCCAATTGGAAGAAACCGGAGTGGAAGTCATCGAGCTCATGCCTCCTGCGGTGAAGACCGACATGACGACGGAGCTTGCTGAGGGCGGCGGCACCGTGATCAGCACCGATGAACTGGTGAAGCAATCCTTTGCGTTGTTGAAGGCCGGAACGCTCGAGATCCGGCCAGGGCAGTCCAAACAGCTCGCATTCCTGCGTCGCCTCGCCCCCAATTTCATCAACCGGCAGCTCTGGAAATTGTCTAAGAAGCTGGTTCCGGTCGGGGTGTAAGGCACGATTGCGGCTGATATTTTGCACGCCGCTGCGAGTGGGGACAAAGGAGAATGTCCATGGCGCAATTGTCTGAACACCCAAGCGTAAAGCGCTTTTATCACGAGAGGGCAAACGGGGTTGAAGCGGCCATGGATAAGGTCCTTGATGCAGCTTGGCTCCGGCAATTGTGCCTGGATGCGGGCGCTAACGATGTGGGTTTTGTTGAACGCGATCGGCCAGAGATTGCCGATCAGAGAGCCGACATTGACGACGTCTTTCCCAGAACGAGAACGCTCATCAGTGTTGTCTGCCGCATGAACCGTGAAAACATCCGGACGCCAGCCCGCTCCATCTCCAATCTCGAATTCCATCACACCACGGACGAAACCAACGAAGTGGCCCTCCGAATCGTCACGGCGCTGGAAAACATTGGGATTGGCGCGCTCAATGGCGGAGCCGTTGGGTTCCCGATGGAGGCTGATCGTTGGGGATCAAAGATGTGGGTGATCTCCCACAAACCTGTAGCCGTAGCGGCCGGACTCGGACAAATGGGGATTCATCGCAACGTGATTCATCCTAAGTTTGGGAATTTCATTCTACTGGGAACAGTATTGGTGGATGCAGAAGTCTCCCAATATTCACGCCCGATCGTCTACAACCCCTGCCTGGAATGCAAGCTATGCGTTGCGGCCTGCCCGACTGGTGCGATCAGCCCAGACGGTCAGTTCAACTTCTCCGCGTGCTACACGCACAATTACCGCGAGTTCATGGGCGGATTCAACGACTGGGTGGAGAAGATTGCCGAAAGCAAAAGCGCACACGATTACCGTAAGAATGTCTCCGGAGCTGAGACGGTCTCCATGTGGCAGAGCTTGTCGTTCGGCGCCAACTACAAGGCCGCTTATTGCATGGCGGTATGCCCTGCGGGTGAGGACGTAATCGCCCCCTTCCTCACCAACCGCAAGCAATTTCTGGACGATGTCGTTCGCCCCCTGCAGAACAAACCTGAGACGGTCTATGTTG
>OEKN01000386.1_pt2 | contig 14544 bp, 13 predicted proteins | sample 1503361 | NCBI WGS metagenome assembly OEKN01 (sample SAMEA104379592, study PRJEB20068) | metagenome | biome: 1000743; feature: 77; material: 1998 | place: USA | collected 2012 | depth 25 m
TTGTGCTCGCCGGAGAATCCTACCTGACACAACTTCCGCCACTTCATCGCGTCGTCCTGCCCGTCTACTCTCTCATCGTCCTGACGGAACCCCTGACCGAAAAACACTGGAATGCCATAGGCTGGCGGAACCGGGAAAGCGTGGCCTCCTGCAACTACACTGTCGATTATCTGACCCGAACCGCAGACGGTCGGATCCTGTTCGGGAGTCGAGGAGCACCTTATCGGTTCGGCTCGCTCATTAGCGATGATCAGGAACTCCATTCCCAGACTCATCTGCACATTGAAGAACTGGTTGCGGAGTGGTTCCCCATGCTGCATGGAATTCGTCTTACCCATCATTGGGGTGGGCTCGTGGGAATGCCTCGCGACTGGATGCCAATGGTCGCATTTGATCCCGAGACCAGGATTGCCACTGCGCGTGGGTACACTGGGCAGGGGGTCTCGACGACAAACCTGACGGGCAGAATCCTGGCAGAGTTGATTTCCGGAAAACGAACTGGGCTCAGTGCGTTGCCGCTGGCTGAGCGTCAATCGCCTTTGTGGGAGGTGGAACCTCTACGCTGGCTCGCGGGGCGTTACATGCAGGATGGGTTTCGTCGGATCGATCAAGCTGGCAAAGAGGGCAACCCGATGCCCGCGGATACGCCGCTGCTCAAGTACATCGGCCGGCACTGATTTTCGGAAAAGAGAATGAACTAGTTCGGTTCAGAATACAGGTCCGCCATCTCGGTGTGGAGAAGGTCCGAAACGCAATCCTCCTCCATCCATTCTCCCGCCAGGGCCCGCGACCGGAAGGCCCGCGGCGAGGTGCCGAATTCCTTGCGGAACGAATGACTGAAATGGGCTGAGTCGCTGAATCCCCACAAAAAAGCGATTTCGGTAATGGTCCGATCCCGCATCCGAGGATTCGCCAGATCCGCGCGACAACCGTTGAGACGCCGGGTTCGAATGTGCTCGCGGAAGGTGCTGCCCGTCACAAGGAACAAGCGATGCAGGTGCCGGACCGAAATGCCGACGGAAGTGGCAATCTCGACCGGATTCAAACTCGATTCTGAAATACGGGCGTCGATGTACCGCTGAATTTGCTGCCGCAACTCCACCGCACGAGGCGCGGGATGTGAGCCACCATCGAGACAGGCGGATAGCACTTCGAAATGAGCCTCGAGCGCGGCCGCTGCCTCTTCCCGGCTCATGCGCCCTGCTTCTTCGTAGAGCGATCTTGAAAGCCGGTACAGCACTGCTCCGTTCCGGCACTTTCCGCTGATCCGCCGCATTACCGGAATGTCTGCCCGTCGAAGATGGTCCTCCATTATCCAGCGCGGTACCCGAAGATAGAGCCGGGCACAATCCGTTCTACAACTCGAGGACCACGGTCTGGCGGAGTCGATCAGTGTGCTATCTCCGGGCTGGAGCAGCACACTTTTGCCATTCTGCACATATTGCCGCATCCCAACGACCTGAGTGATGATGATGTAGAACCGATCTTCCGGCCGGAATGAGTCATTCGGCCGCTTGGAAAAGGAAAGCGGACTCGAGGCAAAGCGCGTGAGCCGCAATCCGCCAATCTCGCGGACATCGATCGTCCCGTGAAAAGAAGCTTTTGGCAGATGGATGCGGCAGTCCCCGCAGATCTGCTTGGCATTCCATTGCCAGGCGTCAATTCGATCAGAAGCCGGCAAACGTTCCGTGGAAAACAACTGTGACATCGTGCGCCCCTGAGATGTCTTTGTTATCGGCGTCTGTCAAGCGTGCGGAAACGTGAAAAAGGCGCATCCTCGAAGAGACGGCGCACCCCCCAATCGCGTTCACTGCAGTCGTTCTGGCGCGAAAACGTAGCACATAAGTTAACAGGCCGCAATATCAATCTGACTCGACAGACTCCAGAGGATCAGGCTCGATCGCCATCGAGTACATGGGCGCAGACGAAAACCGGGTGTGGCAATTCCCCTGGGCGATATGTCCGAGGCCAATGGCCTTCGCCAAAAAGGAGAACAAAAATAAAAAGCACGCCACCCCTTAGAGGCGGCGCGCCATGGTCAGTCTCAAATCTCCTTCTGCAGGGGAATGATTCCGGGGACCAGCCATCGATCCCACATCTCATCCACCTTTTCCTGGAAGAACGCGATATCTTCCTCTGTGAAGTGTGCGAATCGCCCCTGTTTCAGCAGGTAGTCACGAACGGGCAAGCGTTTGAATCTCCCCTTTACGATCTGCTCTGTCTTGCCGTAAAGCTTCAGCTTCCCGCACTCGACCTCGTAGAGAGGCCAGATGCCCGTATTTACAGCCAGTTCGCCCAGTTCGAAGGAAAGCACCGGATCAAAGTCCCATCCCTTCGGACACGGGTTCAGGCAATGAATGAAGGTGGGGCCGCCGATGGACAATGCTTTGCGGACATTGTTCATGGCCTGCAGCGGATACGAAGTGGAAATCGTTCCCACATACTTGCAGGTCGGATGCCCCGCCAACATCAGCCCGGCGACATTCTTTTTCCAACGGTGATGCATGATGCGCTTCACCTTGCCCGGCGTGCTGAAGGACGTGTTCGCGCCCCAGGGCGAAGTCCCGGAAACCTGAATATCGGTGTTGGCGTAGGTTTCATTGTCATAGAGCAGAATAAGAAGGTTGTAGTCCGGATGCGTCAGGGTAGCCGAGATGGCGTTCAGGCCCATGTCGGCTCCGCCCCCGTCTCCGCAAAATGCGATGACGTTGATCGGCTCGTCCTTCATGGCTCCCTTGCGCATCTGCACCCGCAGCGCCGCGGCTACGCCCAAAGCGCCGGAGCCGGCACTGCCCAACTGCGTGTGCATCCAGGGAAGACCCCAGGGGGTGGAGTAGTAAGAAGTGTTGGCCACGTACATGCACCCGGTGGCACCCAGGACAATCGTCCTCGGACCCGCTGCTTTCGCCATCAGTTTCATGATCTGCGCAGACTCGCAGCCCTGGCATGTGCGGTGGCCGCCTGTGTAGTATTCCTCGTGCGGAACCCTCTTCACTCCCTTGAACGGCTCCAGCGTCTGGGTCGGTTTGTTCTCCACAAAAGTTGTGCTCATTCGTTTATCCTTTCCCGCGCTGCAAGCGCTGTGAGCGGTGCTATCCGCGTAACCCGATCCATTGGGTCATGGATTGCGCCTTGCCCTTGGAGGCTTCAAAGACGCTCTCCGTGATTTTCTCGACGTCCGGCACAGTCACTTCTCTGCCGCCGAGCCCGCAAATGAAGCCCAGAACTGGAGGGTGCGTTCTCGCGCCCGTATACATGGCTGAGCGGACTTCTGTCGCGACCACGCCACTCAGGTTCGGCGACCCGAACGAAAAATCGCGATCAATGACCCCGATCGCCTTAAATCGTTCGAGGGATTTGGCGAGCTCCGGCCCGGCAAAAGGACGGAACCAGCGCAACCGCACGAAGCCGACCTTCTTGCCCTGCTCGCGCAGCTTGCGGATCGCAACTCGCACGGGTGTCGACATCGTTCCCATTCCCAGTAACACAACCTCCGCATCTTCAGTCATGAACTCTTCGAAGAAGGGATTGCCGTACCTACGCCCAAACGTTTTCTCGAAATCCGTGTAGACCTCGCGAATCACATCGCACGCTCGCTCGGTGACCGCGTAGTTCTGGCGCCGGATCTCCATCACCCAGTCTTCGTTCACCTGCGGCGCCACCGAGATCACGTTGTCAGGATGGAGCAACAGGTTGCCACGGTCATAGGGAGGAAGAAACTTCCTGACTTGCTCCGCTGTCGGGATCTTGACCAGCGCTTGCGAGTGGGTGAGGAAAGCGCCGTCACAGCTCACGGCCAGCGGCACAAACATGCGGCGATCTTCCGCCACCCGGTAAGCGATCAAAGCCGTGTCCAGCGCTTCCTGCGCGCTATCGACCCAGGTCAGCAGCCAGCCGAGGTCGCGCACCGCCAGCGCGTCATTGTGCTCCACTCCGAAGGCTCCAGGGTCGTCCAGGGCGCGATTGCCGACCATGCACACCATGGGCACACGCAACGCAGGGCTCACCGTTAAAGCCTCCATGGCATACATCCAGCCCACGCCGCTCGATCCGCAAAAGACTCGTGCCCCGCATACCGAGGCGTGCTTGACGATTTCGAACTGTGAGTGTTCCCCTTCCGCGACGATGTATTCGCAGTCCATCTCGCCATCGGCTACCAGTTGGCTGATGTATTGCATCACCGTGTCGTAGGGGCGGATCGGATAAGCCGTGACCACGTCGACGTTAGCCAGTTTGCAGGCGATCGCTATGGCTTCCGACCCGGTAATCAAGGCTTCCTGCTCCAAGGTTTTCTTTGCTTCCTCTACAGGTGCTGTCAATGTCGCCATTTCCATCTCCTCTCGGCCCTCAGCCTTTCTTCGCGATTTCCAGGGCCGCCGGGACCTGTTCCTGATACTGGCCGCGATAACGGAAGCCGTGAGACCGCGCTTCAATCGGCTCCGCCGATGCGATTGTTTTTTCCAGCCACTGCAAGTACGCGTCGCCATCCTTTCTGTACATCGCCCATTGGCTCTCGTTGTTCTGGAACGCGGATTCGCTCACCATCGTGATGCAGTTCTTCACCGGGCAGATAGCCTCGCAAATTCCGCACCCGCAGCAGGCGTTGAGATTGGCGTCGTAGGTGCCGTCCGGGGTAACGTCGAACGACGCGTCCGGGCAATTCAGCCAGCACAGGGTGCACTTTGAACAGGTCGAGAAATTCACCACAGGACGTTCCGTGCGCGTCGTGTATTTCTTGAATAACTCGTTCCGGACCGGCCGGAATCCACCATTCTTCCTCGTGATGGGATCCAAATACGGTCCGCCTTGAGGTTGCCCATGGATGGAGACTCCGTCTCGCATTTCATCCCACTTCGGAAAGCTGAAGTGAACAAGATTTTCGGCATTGCCTTCGCCCGCGTGCACCTCGACGGTGAAAAAGCGCTCAAAGGCCGTTTCCGCCGAGAGCGCCTTTGCGGCGTTCTTCAGCTTGTCCTGGATGAATCGCTGTACCGATTTCAAGCCGACCAAATCCGGCAGTGCTTTTGCGATGGCGCCCAGCACGCGCACATCGGTGTGATCGTCCTTGTAAACCCACATGCCGGAAAAGCTGGTGACGCCCTTCAGAATCCCCAGCTTGTAAGGCTCTTCTCTGCGATGGATGGTTTTGATCAGTGCCGCCGCGTTCTGCAACGAAACCACGATCAGAACGCCACCCGGTTTCAAGGCATGATGCACGGGGTGCAGTCCGTACCACGACCACGACTCCGCCCCTTTGCAGAGCGTATCGTCTAGGACCACCGTCAGATCGACCTGCTTCGGTTCGTACTGCGCCATTCCCGCTTCCAGCGTCACCTCGTCGCCGGCCACAATCGCAAAGCTTTTCGCGGGAATGCCGTTACGCTCCGGAGAGTCGCCGTAACGGCCAAAGGAAATGCCTAACTTACGTTCATTGTGTGCGGCCAGAACGATCCCGCGCGTAATATTCTTCGCCAGGGTCTTCTGGAACACTCCACGGTAAATCACCTCGATCGCGAATAATTCGCCCATGTGGCAACCTCCATTCTCAAAGCTTGTTCAATACGAGGGTTTCGATTTCCGCCAGGTGCCGGCGCATGCCAGCCTCTGCGCCCCGGGCGTCCCCCCGCGCCAATGCCCTCAGGATTCGGCGGTGGCCTGCAAGCGATTTCTCTTGCCTGCCGGCAGTCTCCAAAGAGCGCTCACGAGTCTTGCGCAGGAGCACCATCAAAACGTCGACAATCCTCAGTAAGACTTCGTTCTGCGCTGCCAGCGTAATCGCATAATGAAATTCGCTGTCTTCTTCAACGCAGGGCTCTCGGGATCGGATCTTTGCTTCCTGTCTTGCCAGGATTTCTTCCATGGCCCTGATCTGCTCGGCCGAAGCGTGCAGAGCGGCGCGCCGCGCCAACGCCGGTTCCAGCATTCTCCGGACCTCGAGCAGTTCCGAGATCATTTTCCGTTTCTGTAGAAGTACGCCCGTTAAAGGAGCGGCTAATGTCTCGGCGCGAGGCTCACGAACCACTGTCCCCACACCTTGCCGGGGCTCGACCAGGCCCATGACCTCCAACTTTCGCAGCGCGTCTCGAATTGAGGCGCGGCTGACGGCGAACATTCGCACCAGCTCACGCTCTGAGGGAAGCGCCTGGCCGGGTTGCAAGTGCTCGAGAATGCGACGCTCGATCTGTCGGGCCACTAACTCGTAGAGTTTGGTGCGATTTCTTGGGATGGGCTGGAATTGCATCGCACTGGCAGGCGGGACCATGGCAATGGTCGGACAACTGATGACTTACCAATTGCTACGCTTCCCTCTTCTACCTCCGCAGTGATCTCCCTCACCTTCCTTAGTGACCGGCGGCCTGAACCGACCGATGGCCTACCCCCAACGCTGATCTGTCATCGTTTTGATCATTTGCGGGACTTGCCCGTACCAGGCCGTCGTCGAATCGATATCTGGAGTTTGCAGTGATGGCGCCACCGAGTAAGGTGATGCTCGATGCCGTGGTTCTCTGTTTGCGGCGGCAATCGCCATTTTCGCGCGCGCTTCAGCCGCGTGTTTAACGTGGGAAGGGATGGGCTCTATCGAAGGGATAACACTTCAAGCAGCGCCGTGCCGCGTAGCATACTTTACTCGACAAGGCGGATGATGTTGCCTCAAGGAGCAATTAACTCCAGAAATCGAAGGGAAGTGGGCTTCGAGACGCCGAGGGCATCCAGCCGTGCGAACAGACTGGCCCGAGCTTTTTCCGGGCCTCTCCATAACTGCGCGGGACAGGAGAACACAGTCCCGGGCCGAATAAGCATCCACGGCTAGTCGGCTGGGAAGCATGCTTGGCGAGAGACCCACCGCCGCCAGTTTTCTCCGGAGTCTGAACAACGCTCTCCTACCACACCCGGCAAGCATTCGCGCGCACCATCGGCTGCCCGGCCTTGCATCCGAAGGCGTGCGCGAATTCCGGCACGTTGCTGACCACGTTGTTCACTCGATATCGGTTCAGCGAATGCCCCTGCGTAAGCACGGCGGTGCGCGCTGCCTCCGGCCGAAGTTCTCCGCACCACACATTCGCATAAGCCAGGAAGAACGTCTGCATCTCGGTAACGCCGCCCTCAGCCGACGAGTCCAGTTCTTTTCCTTCCGACCTGAGCGTGCTCTGCAAACCGCCCAGCGCAATGTGGATTCCGCCGTTGTCGGCCGTGTCTTCGCCCAGTGAAAGCTTGCCGTTCTGCTTCACCCCAGCTTCCGGAACCTCTTGCGTGTACTCGTCGGCAATGCAGTTGTCGCGCTTCTCGTAAGCCGCTGAATCCGTCGCTGTCCACCAATCTCTCAGATTTCCATCCGCGTCGAACTTGCGGCCCTGGTCGTCGTAGCCGTGAACAATCTCGTGCCCGATCACCGCGCCAATTGCGCCATAGTTCGCCGCGTCTCCGAGCTTCGCATCGAAGAAGGGAGGCTGCAGAATTCCCGCGGGGAAGTTAATCGTATTCGTCTGCGCGTCCTCGTACGCGTTCACCGTGGGCGGAGTCATCCCCCAACGGTAGCGGTCCACCGGATTTCCGACCTGCGAGAGCCGCCTCTGAATCTCAAACCGGCTGGTCCGCTGCATGTTCCCCAGGAAATCATCGCGCTTGATTTCCACGCCCGAATAATCCTGCCAGTGGTCCGGATATCCAATCTTGTCCACCTGCGCCGCCAGCTTGATGTGAGCCCTCTTTTTCGTCTCGGCCGACATCCAGTCTGCCTCATCAATCTCCTTCCCAAGCGTCCCCTCAATCGCCTTTACCAACTCGAGCATTCGCTCTTTGTTGGCTGGTGGGAAGTAGCGCGCTACGTAGGCCTGCCCTACCGCGTCGCCCAGATCGATATCGGCGAAGATCGAGCATCGTCGCCACCGCGGCTGGATCTCTTTCGTTCCGGACAACGTTCGCCCGTAGAAGTCAAAGCTCTCCTCCACGAATGGTTGCGAGAGCGACGACGCCGACAGGTGCAGCAGCGAGTACCGCAAGTATGCTCGCCAGTGCTCCGCCGGCTCGGAGGCAATCAGCTTCTCCACGCCCTTGAAGAAATCCGGAGACAGCACCAAGTAGTGCGAGGCGACCGGCGTCTGCATGGCTGCGAAGTAGCGGTTCCAGTTGAACGATGGTGTCAGCGCCTGCACTTCCTTGATCGTCAGCTTGTGATCAAGATTTTTGGGATCGCGTCGCACTACGATATCCATCGCTGCCTTGGCGAGAGCGATCTCCATCGCCAGCACTGCCGCGGCATCGGCATCGGATTCGGCCTTCGGCTCGCCCGCCAATTCCAGCATCCTGCCCACGTGCGCCACGTATTTCTGTCGGATCTCTTTCGATTTCGCATCATCGTTCAGGTAGAACTCGCGCGACGGCATATTCATGCCTGACTGGTCCAGCACTCCGATATTCATCCGCGCATTGTCAAACTGGGGACCGTTATAAATTCCGAACAGGATTCCCTGGTATTGCGCGTCGATGAAATTCAGGTTGGCCGGACGGACTATCTGATGCAGGCTCGCGATGAGTTCCGGAAGTTGCGACTTGTCTTTCAGGGCTGCGATCCGGTCCAGGTCCGGCTTCAACGGCGCGATCCCCTTTTTGTTGATCGTCGCCTCGTCCATGCACGACGCGTAATGGTCCCCGGCTTTCTGGTCCGCGGCGTTTCGGTTCGGGTCCGGATTCGACACCTGTTCGAGCGTGTTTCGGATGGCCGCGATGTTCCAGATGGCCAGCTTGTTGAACGTGCCCCAGCTGGCCTGGTCCGCCGGAATCGGGTTCGCCTTCACCCACTTGCCGCAGGCATATTGGAAGAAATCCGAGCACGGGTCGAGAGACTTGTCTGCTTGATCCGGACTGAAGTGCTCCAGGTCAGGCATGTCGCTGTTCGCTGCCCGAGGCGCAGACTGGGCAGCCGAACACACTGCGAACAGCAGAATCGCAAACAGGGCAGTCATTCGCATGGGAGAACTCCGGTTGAGAGACGCAAATGAAGTAGACGGAGGCGCAGCCGAATGGTAACAGCCCTTTGGCGATTTCGTCCCCTGGGTAAATGAGGGCCAAACCACCAAGCGGCATAGTCTGGGCACATGGGAAATCGCCCCACGCCCGTCAACTCATTGATAGAAAAGCCGATGGCCTTTCCGTTGCCGATCGCCGCTTCCCAACAGGTTCGACGAGGCGGTTCCTGCCCGCGAGGCACCAGCAGAAGTTGCTCCGAGTAAGTTTGAACTGAGAACTGAGAACTGAGAACTAGGTACTCGGTACTAGCAAACCTACGGATCCCAAACCGCGCTTCCATATCCCGCCTTGCGCGCTGTCTCCTGCATCTGCTCGAGACCCCGCTGCTGCTCGTTCAGCTGCCCCTGCAGGCGCTCGACTTCCTGTTGTTTCTGCGCCTGGACCTTGTTGTACTCGACGCCGTTGCGGTACGCGTTCGCCTCCACGAAATGGATCGAACTATTCAGCTTGTCAATCCTGCTTTTCAAATCGGTAATCGCGGCTTTTTGCCGCGTAATGGCCGACTTGAATTGATCGCCAGTCTGCAATACGTCCGTAGCAGAGCGTTTCGCCGGCATCTCCCCTTGGGGGTTGTCGCTGTGCGCCACGTCCTCATCCGGCGCATGGGCCGGCATGTCCTCGTCGGTTACAACCTTCTTCGGTTTCGCCGTCGGATTTTTGCCTAGCTGCTTTTGCCGTTGCTTCCGCGCCAGATCACCCAGGGACGTATCGGAAGTCTGCCCCAGGCTATCGGTGGAGAGCACGAAAACTGCAATCAGCACCGCAATCAGACCCAGGCCGCGGACCACCCTGCGGACAATAACCGTAGACAGACGCATAAAGACCTCGCGTCGAAAATGGTAGGTCGAAACACGACCCTGGCGAAATTACCTTGGTACCATGCAGGTCCGACACCTCTGCCGCACTGCATGTGCAGGTGCCCAAGGGTTCGCGTCCGCTTTTTGGACGCTACCTGGGGAGTCATAACCCGCTGGTGCCGATGTTGGCGCGTTCTTGCTCAAACGTAGGGATTTCGAATGTCGCGTTCCTCCCAAACCTGCCTCCGCAATTCGTCTCGCACTCCCGCCTGCTCACCGATCACGACGGGCAGCGTCCATCCACCTTGTAAGCTCCCCTTGTGAGTTCCAGCATGTCCCTTCTGACAGCCGCCAAGCGCCTCAGCCCGCTTTTCCTCTGTATTGCCATCTTGCAGGCCCAGGCTCCCTCGAATTCCCCGGACCTGAGCGATGCCGACGAAGTTCGCCTCATTCGTTTCGGTCGAACGCTGGTAGACCTCATTGACGTGCTTCTGCATCGCCTCGCGCGCTTCGGGCGTCATTTCCGCCAGAGAGCTCGGCCGTTCTTCGACTGGGGGCTTTTGCTCTTCCTCGGCCTCGGCTTCCTCTTCGGCTGGCTCGTCGGTCTCTTCTAAATCCTCTTCGGGGTCTGGCTCTTCTTCCTCCGAGAGACTTTTCCGGACCTCGTCTAGTTCCGCTTGCTCGGCTAGTTCGGCATCTATGGCCGTCTTCAAGGTCTGAACCTTGGCCGGCGAGCGCAAATCATCAGCGCCCAGGTCGTAGTAGCCCATGACCTTCACGATCAAAGCCGCGTCATAGCCCGCGATGGATTTCGGGAGGCGTAGGTCAGCGGCATCGCAGCCCAGTTCTTCGGCGAGCTCGGCAACATTCTGCCGTGCCCACTGCTCGCCGCGCTCCTGTTCGGCGGCCGTCTCGCGCGCCTGGTCCTCTTCGTCAGCCAAACTGCGAGATGGGGTCTCAGACGTTTCGTTGGCGGACTGGATCTGTTCCGGTTCGCGACGGCGCGAGATACTGACATCGCTTTCGACCTCGACGGGCGCGGGCGTGTTCTGCGTGCCCTGCTCGTGGGCGGTCATCAAAGCATTTTCTTCGCTCACTGTTGCTGCTCCTTCGGTAAGGCTGGCGGTTGCTCGGTCGGATACCACTCGATTCCGCACTGCCTGAGAAATTCGATGTCAAACATGGTCGCGCTCATGTAACGGTCGCGTGCCGTTTCCACGGATTTGATCAACAGGCGCAAGGCCACGTACTCATCGGCCTCTTCTGGCGTCACGTAAAACCTTTTCATCGGCCCCTCTTTAGTGGAAGTACGGGAGCGCGGAAGACCCGAGCTCCCGAACTCGGTTTAGTTCGGATCAAATTCATCCGCGAGCATCTGATCTTGGGTTTCGTCCTGACCGCCCCGCCGAATGCCCATGCCGCTCTTGCTGGAAGTGAAGCCAGCGCTCAAAAACGCCGCCGCGACTGAAGTTACTTGCGCAGCGTCAGGCAGGTGGGGAGAATCCGCTAGCGCCGCATGGGCGAGAGCCACTGCTCCAGCCCAAATCCTTGCCGCTTCTCGATCGGAAATCTTCGTCATGTGTGTTACTCCTCAGTACCGGCAGAGCCGGGTTCGTTGTTTTGTCTTCGGGGTTTTCCTAGAGGCCCCGCGGATCACTTGGCGAAGGCAGAACGTCCATCGCGACGGCAAATTCCGTGGTGGATGCCAGCGCTTCGATGTTGTTCTCGACAAGTCCGATCAGAAGGCCGCCGACATCTTCGCCGTGTCGTGCTAAGCGAGCGAGTCGCAATAAGATTTCGAGGGATGTGTCGTAATCCCTAGCGCGCCGGGAGATCGAGTTCGAAATCATCCGGCTCGCGGTCGTCTCCGGCTCGCCGCTGTTCTTGGATTTCTTCGTCTTGGGGGTCACACTTCACCTCGAAAAATTGCTCGCTATAGATATAAGACCCACGCTTGGCTTTAAAGGACTTAGCGTCGGCCACTCCGGCCCGAATTGCACGTAGAACTTGCAGCCGTTCCAGTTGCGTCTTGCAGCCCTCCAGGGGGGTACGACGTACCGGTGGTTTGCAGGGGGTTTGTCGCCAGCGGGAGCGAATCGCATCAACGTCCAATGGGCCTTCGGGCATAGCGTCGAGGAAAGCTTCTATCTCCCCCTCGGTCGACCCCTCGCAGCCCCAAGCCAGGCCCCCACGGTAGACCCATGAACCATTGCTGGAACGAATCTGGCTGCGTAGGTGGGCCGCTACATCTGGCGCCATCTTGGCGATCGCACCAATGGCGCGTCGCACCGCTTCACGCACTGCATTCTGGTCTCGCGTGGCTTCGGTCTCGATGAACTTCTTGCGGCCGCCAGCGAAACACTCGGCTTGATATTTCCGCAGGGCGACTCGTTCGATCACAAACCGGTCATACGACACCTTGTCTCCGCGTTTCCAAGCCGCGTTAGCGCGTGCCTGTAAATCATGGGCTGCAGCTTTGAGCTTGCCGAGACTGACGGCCGGCAGGACTTCGCGCGGGCCGGATTCGGGAACTGCCAGACAAACCGGCCGTCCTTGCGCAGCGAGAAGTTCGCGCAGGTACCCGAGCCCGGCCAGGCCGCTTAGCAGACACTCCTGCCCGAATGCCGCAATGAACCATTGACCGTTGGGTTGTTGCCAGAACGACTGAATAGGCGACGACTGAGGGGCGGGGAGATTCTCTTGCGGTTCGTTCTTGGTGGAGGGTTGAGGTTGAAGGCGGGCCGGCTGCTGGGAGTCTGTCTCCCGTAATGCTTCGTTCACGAGGCGGTCTCGTTTGCGACTGGCTGCTTGGCCAGTAAAATCCCCACGGCGGTTACCGTGGATGCTTCCCGGTGGGCTGCCCGAGGCTTACTAATTCTTGCCCTACTTCTATCATCTCATCGCATGCGTCTAAATTGCAGACAAGGGCCGAGCCAAGCCATGCAATTCTTTTGTACTATGTTGCACATTGCAACCCTCTCGCTTACTAAGTTACACCCTCTCATGGACAATAGCGTGTATCTCGCGCCGTCGCAAGTTACGGAAGCAGCACAGGGAAATAATTAGGAAGGTCAATCTTGCAGAAAGACTGGCGAGTCGGCACGGGCGATGATGGGCAGGGACCCGGGAGGCACTCTCCATCTTCACTGCTGTGTAGACACAAAGAAGGCCATTTGTGGTTGTGCAGAATCTAGTTAGCCAATTTCCATCTAGCCGTTGGATGTGCACCATGTACCCATGTGCGACCCAACAAACGCGAGAGATGGCGCCAGGAGGCTAGCGTACCTATCAAAGCGCATCAAGGAGTTGGGAGAGAAGTCATCTCAACTTTTGCTGTTTCTCAGTTTTGCGATCGCGGCAGCCGTCATCCTTCGCACATCCTCAGATAAAGGCGCTGCGACGCAAGTAGCACCCTTAACTTATGCCCTGAAATGCTGGGGTGCGGCCATGTTCCCGGTGATGGTTGGGATTTTGCCTGTTAAAGAGTTCGGGTGGGATTCGGAATGCTGGTACTCCGTAGTACGCGCGTCGAAGTGCATCCTTCTTTGGGCTGCCGTTGGATTGATAGCCGCTGGCGCCGTCTTTTTTATTCGCGCAATCTAGCTCGCGAGTAGTTGGCAGCAGGGAAATAATTCGGGCGGGTCGGTTCTGATTTTTTTGTGGAGCGCGGGAAAAAATCGAGCGGGGTTCGAGGGCAGGAGAGAGAGGGAAAACTGAAAATTGATATGGGCGTCGACGACGGAACTGTAAACTTGTTTTCGATTTCGGCATTTGGGGCTTGTGGGCTTCACCCCTACCGGTCACCCTCCTTTTACCTCCCTTCTCGACAAGTCCTTTGTGCCGCGGTAGATGAATCAATTAGGGGCGGCTCAGACCACTCGGGGCGCGAACGTACATCGATTCGGATTAAGTGGATTCAGTATCAGGCGGATAGGGAGCTTTCGGAGGGTGACTCCGTCCGCCCTCGTTCGGAACGAATGAACCTGCCCGGGATCGTGCGCGGCCAGGCTTCACGCATTAGGTCAACTCCGAAGCAGAATCAGTAACTTACAAACACTCAACAATCGTCCCTGTCATACTCACGTCATACCTTCCCCGCAACACCATGCAAAATAAGGGCAGACCTGTTGATGCGAGATCGGCAGTCTTGTGGTCCTTCAGTGAAAGACCACAACATATTGTATTTTCGGAAGCAGACAGAGGCGTCCCTTCGGGAACCCTCGTCAGAGCCCCGGGTTAATTAACCCTGTTGGTTCCGGGTTTCGTAATAAAACGAATTGTCAGTTACAGTAGATTTGATCCCGACCAACCAGTTACAGGCAAAGGCTATGCGCTGGAGACCCAAACCTCGTCACGAAACGCTATTCTTAGTTGTCCTCGTTTCGGTTACGGTGTTTCAGGGTTGCGATCAAGATCCAAGACTAAGCGCCATGCAGCAACAGGTAAAGCAGCTCGAGGATAACGTAAATACCCTGAAGGCCGACGTTAAAGAAATAAAGGAGAAAGAGTCGGTTGACCGAGTCATTCGAGACATGGAAGGAGTCGCATAACCTTCCTAATTATTTCTTCCTAAGCGGGGGCGCGCCCAGCACTGGTCACACTCTGTTCGCAGAATGCCAATTGCCGGCGTTTTGAGTCGTCGTAAATCCTCGTTGCTCTTGTGGACGGCCTAGCGGTCATCCTCACTCCCGAGAAGCGACACCGGGCCTCTATTCAAGAT
>OEKN01000607.1_pt4 | contig 14476 bp, 9 predicted proteins | sample 1503361 | NCBI WGS metagenome assembly OEKN01 (sample SAMEA104379592, study PRJEB20068) | metagenome | biome: 1000743; feature: 77; material: 1998 | place: USA | collected 2012 | depth 25 m
TAGTGCGCGGCCAGAGCCGGAGCTTTTCCGGCGCGTTCCTGCTGCGCTTTGGCGAGCGAAGCGGCAATGTCATCGAACGCGGCAATGTGCTTGTCAATATCCGCCTCGGTGTGTTGCACCGACATCGTCCATTGCTCGTCCTGCCAGTAGGGCTGCGGCATCACGCCCCGGTTCACCATGCCAAACCAGTAGTGCCGCCACAGGTCGACATCGATCGCCAGCCAATCGCGGTAATTCTGAATCTCCTGCGGATAAAGCATGAGCGCGCCATTGGCGCCGGCTTGTGCGATGTAGCCCTGCAATCCGACCTTGGCGATGATCTTCCTGTAGCCATCGACCAGCTTCTTGCTGAGCTTTTCGACGTGCGCGTAGTTCTCGCGGGTCAGAACGTCGTTGAAAGTCGCAAGACCGGCCGCCATCGAAACCGGATTCGTGTTGTAGGTGCCGCCGTGAAAGACCTTGTGCTGCGAAATGAGGTCCATCACCGACTTGTGCGCGCCGAAGGCCGCCAGCGGGAAGCCGCCGCCAATGGACTTCGCCAGGCAGATCATGTCGGGGATCACGCTGTAGTATTCCGAAGCGCCACCCCATCCAAGCTTCGCCCCAGTCTTCACTTCGTCGAAAATTAACAGCGCGCCATTTTTCGTGGCGATCTCGCGCAGGCCATCGAGGAAGCCGGGCTGCGGCATGCACAGCCCGACGTTCATCAGGATGGGCTCAAGAATGATCGCGGCGATCTGGCCCGGATTCTCCTGGAAGCGACGCTCCACCGTGCCAAGGTCGTTGAAGGTCGCAATCGCAACGTTGGCAATGGCGCCTTTCGGAACGCCCAAGCCACCAGGAACCGAAACCGGATTTTTGATATCTCCGAAATCGGGAGCATGCGGCTTGACGCTGACCAGCGCCGAATCGTGCAGACCGTGATAGCCGCCTTCGAACTTCAGGATCTTGTCGCGGCCTGTGGCCGCGCGCGCCAAACGAACCGCGTGCATAGTCGCTTCCGTGCCGCTCGAACCGAAGCGCACCATCTCGACCGGAAAGCGCTTGCAGATTTCTTCCGCGAGCTGCCATTCCATATCGTGCGGCATGCCGAACATCGTGCCCGTCGAGAGCCGCTTCTCGACCGCCTTCATCACCGCGGGATGGCAATGCCCGGCCATGAGCGCGCCGAAGCACAAGTTGTGATCGACGTAAGCGTTGCCATCGAGATCGCGAAAATGCGAGCCCTGGCCTTCCTTCACGAAGATCGGATAGGGATCGTAGGCGCGATAGTTGCTGGCGACACCCAAGGGAAGTCGCTTCAGGTTGCGCTTATGGGCCTCGGCGGATTTCGGCGTGCGGCGCTCGAAAGTTTCGAGCTCCTTCTGCAGTTCGGGGTACATCGGGAGTCTCCAGGAATGCTCAGGCCGTGTCACGGCCGTTAGATTATGCCCGGGCGGGGAAGCCGCCCGGGACTTGGGGTCGAGACCTCTATTGTCTCATCTAGAAGTACAACTTCAAAGCCAACTGCATCAGCCGCGGCGGACCGGCGCGCTTGACACGACCGAAATCGGATCCATCAGTTACGTTGCCATCAGGATTAAAGAACTTCGTATGGTTCGCAAGATTGAACACGTCCCAACGGAATTCAGCCCGGAATCTTTCGGTGATCTGCGTACTTTTCTGCAGGGAAATGTCGGAGTTATTCAGCCCCGGTCCGCAACAGATGCTCCGCGGTGCAGTACCGTAGCGGCCAAACAGCGACGGCTGGTAGCAGTTGAAGCTCGGGCCAGCGGAACAATTGGAGATGCCATTATCGGCAGTGGGCGGGGTAGAAGCATTCGACGTGAAACTGTTCTGATCGAACCCGTAATGGTTGGTATTCTTGCGAGGATCGAGCTTGTGGAAGCGCGCAATCTGATCGGGTTCGCCGGCGGAGGCGAAGTCAATACTACTGGTCAGCTCGTTGTCGTCGAATGACTGCAGGTGAATCGGGAAGCCGGTCTGGAACTGCGTGATGCCGGAAACGGCCCATCCGTTGAGCACCTTTCCAGTGAACCCGGAGAACTTCTTGATCGGCAGTTCATAGTAGTAACTGAGAACGAACCGCTGGGCCGCGTTGAACAAGGACAAGGAGCGAGTCGCACTCGGATTAAAAGGATTGAGAATGTCCTCGAAGCTGGAGGCCTGGTCAATGGACTTGCTGAAGGTATACGCGCCCTGTAACTGCAAGCCATTCGAGAACCGCTTCTCCAAGTTGAGCTGCAGCGAGTGATAGTTGGAGTTGGCAATCGTATCTTGCGCAAAGATATTCGAGAAAACTGGAACCTGGTCCGCGGGGCAGGTCGTACCGTCAACCTGGCAATTTGGAGACGAATAGGGACGAATGCCTACGAAGTTGAGCGTCTGTCCCGCCCCCCCAACTGTTTGCCCGTTCGGCATATGGAAGTTGAAACCACTCGGCACGGTCACGCTGAACTGGTTGTCCTCGGCGAACTGATTACAGGTACCAGGACTGCCATAGGACGTCACCGCATTCGGATCGATGTTGGAAATGGCGGCGATATCCAGGCAGGTTTGCGGAGTCGCCCGGTTCAGGTCGTTTGAGACCAGAAGACGATGGCCTTGCGAGCCCACATAGCCAACCCCCAGACTCAAATTCTTCGCCAGTTCACGCTGAATACTGAAGTTGTACTGCACTGAATATTGCGACCGCATGTGCGGCTGGAATTCGCCGAACAGCAAGATCGGCCGGAAGACGGACCAGTCCACCGGCTGCCCCCGCGGAGGATTCAGGATTCCGTTGAATGGATTGGGGTAGGGGAATCCGGCCTGCGCGTAGAAAGGAGTGTTGAAGAATGTCTCGACCAGGAAGGTGCTGCCACCAAAGGGAGGCTCTGCGCTGAATTGCTCGAGCACCAGCTGCTCGATCGGGTTATAGAACATTCCCCAGCCCGCATGAATGCTGGTCTTTCCTGAAGTTCCGGGACTATACGCGATGCCGACGCGCGGCGCAAATGCCTTGTAATAAGTTTGCGTCATGCCCGCAGGCACACCGCGATCTCCTGGCACTACCAGGCCGGTCGGAAATACTCCAGTACAGTCGGTTGCTCCACCCAAAAGCGCGGAGCCGTATGGAGATATCTGACAGGGGTAAATGCTGGTACTTTGGCCGGGCCGGAATGTTTGCACATGATGACCGATATCTGTAAGCGGCGTGTTCAGTTCCCAGCGCAAGCCGTAGTTCAGTGTGACATTGGGACGAATTTTCCAACTGTCCTGCGCGAACAGATACACCGAGGTGGTTCGGACATTCTCGTTTTGTGCCGCTCCCTGCTGGTAGGTGTCGGGCAAGCCCAACAAGTAGTTCGGGTATAAGTCATTGGAATAGCCGACGTCGTTTGTGCCGCCACCGAAATAATTGTAATAGCCGCTGACCTCAAAATAGAGGGTCTGATCAAAGCGCATTCGGCGCAAATCCACGCCAAACTTCATGGTGTGATTGCCTTTGATCTTGGTCAAATTATCAGACCATTGAAACGAATTTCCGACCTGCGGCAATTCGCCCTCAAAGTTGTTGCCGATCGTAAAGCCGCCGGAAACCGTGACGTCTGGTACCCCTTCGCGACCCGCGCCCAGTCCGGGGGTGATGCCAATCTTGTTCGCGAACTGGGTGCCGGCCAAAACATTGTTTGCTGGATCGTTGATCGCTCCAGCATCGGAGAGTCCAGTGAAGCAGAAAGGTTTGGCTGCTGGGGACACGCATGAGTCAGTCACCAGATTGGTGTGTACCGAGTGGTTGAAAGTCCTCTGCGCCTCTCGCATGTAAGCAAAACGGAACTCGTTCACGAGGCTATTGCTGACGGTCCAGGTGTGACTCAGGTTCCACTGCTGGAAGCGCTGCTTGACGTCGGCCCCAAAACCTGGCACGTTTGCGCCCGCCGCCTGGAAATTGTTAAACGGGCTGAAGGAGAATTGATCGGTGAAGTAATAGTACCCGCTGAACTGTTGCTTGCTGTTGATGCGATGGTCGATTCGGATGGTGGCTTGGTCAGAACGGTCCTGGCCGGTTTGAACAGCCTGAAAAAAACCATTGGGAGTATTCGGCGGCGGCACAAATCGCAGCAGGTCGACCGCAACCGGATCTTGACAGCTGGCTGGGATAACATTGCCGGGGAAAATATCGGAGTACAAGACACCGGCGGCGGCAGTGACTTGAGGCATTGCATGTGCTAGCTGGGCCGCACTAATGTCTGTTTGACACTGCCCGCCCGCACGACTGTTCAAAACGTCCGCGACCGTTTGATCGCCAATCATGCCACCGAAAGTCGGTGCATTACCCCCTCCAGAAAAATCACCCGTCCGCTCCAGGGAATCGGGAACTGCAACCACGTCCCCCGATTGCCCTTGCCTTCTTCGCAGCCCTTCATAGGAACCAAAGAAAAAAGTCCGATCTTTCTTGATCGGGCCGCCCAGGGTACCTCCGAACTGATTCATGATGAAGGCCGGCTTAGTCGTGTCGAAATAGCCACGCGCATTGAGTGGGCGGTTCCTGTGAAACTCGTATACATTTCCGTGGAACTGATTGGTTCCTGACTTCGTGACCACGTTCACGACCGAGCCGGAGTTGCGGCCATACTCCGCGTCGAAGGTATTCGTGAGAATGCGGAACTCCTCCACGCTGTCGGGGCTCGGCTGCACGGTAGGCAGGTTGGCGAACATGTCATTCGCGTCGCCGCCATTGACGCTGAAATTGTTGGCTCGGCCGCGCCCACCATTCACCGAAACACTGCCCACGTTTCCGCTACCGAAATAAAGGTCGGCACCGGTTTGCGAGGACACGCCGGGTTGCAATGACAAGAACTGATAAGTGTCCCTTTCGTTGAGGGGCAGCTGCGCAATCGCGCGGTCGTTCACGACCGTCCCCAGCGATGTGCTGGTCGTATCCACCAAGGGTGCTTCGGAGGTAACTTCGACGACCTCTCTGGCCTCACCGACCTGCATGGTCATGTTCAGGGTTACGACCTGATTGACCTGCAGCAGCACATCCTTGCGAATATTCTTCTTGAATCCGGCGAGGTCAAATTCGAGGCGATAGGTGCCAACCGGGACCTCGACGAAGTTGTAGACTCCATCGGCATCAGAAATGGCTTCGCGGCTAACGCCCGTGTCCTGATTTACCAATTCGACTTTAACGTTCGCCAGTAGGGCTCCCGTCGGGTCGGTTATTCGGCCCAAAATGCGTCCACCCGTGCTTTGCGCCATCAGGAGAGTAGAACTGGCAAGACAACAGAGGAGAGCAAGCAGAACTCGCGCCGCTTTCAACGACTGCATGGGGCCTCCGAGGAGATGGAAGAAAATTTTGGCCAACCGCTTTCCCGAAACAGGTCAGCTTGCACAGAACACAAACCTTGCTATAATCGCGCAAGGTTAGAGAACCTCCTGCACACTGTCAAGCGAAAAATACTGATTCCATGCAGAAGTCAACTGTCAGAGCTGGCTTGTAAAGACATGAAGCCGAACGGCGCCAAACCTTACTTGAAAATCGGCGATGTGGCGCGCATGGTGGGCGTTTCCCCCTCCGTGATTCGCTCCTGGGAGAGCCTCGGTCTCACCCAGCCGCATCGCACCGAAAGCAAGTATCGTCTCTACACCGCCGACGATGTGAAGCTTTTAAAACGCGCGCGTTTCTTGCGGCGAGTGCGCGGATTGAACGCGCCCGCGATTGTCGAGCTTTTGAAGCGCGAGGGCCTGGTGCGTTCCTCGCCGAACGGCGCCGCGGCCGCGATCGGAGCGCGCTTGCGTCAGCTGCGCATCCGGCGAGGATTGTCGCTGGCGCCCGTGGCGAAGGCAGCGGGAATTTCGGTCGGCTTTCTGAGCGCAATCGAGCGCTCGCAGATGAGTGCCTCGATCGGCACGCTGCGCAGGCTGGCTCGCTTTTACAAAACTAACATCCTGGAATTCTTCGATCCCGCGGAATCGGGCCGCCGCCTGGTTCGTCCAAAGGAACGCAAGGTGCTCGAGGCCGGGCCGGGCGTGCGCATGGAGTTGCTGGCGTGGGGCAACACGGTGATGGAGCCCCACCTGTTTCGCATCGCGCCCAAAGCGGGGAGCGGCGAATCCTACACGCACGAGGGCGAGGAGTTCCTCATGGTCCTGCGCGGCGAACTGCATCTTGCGCTCGACAGCCAGGAATTTCGCCTCAAGTCAGGCGACAGCTTTTACTTCGAAAGCGCGACTCCGCATCGCTGGAAAAACCCGGGGCGCTCGGAGACCTGGGTTCTGTGGGTGAATACTCCACCGACGTTCTGAAACAATTACACGGGCACTGAGAGGGAACTTGTTCGACAACTTCATGAAGCGCGCGGCTCTGCTCTCGTCCCTGCTGCTCATCCTGCTCGGCCTGAGCTCATGTGCAAGGAAAACACCCACCCTGAATCTTCTCGTCTGGGAGGGCTATGCCGATCCTTCGTTCGTCAAAGGATTCGAAGAGCAGTGCAAGTGCAAAGTCTCCGCCTCGTACATGGGATCCAGCGATGAACTCGTCGCGAAACTGCGTGGCGGCAGTGCGAGCAACTATGATGTCATCTCCCCGTCGAGCGATGTAGCTACGATGATTTCTTCGGCGGGCTTGGCGGCGCCGCTCGATCTCTCGAAAATCCCAACTTACGGCCAGCTTTCTCCGAAGCTGACTTCCCTGCCCCTGGTACGCGTGAATGGCAGGGTCTACGGCGTGCCGTTCACCTGGGGACCGAATCCGCTCATCTACGACAGCAGCGCCTTTCCGCGGGCGCCCGAGAGTTGGAGTGTGCTGTGGGATCCAAAATATCGGGGAAAAATCTCCGTCTGGGATGACCTCTCAACCGTCTACATGGCCGCGCAGATACTTGGCTACGACAAGCCCGATCCGAGCCATCTCTACAACCTGAGCGACGCGGAGCTCGAAGCGGTCAAGAAGAAGCTGCTCGAACTCAAGCCCAACATCCGCAAAATGTGGTCGACTGGGGGCGAGCTCACTAACCTTTTTCAGAATCACGAAGTGGTGGCTGCCATGGGCTGGCCGCTCAATACGGTCGAATTGAAGAAGAAAAGTTTCCCGGTGGGCGAGACCATTCCCAAGGAAAACACGACCGGCTGGATCGATCATTTGATGATTACTTCCGCCAGCGAGAATAAAGAACTCGGCTACCAGTTCCTAGAGTACATGATCGAAGCCAAGACACAGAAACAGGTCGCCGATGTGACCAACTATGTCACCGCCAATCCGCAAGCGGGACAGCTGATGACCGCCGAGCAGCGCCAGGGATTGCACCTTGACGACGTGGACGCCTACCAGAAACGCATTTACTTCTGGCAGGATGTGCCCCGGCGCGCCAAGTACAACGAAATCTGGAACGAAGTGAAAGCCGCGCAATAGTGGATTAGCGGGGACTGCGTTGTTCCAGCGCCGGCTTCTGCCAAGACTCGAATATGCTCACCCGCGAACAACCCGTCGCAGCTTTGGAGGGGTCAACAACCTCCTCAACGCTGCTTGACATTCGCAAAATCGCCAAGAGTTTTGGGAAGAATGTCGTGCTGCGAGGCATTTCTTTGCAAGTCGCCGAGGGTGAATTTCTGACGATTCTTGGCGAGAGCGGCTCCGGGAAAACGACGCTGCTGCGAATCATTGCCGGTTTTGAGAGCGCAACGTCCGGCGAACTTTGGATGGGCGGGGAACGGCTCGATCGTCTGCCTCCCTACAAGCGGCGCGTCAACACCGTCTTCCAGCATTACGCGCTGTTCCCTCACCTCACCGTCGAACAGAACGTCGGCTACGGGCTGCGCGTCGCCAAACATTCTGCCTCGGAGATCGACGCCCAGGTCGAACAGGCACTGGCACGCGTCAAGATGACCGCCTACGCGAAGGCTAAGCCCTCGAAGATCAGCGGCGGCCAGCAGCAACGCGTCGCCCTGGCGCGAGCGCTCGTCAAGCGGCCACAGCTTTTGCTTCTGGACGAGCCCCTCTCGGCGCTGGATGCGAACCTTCGCCGTCAAATGCAGCTGGAACTGAAGTCGCTGCAACGCGAGGTTGGAATTTCGTTCGTCTTTGTTACCCATGACCAGGAGGAAGCCATGGTCATGTCCGACCGCATCGCGCTTCTGCGCGCCGGAGAACTGGAGCAGGTAGCGACGCCGCGTGAAATTTACAGTCGTCCGGCAACTTCCTACGCGGCGCAGTTCATCGGACACACCAATCTGCTGCGCGCGGATGTGCGCGATGGCGTAGTGTATTGCGGCTCGCTCTTCTGGACATCGCAACTGCCGGACGGATCCGCCCTGCTTTCCTTGCGTCCGGAAAACATCGAAGTCGCCGCGCCGTCCGGCGCGCTGGGAAAAGTGCGGTTTCGCGGAAGGCTGCGACACAAGGCGTTTCATGGCGCGAGCGAACTCCTGCAAATCGAGTGCGCCGACGGACTCTTCTTCAGCGTGCGCACCGAAGCCCGCAGCGATTGGCAGGGCGAACTGGAATTCGAATTCGATCCAACCGACGCCTTCCCAGTTCGCAACTCGGAGGCCGCCTAGATGTTTTCGCGCGCCTACCGAGCCGTGGTCACTGTGCCTCCCTTGCTGTGGGTTACCGTGTTCCTGCTGGTTCCCTACGCGCTCATGTTCTGCTACAGCTTTTGGATGGTTTCGACCTCCCAAACCATTGTGCACTCCTGGAGCTTGGCCAACTATCGCCAACTCTTCACCGTCGACGTGTACTGGCAAACGCTCCTGCGATCCATGTGGATCGCCGGGCGCGTGATGCTGTTTTCGTTGCTGCTGGGTTATCCATTGGCATACTTCCTTTCCTTTTATGCAGGCGCCAAAAAGGACCTCTTTTACCAGCTCGTCATCATCCCGTTGTGGGTGAGCTACCTGGTGCGGGCGTACGCGTGGAAGACCATCCTCGGCAGTGACGGGGTCCTCAACACGCTGCTGCAATACCTGCATCTGACAAAGCATCCCCTCGAGTTCCTTCTCTATAGTCCTTTCGCCGTCGTTCTTACGCTGACACACATCTACACTCCTTTTACGTTTCTGCCGATTTACGCGTCGCTCGAACACATTCCGCGCAACCTCGTCGAGGCATCGAGCGATCTGGGCGCCTCTCCCGCACAAACCTTCTGGCGCGTGATCTTTCCGCTTTCTATTCCGGGAGTGCTGGCCGGAGCGACGTTCGCATTCGTGCTCAGCCTGGGAGACTTCCTCGCTCCGCTGTTGCTGGGAGGGCCGAGCGGCATCATGATCTCGAACATCGTCGTCAGTCTGTTCGGCGCGGCTTACAACTGGCCACTGGGAGCGGCGATCTCGTTTTGCATGCTGGTGCTGGTGGTGAGCCTGCTGTTCGTCTCGGAACGGCTCGAGAAGAAATGGAGTTTCTCGTGACCGCGACGAACGGCTCGACTCGTGGATCGCGTTGGCTGCTTCTGCACTCGGTGTTCGTGTTTGCATTTCTTTATCTGCCCATCGCCGTCCTGATCGTTTATTCGTTCAACGGCGCGGGCGTAGGAGGGTTCCCCCCTCGCAACCTGACCCTGGACTGGTACCGCACGCTCTTTGGCGACGGAGCGATCTGGGAGTCGGTGGGAAACAGCCTCATCGTCGCCGTGATGGCGGTCGTGATCGCCCTGGGACTTGGAATTCCCGCAGCACTCGCGCTGGACCGCGCCCAGTTCCCGGGCAAAACCCTGTTCCGCCGGCTCGTGCTTCTGCCGCTGATTCTGCCGGGGATCATTACCGGCCTGTCGCTGCTCATGCTGTTCAACCAGGCAAGCATCAAGCTCAGCCTGCTCACCATCGTTCTGGGGCACGGCACGGCACTCATTTCGGTTGCGACCACGGAAGTCTTCGCGGGCCTGCAGAAGCTTGATCGGGCTCAGGAAGAGGCCTCGCTTGATCTGGGCGCGAATTACTGGCAGACCTTTCTGCGCGTGACATTGCCCAATCTGAAGTTGTCGATCATCGGCGCCGCTCTGCTGATCTTCACGCTCTCCATGGACGAGATCGCGGTCAGCTTTTTCCTGATTGGCCGCGACAATACGTTGCCGCTCGAAATCTGGGGCCGTCTGCGCCGGGGCATCACGCCCGAAATCAATGCCATCTCAACCATCATCTTCGTGTTTTCTCTGGTGGCGATTGTCCTCTGGTATCGCCTGCGCATGACCGCAGAAGGATCGCCGGAAGTCGCTGCCGAGCTGATCGAAACCGCTGTACAAGGAGCCGAATCGTGAGTCCGAATCGCAGGGACTTCATCAAGTTTGTCGTCGCGGGTGCAGTAGCCTCGGGTTGTCCGATAGACATGGCGCTGTTTGCCGCTCCCGCGGAAGCCGCGCCCACCATCGAGGGCGAAGAGAACAAGATCTGCCACCAGGTACGCGACGGGAAAATGTTCTCGCGCCCGCCCGTCTCCGCCAGTCATGATGTCGTCATCGTAGGCGGCGGCATGAGCGGCCTGGCTGCGGCCTACCTGCTGCAAAAACACGATTTCCTGCTCCTCGAAAAAGAGCCCCATTTCGGCGGCAATGCGTACTTGATGGAATATCAGGGACAGGCCTACGCCACCGGCTCCGCCTTCGCCGACAATGAAGTCGCCGTCGCGTTCGCCAAGGAAGCCGGGCTCGAACCGCTGCCCGTAAATAATTTTGATCCCACCATCGTGAACGGCGAGTTCGTCGCCGATACCTGGGGGGATGGCATCGACAACCTTCCCTATTTTCCGCCCGTCCGTGAGGCCTTCCAGAAATTCCGCAAGGAAACACTGGCCATCGACTACGACAAGCGCGAAAAGGAGCTTTGGAATGTTCCGCTGACAGATCTCCTGAAGGGCTACCCACCCGAGATCAAGCTCTGGTGGGACGCTTTCGGCGCCTCCAGTTGGGGCTGCCGCTCCGAAGATACGGCGGCCGCCCTGGCCGTTTCTCAATTGCAGTGGATGGCCAGCCCTCATCGCAAGGACGACCGCTACACCTGGCCGGGAGGCCTGGGCGCGCTCAGCAAGCACCTGGTCGACATCTTGCAGCCCAAGTATGGCGAGCGGATGCAGACCGGCAGCACCATAATCGCCGTCGCTCCGGAGAAGAACGCGGTCAATGTCACCTACATGCAGGGCGCGGAGTTGAAGACGGTCGCCGCCAAGGCGGTCATCATGGCCACGCCTAAGTTCATCACGCGGCGCATCGTCGAGGGCATCCCGGAGAAACAGGATGAAGCCATGCAGCAGATGCGCTATATCCCTTATGCTCTGGTGAATTTGATTTTCGATAAAGAGATCTACCGCAAGGGATATGACAACTGGTGTCCGGGAAATTCCTTCACCGATTTCATCGTGGCCGACTGGGTCGTTCGCAACCGGCCCGGCTACCATCCCAAGTACAACATCCTGAGTTGCTACACCCCGCTCCATGAGGAGGAGCGACGGCTGTTGCTTAATGAAATCAGCGCGCGCAAGATCGCCGGCGATGTGCTCACAGATTTTCAGAAGCTGCTGCCCGCAACCAAGGTGGATCCGATCGAGGTGCATCTCTACCGGCGCGGACATCCGATGTACATGTCGACTCCGGGCACGTACACGAAGATCCAGCCACTGCTGCGCGCTCCCATGGACCGCGTGTTTTTCGCAAACACCGACGCGGAGGGTCCTGTCTCAAGCACCACGCAGGCAATCACCGGCGCCCGCCGCGTGGCGCAGGAGGTTGAGCATCGGCTCGCAGGAACAGCGCTGCCCCGAACTCAGTAGCGCCGGCATCTTGCCCGCCAAACGGGGCGGGCGGGACGCCCGCCGGACAGCCGCCGGGACGGCGGCGCTACACTCTACTTCGCCCGCGACTGCGTCTTTCCTCACGGCCAGCACGTGGAAGCCGGCGGTTTAGTTTCCTCGGAACCAAACTCTCCACCTTGAGCCCGCCATAGTACAGTAGTAGATGCGGCCTGCGCGGATCTCCTCGCGGCATCTTCGATAAGGGAAATTTCTACTTTGAGTTCAAGTATTCGTAACATCGCCATCATCGCGCACGTGGACCACGGCAAGACCACGCTGGTGGATGCCATGCTGCAACAGAGCGGAACTTTCCGCTCCAACGAAGCTCATGTCGATCGCATCATGGATTCGAATGAACTGGAGCGCGAGCGCGGCATCACCATCCTTGCCAAGAACACCGCCGTCTTCTATCACGGCGTGAAAATCAACATTGTCGACACTCCCGGGCACAGCGATTTTGGCGGGGAAGTGGAGCGCGCACTCAAGATGGTAGACGGCGTGATGCTGCTGGTCGATGCCAGCGAGGGTCCGCTGCCCCAGACCCGATACGTGCTCGGCAAGGCGCTCGAAGCCAAGCTGCCTCCCATCGTCGTGATCAACAAGATCGACCGCAGCGACGCGCGCCCCCAGGAAGTGCTGAACGAGATTTACGATCTGTTCATCGATCTCGACGCCAAGGAAGATCAGCTGGAATTCCCTGTCCTCTACACCAACGCCAAGGCGGGTACCGCTTCCACCAACATCCAGGGCGGTGGTCAGAACCTCGAGCCGCTGTTTGATGCGATTGTAAAAACCATTCCTCCTCCGCAAGGCGACCCTGCCGGTCCACTGCAGATCCTGGTCGCGAATCTCGATTACAGCGACTATCTCGGACGACTGGCGATTGCGCGGGTGTTTAACGGCACCATGTGGACCGGCGAAGAAGTCAGCATCGCCAAGCGCGACGGCTCGTTCGAGAAAACGAAGATCACCAAGCTGTTCTCGTTTACCGGCCTGAAGCGTGTGGACATCACCCAGACCGAACTCGGAGACATCGTCGCAGTCGCAGGCGTCGAAGGAATCACCATCGGAGAGACGATCACCAACGCGGAGAGCCCTGCCCCGCTGCCGCCCATCGTCATTGACGAACCGACCATCGCGATGATGTTCACCGTGAATACCTCGCCGTTCTCCGGACGCGAGGGCAGTTACGTCACCTCGCGCAATTTGCGCGATCGTCTGGCCAAAGAGCTTCTGACCAACGTCTCCTTACGCGTGGAGGATTCCGGCAGCACGGATTCCTTCAAGGTGCTGGGTCGAGGCGAGCTGCAGCTTTCCATCCTCATTGAAATGATGCGGCGCGAAGGTTTCGAGCTGATGGTGGGCAAGCCGGAGATTGTCACCAAGCGCATGGATGGCAAGCTCATGGAGCCGGTTGAATATCTGACCGTCGACGTTCCCGAGGAGTTCGTCGGCGTCGTCATGGAGCAACTCGGTACGCGCAAGGGCGAAGTCGCTAATATGCACAATCATGGCTATGGCCGGGTGCGCATCGAATTTCGCGTGCCCAGCCGCGGTCTGATCGGCTTGCGGAGCCAGTTGCTCACCGACACGCGCGGCACCATCGTGATGAATTCCCTGTTCCACGGATACACCGAATGGCAAGGTGAGATTCCGCACCGGCCCACCGGCGTTTTGGTTGCCGATCGCCCGGGCCTCTCCACCTCGCATGCGCTCTACAATCTGCAGGAACGCGGCGAGCTGTTCATCGGTCCGGGCGTCGATGTCTACGAAGGCATGATCATCGGGGAAAATGCCAAGGACAATGATCTCGACGTGAATGTCGTGCGCGAGAAGAAGCTCACCAACATGAGGGCATCGACCTCGGACGAAGCCATTCGCCTGGTGCCTTGTCGGCAACTCAATCTGGAACAGGCGATCGAATTTATCGCCGATGACGAGTTCGTCGAGATCACTCCCAAATCTCTGCGCTTGCGCAAGAAAACCTTGCAGGCGAACCGGCGCAAGAAAAGCACGGGCGCGGTCATGGTGGAGGAGACTCCGTAGTGGCGAAGCAGCGCGAGCGTCGGCCGGTCGTCGCGGATGAGCCTTTGCGCATGTTTCTGGTCCCCTGCAGTTGCGGTGTCAGCTTTTCGGTCTCCGAAAAATACGACCGTGAAGGTACACAATGGCATCGCTTCCTGGTTTGTCCAAATTGCGGGAAGCGTCATGATCCCAAGAATCGCCTGCTCCAACTCGGGTACCATCGCGAGGGATATTGGCGCGTGGATGGTTGCTAGCGGTCCGGGATTTTCCTGCTATACTTCCTCCCGCATTTGACTGTTCGTCACTCCGGCCTCGATTCCGGGAAGGGCTCAGGTGCCACCTGCTTCCCTGCCGAAGCGCCCACACTCAAATAGCTCACCCCCGAGGCATTCGCGTGAAGAACATCTTTGTTGGAAACCTGGATTTCAACACGTCCGAAGAACAACTGCGTCAGCTTTTCGAAGTTCACGGCCAGGTGGATCGAGTCAGCATCATGACGGATCGCGACACTGGACGCTCGCGCGGATTTGGCTTTGTCGAAATGGCAAGCGCCGAGGACGGAGAGAAAGCGATCGCTGCGCTGAACGGCACGCAAGTTGGTGGACGAACACTGAACGTCAACGAAGCGCGTCCCAAACCCGAACGCACCGGCGGCGGCGGTGGTGGTCGTGGCGGCCGTGAGCGCGGCGG
>OEKN01000128.1_pt1 | contig 14434 bp, 16 predicted proteins | sample 1503361 | NCBI WGS metagenome assembly OEKN01 (sample SAMEA104379592, study PRJEB20068) | metagenome | biome: 1000743; feature: 77; material: 1998 | place: USA | collected 2012 | depth 25 m
GGCTGCGCCTCACTTCGCTCGGGATGACAAATTTAGGTGGCAAGCCATGGGCCACGAGCTATCGAGAACGGGGGCTGGCCGCTAGTTTTCCAGATAGGCGTCGATCCACTCTTTGAGTTTGCGGCGGCGGTCGTCGCTGGTGTCGAAACGGAGACCGAAAGAGTGTTTCGGCTTTCTCCAGGTCACGCTGCCTCGGACCCAAATGCGAGGCAAGGTGAGCAGTGCGAAGGAGACCTCCATCGACTGGCCCGGAGCAACCTCTTCCGCACTTCGGATCGACATTCCTCCAGAGCTGACTTCGAGTGAGGTGGCGGTAAATTTCTTGGCTCCCTGGACCTGGACTTCGGTGACGACGGGAATCCGCACGTAGCGCCGGAATTCGTGCAGCACGAGCATATTGGTGGCGCGCACCAACTTGAGCGCGGCGGAGCGCTCGACCGGCTCCTGAAAGATCGCGTTGATGCCGTACTTGGAGTAGCGCATGGCCTCCTGGGCGCTGCCTCCCAGGCCGTAAAGCACAAGGCGGCTGTTGGAAGGCGAGGTACGGACGGCCTCCATGACGGCCTGCGCGCCGGGACCCAGCTTGACCGCGCAGGCCTCAAACTTCTCTTTTCTTAGGCGCTCGGCGGCGTTGCCGGTCATCACCACCGATTCGATTCCAAACTGCTTAAAACACTCACTTAAGATAGTGCGGGCGTTGTCTGTGAGATCAACCAGGGCAATACGAGCGGCGGCCTTCTTGGTTTGTGGGATGGGGGCCAGAGCAGTACCAAAACCAGTTTCCATGGGGCGCGTGGCGATTCTCGTTTCCAACCTATTCTGGCCCGTGAAAACCGGTTTGGCAAAGGATCTTCGGGGTGGTTTCCGGGTACAAAAGTGTCATTACAAGCGGTGGAATGAGGGGTTACCTTCGGGTCTTGCAAAGGGGAAAGAGTGTGAATCAACGCGATCCCAAGACGATCTGGTTGCCCTCGGAATCCTTCAGGATGGCAAAGGTTCCCCAAGGCTGTTTCTGTGGAGGCCCGGTGAATTCGACACCGCGCTTGACCAACTCGTCATAGGTCTTCTGAATGTTGTCTACTTCCCAGGAAGTATTCACGAAGGTGCCGATGCGATCCTCGTGACCATCAGGCGTGAAAAGCGCGAGGCCGGTTTCAGCTCCAGGAATCGAGAGCTCAATCCACCGTTGCTTCTCGGAGAATTCCTGGTCGGTGAGAACGCGGAATCCGAGTTTCTCTGTGTAGAAGTGCAAAGCCCGTTCCTGGTCGTGCACCGGAATGCCGAGAAACTTAATTCGCTTGATCATGGAAAGAAACAATGCCAGCGTCGACGCAAGAAAGCAATGGCAGCAATGGCGAATGGCGGAGATTCCTGCTATAGCTATGATTGCTATAGCTGAGGCCGCGCATGAAAACCGATCCTTACATCGTTGACACCCTGATGCGAGACCTTGTGGCGCACAGCCGGTCGAGCGCAGCTTTCCTCGTGTATCTGCAGCTTTACCGCCATACCCAGGGCGTGGGCCGCGAAACGGCAGCCATGAGTCATAAGGTGCTCGCGGATCTAATCGGCATCTCCAAACGGTCCGTCCAGAGCGCATTGACGCATCTGCTGGAGCGGCGTCTGATCCGCCGGAGAAAGGCACGCCCCACGGCTGTGCCGGTGTACACGGTTTTGACGCCGTGGATACGCAAGCCAAAGTTGTCGGCGTGAAAATTGATGCAATTCTTGCAAATCCTGGGATCATTTTCGGGGGCATTGCAGGTTTTTCTGTCTTCGATACGAAATTTGCTCAAACTTTATGAGCAGCGCTACGTCTAACCCCAGCGGAATTTCTGAAAGCAGCTCAAAATAAGGAGCGATCTACAGATGAATCGGTCTGCGCTAGCGCTAGTTGCGGTCACTCTCCTTGCTGCCGTCGCAATGAGTCTTCCCAGTCAGGCACAAACGAAGAACCAGCCTCCGAGTCCTGCGCGTTCTCGTTGCGATGAGATGTTGGACAGGTGGAACGACATCGGAAACAAGCTCATCGCCATGGCGCAGGATTTTCCCGAAGACAAGTACGACTTTAAGGTGCAGAAGGATGAGCGCACCTTTGCCCTGAATCTGCTCCACGCCGCGGCGCTGGACTTCGTCGTGATACGAAGGATTTCCGGATCAAATGTCGGGCCCGACTTCGGCGAGGGTGACAATCCTACACGTGAGCAATTCAAGACCAAAGCCGACGTGGTCAAGTTCGTGCAGGAAGCCGTCGCCGACGGAGCGAAAGTGATTCAACAGCAGGGCGACGCAGGGCTGGACAATACAACGAAATTCTTCGGCAACCGGATGGCCCACAATTCCTCGATCTGGACCTTCACCATCGAGCACAGCGGCGAGCACTACGGCCAGCTTGTGGTCTACTACCGCGCGAACAACCTGGTGCCGCCGGACTCACGGCGACAATGAGGTTAAAAAATCCCGGAAAGCGCAAGACTGACGGGTGAAGCATGCAATCGCGTTGTTTACGATTAAATGGGAGCTTCGCTCCGCTGGACAGACGAGGCTCGCCCGACCCTACGCCCAGCGCTTGAAAATGATGGCGCCGTTCGTGCCTCCGAAGCCGAATGAGTTGGAGAGGGCGTAGTCGAGGGTCGCTTTGCGGGCATGGTTGGGGACGAAGTCCATGTCCTTCGTGTCGGGATCCTGGTTCTCGAGATTGATGGTCGGCGGCAGAATCTGATCGCGTAGCGCCAGCACGGAAATTCCGGCTTCGAGGCCGCCAGCGCCTCCGAGCAAGTGACCGGTCATAGACTTGGTGGAGCTTATGGGCACCCGGCGGTCGCCGAAGAAGGAGCGAATCGCGTGGGCTTCGAGCACGTCGCCGATTGGGGTCGAGGTTCCATGGGCATTGACGTAGCCGATGTCGGCGGGCTGGAGCCTGGCATCGTGTAATGCGTTCTTCATGACGCGGAAGCCGCCCTCGTGCTCGGGCGCGGGTTGGGTAATGTGATAGGCATCGCCACTCATGCCGTAGCCGACGAGCTCAGCGAGAATGGGGGCATTGCGGCGCTGGGCGAATTCCAGGTCTTCAAGAATGAGAATGCCGGCGCCTTCGCCGATGACGAAGCCATCGCGGCCCGCGTCCCAGGGACGGCTGGCTTTCTCCGGTTCGTCGTTGCGGGTGGAAAGGGCACGCATGGCGGCGAATCCACCCACACCCATGGGAGTGATCGCGGCCTCGGATCCGCCTGCGATCATGACCTCCGCGTCCCCTCGCTGAATGATCTTGAACGAGTCTCCAATGGAGTGCGCGCTGGTGGTGCAGGCAGTCGCGGTGGCTTCGTTGGGACCTTTGGCGCCGAAGCGCATGGAGACGTGGCCGGCGGCGAGGTTCACGATGGCGGCAGGTATGAAAAAGGGAGAGATTTTGCGCGGGCCGCCTTCGAGCAGGGCGCGGTGTTCGCGCTCGATGACATCGAAACCGCCGATCCCCGAGCCGATATGGACGCCGACGCGCTCGGCGTTCTCAGGAGTGATTTTCAGGCCGCTGGACTTCATTGCTTCCTCCGACGCGGCCAGCGCGAAGTAGATGAAGCGGCCCATCTTCTTGACTTCTTTTTTCTCGACGAAATTCAGCGGATCGAAGTTTTTGACTTCGGCGGCAATCTGGCAGGCGTGGTTGCTGGCGTCAAATTGGGTGATCTTGCTGACGCCGCTCTTGCCCGCGAGCAGATTTTTCCAGACCTCGTCCGTGGTATTGCCGACGTCGCAAATCAGGCCGATGCCGGTGACGACGACCCGCCTTGCCAAAACTACTTCCCGCCTTTCGCGTGCTTGCCGATGTAATCAACGGCATCCTGCACGGTGCGGATTTTTTCCGCGTCCTCGTCGGGGATCTCGATATCGAAGGCTTCCTCGAAGGCCATCACCAGTTCGACGGTATCGAGTGAATCCGCGCCCAGGTCGTCTACAAAGGAAGCGTTGGGCGTGACCTCGCCCTCATCCACACCCAACTGCTCGACGATGATCTGTTTTACCTTTTCGTCAACAGCTGCCATTCGGTCTCCTCATCCGCCGCGCCTGGCGGCCTGGCTGTTTTACTTGCCGACCTTGGAATGCTTGTCGATGTAGTCGATTGCGTCCTGCACGGTGCGGATCTTCTCGGCGGCATCGTCGGGAATTTCAATGTCGAAATTCTCCTCGAGCGCCATGACCAGTTCCACGGTATCGAGAGAGTCAGCGCCGAGGTCGTCGACGAACGACGCGGTAGGGGTGACTTCGGCTTCTTCCACGCCGAGTTGCTCGGAAATGATCTGCTTCACTTTCTCAGTGATTTCCTTCAGTTTATCGCCTGCTGCCATAGGAATTCCTCCGACCGCAAAGTCTTGATTGGGAAACGATTAGTGTAATGGTCCTCGCGAATGTGTGTAAAGCGAATGGGTGGTCGCGACGCGGCGCGGCGTCACCGTCGAGTCGTGAGATGCCTTCTGCATCCTAATCGTTGGCGCGGAAGCTGGTCAACGAGCGCCCTCAGTCGTTGCGGTGTCGTGCCTCCGGCACTCGGCAGATTTTCGAGCTTACCCCGGGCTAACGCCCGGGTATCGTTTCGTCCACCACCGAAGTATGGACATTAGCTTCGAAATAGATCTCAGGAAATTCGACGGCGATAGCATTACCCTGCACATCCGCGCAAACTACTTCGTCGAGTATTCGTCGCGCAGGCGGGTTTGGCGGCTGGTCATGGGGATTTCTTCGCCGGCGATGAATACTCGTTTAACATCGGTCTTTACGTCGAGCGGATCTCCGGTGGCGACCACCACGTTTGCGCTTTTGCCGACGTCGAGCGAGCCGAGCTGATCAGTGACGCCCCAGATTTCAGCGGCATTGAGGGTAATTGCCTTCAGAGCCTCCTCCGGAGGAAGGCCAAAGCCGGTGGCGAATCCTGCCTGGTATGGGAGATTGCGGGAATTGTGGGCATCGAACGTAGCGAAGGCAATTTTCACGCCGCGCTTGTACAACTCCGCGGGCAGGCTGTAGACGGCGTCGAAGCGTTCATATTCTTTGGGTGTCTCGTAAATGGGACCAACGATGACCGGTACCTTGAGGCTGGCGACGTAGTCGAGGACGGCGCGCGAGTGGCTGATGTGGTTCAGCACGAACTTCAGCTTGAATTCCTGCGCGAGGCGAACGGCGGTCTCGAGATCGCTGGGGCCTTGGGCCGCGAGAACAACGGGCTTCTTGCCTTGAAGGTAAGGCAGGAGAGCCTCCAGTTTCAGGTCGCGCTTCGGGGCGGAGGGCTCAGGCTTTTTGTCGCGGGCAGCATCGGCTTTCTTTTGCTCATATTCCGCGAACTTCTGCTGATAGTCCTGCACATCGAGAAACGCCTGGCGCAGTTGTGATGCCATGCCCATGCGGGTTTGGGGATACTTGCGTTTTTCCCAGGATTCGTTACGACGCTGCTCGCCTGTGAAGTTCAACGGCATGGCAATGTCACGGACAAGCAGCATTTCGGCGGCGGAGGGCCCGGCGAGTTGCACAAAGGAGTCCTGCCCGGGAAGGGTATCGGTACTGTCGGGCGCGACGATCGCGTTGGTGATGCCGTTCAGACGCGTGACCGGAATCAGTTCCGACTCGGCGTGGAAGGCATCGTAAACATGCATGTGCGGCATGATCTCGTCGGTGAGTTCGATGCGGTCATTGGTGCTTTCTTCGGCGGAAATCTCGGTGAGACCGAGCGCAGTCTCGGAGTCGATGAGTCCGGGATAGATGGTCATGCCGGAGGCATCGATGACTTTGGCGTTTTTCGGGATCTTGACGGAAGAGGCGGGGCCAAGAGCGGAAATCTTCCCGGCTTCCATGACGAGGACGCCGTTGTCGATCACGCCATGCGAGACGGTGAGCAACTTGCCGCCCTTGAGCGCGATGGCCTGATGCTGGGCGGAGGCAAGGATTCCCGAGCACAGAACGACGCCAACGACGAGTGCACGATAGGCGAACCCGGAGGAGAGAGCGGAGAACTGATGTCGGGCAACCGGCAACTGTCCTGTCATTGGCCCTCCGTGTAGTGCGGCATGCCATAACCGGGCAGACTGCGGTCGAAGTAGACATCGCCATCGATGAAAACTTTACTGGGCACTCCGGCGCTGGAAAGCGGGTAGCCGTCCCAAAGAACGAGGTCGGCGTCTTTGCCTACGTCGATGGAGCCGACCTTGTCGTCGACGCCGATGATCCACGCGGCGTTGAGGGTAATCATTTTGAGCGCTTCTTCCTCGCTGGCGCCCCCGTAGCGCATGGTCTTGGCGGCCTCCTGATTGAGCCGGCGGGCGAAATCATCCGAGTCGCTTTTGATGGCGACGCGAACGCCTTTGCGCATCGCCATGACCGCGTTCCACGGAATCGCGTCCCAGGCTTCCTGCTTGTAGCCCCACCAATCGGCGAAGGTGGCGATGCCGATGTTTTCGGCGGCGAGTTTTTCGGGAACCTTGTAGGCCTCGAGCGCGTGATGGAAAGCGCGAATGTGATAGCCGAATTCCTTGGCCATGGCGATTTCGGTTTCGAATTCGTCGGCGCGGTAGCAGTGGATCTGCACCAGCAGCTTGCCGCGCAACACATCGGCGAGAGCTTCCAGTTTGAGGTCGTGCTTGGGGGCGGTGGCGTCCTTGTCGCCGCGTTTCAGCTTGGCGTTGTACTCCTCCCAGGAACGCATGTAGTCTTGCGCCTGCACGAGCGCGTCGCGCTGCACGGCGAAGTTTCCCATGCGCGTGGAGGGCAGCTCGTGACGACTGCCGTAGACGCGCTTGGGATTTTCGCCGCTGGCGAACTTGATGGAGCGGGGCGCGTTGGGAAAGAGCATGGCATCGCGTCCCGCGCCGTACTTGTGCTTGATGACGACGGCCTGCCCGCCAATCATGTTGGCGGAACCATGCAGAAGCAGCGATGTAGTCACGCCTCCAGCGAGCGCACGATAAATGGCCTTGTCCTGGTAGTCGAAGGCATCCTGCATCATCATCTGCGGGGTGACGGGGCTAGTGGCTTCGTTGACGTCATCATCGAGGGCGAGGTGGGAGTGAGAATCGACGATGCCGGGCGTAAGGTATTTGCCGCCGGCATCGACCACGGTGGCCGAGGCAGGAGCATCGACGGAAGCGCCCACGACGGCGATCTTGCCATCCTTGATATACACGCTGCTGTTTTTCAGATTGCCGTGGGTCGCGGTCATGACGATGGCATTCTTGATCACGACCTCGTTGTGCGTCGCCGGTTGCTGAGCGAAACCTTGGCGACCGAGCGCAGCGGATATGAGCAGTAACAGCATCTTGATCTTGCATACTGTCGTGCTACGACACATTTGCGGCTCCTTGCGGGAATGCCGAGCGATTGTAGGCGGGCGGTTACTCAGGGTCAACGTGCAGCGTGGAGAGTGACGCTGCACTTGCCAGTAACAAAACAATTCTGGACACTTTGTTGATATGCGCGCTGTCGTGCAAAGAGCCAGCCGGGCCAAAGTCACGGTGGGAGGAGAAATCGTGGGGGAAACCGGCATCGGCCTGCTTGTCCTTCTCGGAGTTGGCGGCGACGATACGGAGGCAAGCGCTGACTATCTTGCCGACAAGATCGTCGGCTTGCGCATTTTCGAAGATGATGCCGGGAAGATGAACCGTTCGGTGGCGGAGGTCGGCGGAGCGGTGTTGGCCGTTTCGCAGTTCACACTCTATGGAGACGTGCGCAAAGGGAAGCGGCCTTCATTCGATAACGCCGCACGACCGGAGAGAGCGCGCGAGCTGTATGAACGCTTCGTCGAGCGCGTGCGGGCGAGCGGCCTGCGCTGCGAGACCGGCCGCTTCCAGGAAATGATGGAGGTGGAGTTGGTGAATGACGGGCCGGTAACGATACTGTTGGATTCGGAGAAGAGTTTCTAGCGCAGCGAATCGCCGGACGTCAGCGGCTTTAGGTGCTGCGCGATGTATTTTTTGCTATCGAATTTCTTCCCTGTGCTTGCGGCTGACATGTAGCGGATTTGTCCGAAGATGGGCCGCTCGAACCATGGCCGGTCGAACTTTCCGAGAATCGCCCATGCGATGCCGGCGTAGCCGTTGGGATCGCGGCCATCGAGTTCGTACTTGTCGTTGAGCTTCACAGCAATCTGGTGCGCCAGTGCGGGCGAGGGTGCCCACTCCAGAATCTTTTTTGCCCAGTACATGCGGAGGTAGTTGTGCATCCAGCCGGATGCCACCATTTGCATCTGCGCGGCATTCCAGAGCGGATCGTGGGTCTCGGCGTTCTCCAGTTGCGCCTCGCTGTAGACGATGGGCCGCGGATCACGGGCATGCTGCGCCAGCGTGCGATGCGCCCAGGGCTCGGCGCATTCGAAGTTGTCGTAGTCCGGATTAAAGCGCGCGAGGTTTACAGAAAGTTCGCGCCAGACAATGAACTGATTCAGAAAAGCGTCTTTCTGCGCGCGCGGAGCTTCTGCCTTCTCAATGGCCAGCGCGACGGTGATCGGGCTGATGTGACCGAAATGGAGATATGGGGATAACTTGCTGGTTCCTTCAAGCTCCGGGTGGTTGCGGTCGCGCGAGTAATGCGCAAGCCTGCGCCGCACAAACTCTCTCAACAACCGAGTGGCTTCTTTGCTTCCTCCTTTCCATTTGGACACGGGTTGCACGGAGCGGTCGAGATTCCAACCCTCGGTGAGATTGCAATCCAGGCTCAGCGATCGCATCCCGGCTGGCTTCGTCCATCCAAATTTCGCCTTTGAATTTGCCGGGGGGACGAGGAACTCCCTGAGCCTCGCATGCAGCCGCGGCCGGATCACATGCGCGGCGTATTGCGCTTTCTCCAGAAGTCTGGACGGAACGATGACGTCGGCATCGACGGTCCAGAACGGGGCCTTTAACTTTTGCGCCACAGTTTGGCGCCACCCTTCCGCCTGCCGGATCGGGTTCTCATCACCCACCACGAGCACAGGCTTTGCCTCGGCGCAGAATTTCAGCAGGCTGTGTTCGGGAAAACGGCGCAGGATAAATCCGATTCCACGTTTTTCAAGCGCGTCGGCGATATCTGGGATTCCCTGTGCCAGAAACGCGTAGTGCCGGAGATTCGCGGGCGGGAAGGGCCGCGGCGCAAAGAACACAACCACCGGCTTTCCCAAGGTGTTGGCGGCGTCGACAGCAACGTCAAGCGCCGGATTGTCGATGCCCCGCTGCGCCCGTTGCATCCAGTACACCACGCAAGAACCGTCCGGGACGCGCGGACCTGCGCGGCGTACGGTAACTCTCGGATTTTGTGATAGTGCGAGAAGAGCATCCATTTTCTTTTACGCCGGGATGAAACGGGCTTCCGGCTGCACAACAGATGCAAGCGAAACAGGAAACGATGCGTCCGGCTCTTGAATTTGAATGATTCAGGCGACGATATCGGCCACGCGCGCCGCATCCGTGCAGGCGCGGACATCGTGCGTGCGGATCACGTGCGCGCCTTTGAGAATGGCCACCGTCTCGGTGGCGAGCGTGCCATAGAGCCGATCGCTCACCGGGGCGTCGTGTCCATTGCGTGCCAGCATCCGTCCGACGAAGGACTTCCGCGACGCCCCGGCGAGCAGCGGATAACGGAGTTGGTGGAGTTCGTCGAACCGGCGCAGCAGGGGGTAGTTCTCCTCGAAGTTCTTGCCGAAGCCGAGGCCGGGATCGAGCACGATGCGCTCGCGCTTCACTCCGGCCATCATCGCGGCGTCTGCCCAGTCGCGAAGTTCGCGTTTTACCAGAACGACAATGTCGGCGACCGGAGGTTGGACGCGCCACTCGTCAGGGCGTCCGCGCATGTGCATGAGTACCGCACCACATTTCAGATCGGCGACGGTCTTGGCCATATTCGGATCCCAGCGGAATGCGCTGACGTCGTTGACGATCTCGGCCCCTGCTTCGACCGCGGCCCGGGCGACGTTCGCTTTGTAGGTATCGACGGAGATGACGGCCTTGGCCCGCTCCTTCCTGATCCGCTGAATCACGGGCAAGACCCGCTCAAGTTCTTCCTTCTCGCTGACAATCTTCGGCGGCTCGCCTTTCTTGGTGGGACCGGAGCCGCTGACTTTCGCTCCCGGCCGGGTGGATTCCCCGCCGATGTCGATGATGTCGGCGCCTTCGTCTAACAGGCGGAGTGCTTGCGCAAAGGCTTTTTCGGGATCGAGGAATTGACCGGCGTCGGAGAAGGAGTCGGGGGTGACGTTGACGACGCCCATGATCAGCGTGCGTTTGCCGAGCGATAACACACGCGAACCGATGTTCCATTCGAAGACTGGGCGCATGGCAGGGGATTTTAAATCAGCGGCACGGTTGGACTTGTGATCAAGGCTGGATGGTTCGTGGTGGAAATGCTTCTAGGGGTCGGTGGTATTGCCGCCAGACGCGGGGTCCTTCGACTCCGTTCGGCTTCGGCTCACTGCGCTCAGGATGACAATTTTGGGAAGTGCGGGGGCCTGGGAGTTCCAGTTTTGGCGGGTTTTCGGTGCTAAAATCTGTTTGAACATACCTATGCACCGGTTTCGTTCACGCTTTCTGGTCGCCGCGACCCTGTGCCTGCTGATTGCCTCTCCCCTTGAGGCCGCGAAAAAGAAAACTCTCGACGCCCGCATCTCCGCAGTCCTGGCGGAGCCTGACATGGCGCGCGGCTTCTGGGGAATTGAAATTCGGTCGCTGACCACCGGGAAGCTGCTCTTTTCCCAGAATGCTTATAAGCTCTTCACTCCGGCCTCGAATACAAAGCTGTTTACGACGGCCGCATCGCTGGCGCTGATCGGGCCGGATTACAAATTCAGAACTACGGTCGAGACCAATGGTTTGCTCGACAAGCACGGACGCTTGAGCGGCGATCTTCTGCTGGTCGGGCGCGGCGATCCGAATCTTTCCGGGCGCGAACTTCCATACGATCTGCGCACGCAACGCAATGACCATCCCATCAAAGTGCTCGAGGATCTGGCCGACAGCCTGGTGCAGAAGGGCGTGAAGTATGTCGACGGCGATCTGGTCGCTGATGATTCCTACTTCGCGTTCGAGCGTTACGGCGAGGGCTGGAGCCAGGACGATCTAGTCTGGGGCGACGGCGCACCGGTTTCGGCGCTCACTATCAATGACAACGTGGTGTTCGTAAACATTCTGCCCGCAGACCGCGCCGGGGAGCGGGCATTCGTCACGATTATTCCCTTTGCCGATTACTACCGCATCGACAATCGCATCATGACCACGCCCGCGGGTACGGCGCGGCGCATCTTTTTCAATCGCGAGCCCGGTTCGACCGCGCTGACGCTTTGGGGCGAGATGCCGATCGATGACAAGGGCGCTAACGAGGCGCTGGCGATCGAGGATCCTGCGGCATTTGCGGCCGATTTGTTTCGGAGTTTGCTGGAAAAGCGCGGCATCACCGTATACGGGCGCGAGCGGACACATCACACCGAGTTAGCAGGACTTTCCACATTCAGTGTGACGGCAACGGCGGAAGCACGGGGCGGCGAGGGCGATATGCCCCGGCCCGGCCAACTCACTCCCAGGATGGTGCTGGCGAGCTTCGAATCGAAGCCGTTGCTGGAAGATATCCGGGTCATCAACAAGGTGAGCCAGAACCTGCACGCTGAAATTCTATTGCGCCTGCTGGGGCACGAGAAGGGCAACGCGGCCACCATCGATAGCGGACTCGAAGTGTTGCGCGGCTTCCTGACCAGGGCGGGAGTGCCCGCGGAGCAATACGTTTTCTACGACGGGTCGGGTCTGTCGCGGCAGAACCTGGTGACGCCGCATGCCATTGTGTCGCTACTCGAATACGCCTCGCGGCAAACCTGGGGAACTGATTTCCGCGAGACGCTCCCGTTGGCGGGGGTGGACGGCTCGCTCGCTGATCGCATGCGCGGCACGATCGCGCAGGGACGCGTGTATGGGAAGACTGGCTCCTTGGGCGGCGTGAAGACTCTCTCCGGCTATGCCACTACCAATCGAGGCGAACAGATTGCGTTTGCCATTCTCACCAACAACTTCAATGTTCCGGCGAAGAAAGTGACCGACGCGATTGACGGCTTGATCGTCGACATCGTGGATGACGGACCGCCGAAAAAATAAAGCGTCACCGCGCCATGAGCCGAGCTAGCACCCCGGACGGGGTGCCCTTGTCTATGGCAGGCAGATTAGCTGGGCAGACGAGGGCGCCTACCCCTACATGAATCAATGTCGAATTACGCAGGCCGACGGGCGGCCTTGCGAACACGCGCCGCTCCCGCGGAAGCTGGTCCGGTTCCGGTTGGAGGCTTCTTCATGCCTTCGAGAAGTTCCTTCAGAACGACGGCATTATTGTGCTCTTCGTTCCTGGAAGCGTAAAGCAGAGTCAGCCTCTTCCGTTGGCTGGCGAGACGGTAGAGTTCCTGCAAAGCTGACCTGGCTTCAAGCAGGGCTAGCTCCTTCAGATAACGTTTGCGGAACATGGGCCACGACTCGGGATGAGAATGCGCCCACTTTCGCAAATCATCGGACGGCGCCAGATCTTTCAGCCAGGCGTCGAGGGCCGCTTCCTTCTTGGTGAGGCCGCGCGGCCACAGGCGGTCGACCAGTACGCGCGTGCCGTCTAGCCGCGACGGTGGGTCGTAAACGCGTTTGACCACAATTGCCATGAGGCTTTGCTCTATTATTGTACGTCGCGGAGGGATCGTGTGCTGACAACTCCGCCGAACATCAAGATGGATGTTCGAGAGGATGCATGACGAAATTCTGGCACTGGAACAGCTCTGCGATTCACCGCTTGACGATGTGCATCTGTGGAGCAGTCACCCTGGTCCTTCTGGCCGGTTGCGATGTGGAGCGGAGGAAGTCGGATGCCGAGCTTGGGCTCAACGCGCAACAGGCAGCCGGACGCCGCGTCTACGACAGACACTGTGACCAGTGCCATGAACCGTATTCCTCCCGCGGCAAAAAGGGACCCAGCCTGAAAGGCGTCTTTAAGAAGCAATATCTGTCCGAGAGCGGGCTGCCCGCGAATGATGACCGTGTGGGCGAGATCATTCGCCTGGGCCGAAGCAAAATGCCGGCATTCGGACAGACACTCGATCAGCAGCAACAGCAGGATTTGCTGGCCTACATGCATACGCTGTAAGGAAAGCATTCGTCAGTCGTCGGTCTTCGGTCGTCAGCAGTCTCCAGTTCAGTCTTCGATCTTCAGCCTTTAACCCGCACCATCGTGGGATAATTTCAGCGTGAGTCCTGTTTCGAAATCAGATCTTTACCGCAAGCTGCCTTCCGTAGATGAGTTCCTGCGCGGAGGCTGGGTGCAGGCCCTGATCGAGCGCGATGGAAGAGTGGCGGTCACGGCGGCAGCACGAATCGTTCTGGAGCGGGCGCGAGAGGAAATCGGCCGAGGTGATCTCGATGCAGAAGCAGTCGACCTCCTGGTGACGGGCCTGGCGAACGCCGTTGAGCGTGAACTGCGCGCCTCGGTTGGATATTCCCTGCGGGCAGTCATCAACGCGACTGGGGTCATTCTGCACACGAACCTCGGACGGGCCCCGCTGGCTCAAAGTGCGATCGAAAACATCACGCGCACTGCCGGCGGATATTCGAACCTGGAGTTTGATCTCGCATCCGGCGAACGAGGGGAACGCGACGCACATGTCAACCGGCTATTCCGTCACCTTTTTCATGAGGGTGGGGCGCAAGGTTCGGAGCCGATCGCAAGCATTGTGGTCAACAACAATGCGTCTGCCGTTTGGCTCGCGCTGAACACGCTGGCGGCGGGCGGCGAGGTGATCGTATCGCGCGGAGAACTGGTGGAGATTGGCGGATCATTTCGCATTCCCGACGTGATGCAGCAATCGAATGGGATTTTGCGGGAGGTGGGCACGACGAACCGTACCCGCATCCGCGACTACGAACAGGCCATCAACGAAAAAACGCGCGTTCTGCTGCGCGTGCACCGCTCGAATTTCGAGATTACGGGTTTTACGGAGCAGCCTAGTCTGGACGAACTGGTCAAGCTGGCGCTGGCCCGCGGGATTCCCCTGGTGGAGGATCTGGGGAGCGGGGCAATTTTCGACCTGCGAGCGGCTGGGGTGGCCGGCGAGGCGGGCGTGGCAGAGAGTTTGCGCGCCGGCGTCGATGTGGTGACTTACAGCGGCGACAAGTTGCTGGGCGGTCCGCAGGCGGGGATGTTGACCGGGCGCGCCGATCTGATCCGGCGCATGCGCAGCAATTCCCTGTTTCGCGCTTTGCGTGTCGACAAACTGACGTATGCGGCGCTGGAAGCGACGCTGCTTGCGTATGTGAAGGGCGAGCACGATGTCATTCCGGCGGTGCACATGATGCGGCTGTCAAAGGATGTGATCGGAGCACGAGCGGAGAAGGTTGCAGGCCAGTTACGCTCGAGTGGCATTGCCGTGGAAGTGATCGATGGCGAGTCGTTGATCGGCGGTGGAGCGGCGCCC
>OEKN01000442.1_pt1 | contig 14429 bp, 13 predicted proteins | sample 1503361 | NCBI WGS metagenome assembly OEKN01 (sample SAMEA104379592, study PRJEB20068) | metagenome | biome: 1000743; feature: 77; material: 1998 | place: USA | collected 2012 | depth 25 m
GTCCTTGTTGATGCGATCGCTAACATGGAGAATGAATTGGGCCGCCGTTCCCGCAACACCTTCCCTGGCCGGAACGTGGTAGAACGGCCGCTTCAACTCTGGGTGCTCTTCGATGTACTCGCGGATTTCCTCCATACTCTTGCCGGTGGATTTCAGGCATTGCTCGAACTCCGTTTTGGCCTTGACTTTGGCCTCTCCCAGCGCCATCTGCACACGGCTGTGCGCATTGACCTCGCCCTCTCCTGAAGTCTCAATCGGGAGGAAGATCATGTCTTTGAACTTGTTTACGACCGCCGATTGCACACCATCCGATTGCGAGGATGGCATACAGCCGAACGGCTTCAGCGCCAGCACCATATGGCACAACTTGTGGACCGTGTAGTACACGTTCTTCCCAACCTCAAGATGCCCCTCGCCACCTCGCGCAAACTGGTTGTAGAAAGGATGAGCCATATCCGCAAGCTCAGTTTGCGGGACTAAGTGGTGAGTAATTCCACCCAACTGCCGAATCGTACGATGATAGAAGAAGTTCCACATGCGTTCGCCGGCTCCAATTCCCCAAAGCTTTTTGTGCAAGCCGATGTAGTTCGCGAACTGTTTCTTTACTTCGTACCATTCCGGATTCCGATATGGTCGATTTACCGGCCACTTCGCCTTCGCGTGGGCCTTCGCTTGATACATCAAGTAGGCAACCCAGGTCGCGATCGGTTCAACCATTACCTGAGATCCTTCGCGCTCGAGGAATTCAAACATGTGGAAGTTGCCGTCGCCCTCTGTGATCTGGGCCCAGAATTCGCCCGTAATTTTGACGAGCGGCTTGACCCGGGTTCGATCAACTTCAATCGAATCCATCTTCTCGCGCGCTGAGCGCAGGGCGTTCAGATAATCCTTGCCCCACATATGCTCGTGCCACTTGCCGAACACATTGAAGGTATTCCGCAGAACTTTGTTGCTTTTGAATTTGGGCTTTGCCCAGTCGGGGGCGCGCTCTTCAATCTCAAATGAGTCGCGGTTCTTCAGATCCTCGCATAAGCCATCCACGGCGTCGCGAAATACACGATCAGTTTCGCCTTTATTTACTTCGAATGGTCGCACCTGGTAGATCAGGTCGTTGATCACATCGCCCAAGTGCATGGCATTTAACATGCCGAACCCGAAATCAATCGTAAACTTGAGACCAGGTTCACCCGACGCGGCTTTAATTCCGTCGCTGTCCTTGAACAACAACACCCGGAAACCATCGAACCCCGCGTTTTTTAGCGCGAAACGATACTCGGCTTCGTACATTCCAAACCGGCAAGGTCCACAAGAGCCCGCCGTAAAGAAAACGAAGTTATCCAAAATCTGCTGGCGAGACATGCCTTCCTTCTCTAGGAACTGCAAGTACTGCACCAGATTTCCGACCGTGAAATACGTCGGATTGCATTGACCGTTGTTGCCAAACTCTTTTCCGGTCTGGAAGGCAGCGACATCGGGCACGGGAAGCTTTTCGCAGCGATACCCGCAACCCTGGAAGACCGCGCGGATGAGATCTTCGTGCTTCCATGTGAAGCCGCCGAACAGAATGGTCACATGGTTGCGCTGCTCGGCAGTAAATGGCCGCTCGACTGGTCTATGGAAATGGGTCGACTGGTCGAGACCGGCGATCTTGCGCAGGCGTGCGCGCTCAGCGGCTAGCCGCTCTTTTATCTCAGAATCATTCTTAATCTGGACGAGATTCGTCGCCATGTCTTCCTCCGGATGTGTTGGAGATTAAATGACTTTGACGGACTGGAGGGACTGTGCCGCAGGAAGCACACGCCAGCGCAGCGCGGCTACTCCCGATAACTTGAGTCCTGCAACAAAACAACATTCCGAAACTCCCAAATAGGCTAGGAGGTTCGAGGTCTTACACCGGCGGAACTACTGACGAGGGAGCTCCGTGGGCGCCGGATTGTGCAGAGGCCATCCGATATTTTTATCGCGAGATCTCCGAACTGAGTAGCCTCAGTTCCGGATGTCTGCCTGCCCCAGTTGCCAGGCAGAGAACTTAGACTTTTGTAGCAGAACCGTCGTTGCGATTCAAGCGTCACATGTGAAAATGTACTGAACCGGACCGATCACTATGGGCTACTTTCATCTTGCCGATTCGTATTGCGCGGCCTCTCGCGAGGGTAACTTAGTGTTGACCGTCTTTGAAAGCGGGCAGGATGGCAACCTGCGGGATGCGCCTCAAACCCCACAACTGCCTAAGGAATTTGGGGGTTGACATTACACGTCTCGCAGTTACTGCGCCGGTCTCCAAATTTCAAATCTCCTACTACGGAGAGTTTTGATTCTGAGTTTTCTTCTTCCCAAACAAATCTATCAGCTGCTGCACAGGGTTCTGTTGAGGATTCTGCTGTTGTCCTTGCGTTTGTGGACCTGGCGCGGGAAGTTTTCCTCCAAGCAGGTTCTGAAGTGTGCCGGTCACCGACCCTGGGTTATTAAAATTGGGCATTAACCCCTTCAGCTTCATTTGAGCAATCTGCTGGACATCAGGAGCAAATCTGGGGTTAGAAAACGTACCCGTTACCAACGCTGGAATTACCAATTCGCCCTGCTGGTTTGCCAGGGCAGTTTGCATAAATCCGCCCACACTGTTTCCGCCCGCTTTTTGACTTGCAGACTGCGAAAGCACTGCTGTGACTCGCAAATTAAGCGTACTGTCAACGAGATTCGCAGTACCTACCGCGCCCACGTTTCCGATGTCGAGCTGCGCCTGGAGGTTATTGGTCTGGGCAATGCCATTTTTTACCTGAATATTGCCGGTCATCTTGGAAATGTTCGTGACGCCTGGACTGGATTGAGATGCTGCATTCGCATTCAAGAAACCGGCAATTCTGGAGAGCTCATTGCTGATGTTGGCGCCAGCATACTTCACATTGTTGAGGTCGAGGTCGATCGTACCGTTGAGCGCTCGCATGATTTCCGCCGTGTTCACAGCTTTCACCGGCCCGCTCGCATGCAAATCCAAATTTACGGTGCCAGCGCCATTGACTTTGTCGAGCGAAGTGACCCCATAAGCTTTCGCCATACTGAGAATAGCCGGCAGTTGCGCGCGCGGGGCCCGCACAACTGCATCCACAGTGGGCTTTGGCGACTGGTAGTTATGAAGAATCAAGTGCGCGTTGACCGTGGTGCCCCCGGAAACAATATTGAAATCGTTCGATTGGATCTGCGCTGGCGTCAAGTTCAGGCTCACGGACTGGATCTGTACCGGCTGGGCGATGTCTTTCCCGCTCAACTGCAGATTGCTCCCAACTAGGGTCCCATTCAAAGCTGGCTTGTCGGCAGGACCTCTGACCTGAATGTTGGCGTTTACATTGCCACTCGCGTTCGTACCTTGCGACAGCGCCATTCCTGACGCTGCCGCCATTTTTGTGACCTCGGCGATCGACACGTTATTCGCCTTCAGGTTTAGATCGAGCACGGCTGGCGTCGGTTTGGAATTGACGGTGCCCTTCATTTCCAGAGGAGTGGAACCCAATTTCATAATGAAATTCCGGATCGTCAACAAATCTGTCCCGAGATCGTCGGTCAGGTCATATTGCGCTGCAACTGGAAAACCCAGGTCCATGCCGTGGACTTTCGCATTCTGAATTTGAGTCTGGCCCTGCGCGGTCAGCTTTCCCGATTCGCTATCGATTTTCGTTTCTCCACTCACGGTTCCATCCGTACCATTGAGCGCCGGGGAATTCAGGAATTTAGACAAGTCTCCAATACTGATCTGTCTGAGGGTAAGCGTGCCTCGAAAAGGCGTGGCAACAGGGTTTCCATTGTTGATCGGACCTCCCTGGCCCTGCAGACGAGCTTGCTGCGATCCACTGCCAGCCATGTGCACGGACGCGTCAACCGTAAACGGCTTGTCCGGTGAAAAGTTCTTAAGGGTGACGTCAATGTGGTCGTAGATCGATGGCGTCTTACTCTTCTGCTGATCGAGCATGGAAATCTGTCCGTCGCGAATGTTCAATTCGCCGAGAGAGAACTGCTGCTCGCTCGTAGGCGACGGCGAGGTCTTAGGCGGAGTTGCCGAAGCCGGCTGCTTCGAAGGCGTTTCCGACATCTGTGCGGGTTGGTTTTGACCCTCCGGATGGCCGATGGAGGCAAAGTTCCAAACTCCGGACGCATTCTTGATCAGATTTACGCTCGGCCGCTGGAGGCTGAGTGAATTGATCTCGACCTCTTTGTGAAGGAGGGGTAGGAACTTGACGGATAGGTCCAATTGTTGCGCTTTGACAAATGGCGTATCAGGGCTGAAGCGTGGATCGTCTCCGATCGCAGGATTTTCTACCTTAAGGCTGGGAGGAAGGACGCCGAGATGCATATTCCCCAGCGTTACCGGCCTTCCCAGCCGTTTTTCAAGTTCCGACTGGATCGTGGCGCGGTACTTGTTAACGTCGAAAGTTGCAACGAATGCAAATAGAGCCACCACGACCAAAACTATAAAGATTCCGAGACCGATAGCAAACCTGCGCATGACGTTCCTCCATCCAACACCACGAGCGGACCTATCTGTTTTCGATGATATTTGGAAGCGGCGGTTTGGCCGTGTAATTCGCTGATACTACAAACACCGCTTCCGTAGGCTCAGGGCGATACAGGAAACATCGTACTCCTTAATCCTACGCGGCTTTTCGCCCTACTGGCTTGGCTTCGGGATGACCCTTTTCCGCGGCCGCATGTTCAATCGTGGAATTGATTTGGCCGCCGAGCAGGAATGCAAGCCCCGTAAGGTAAAACCAGAGCATCAAGATCATCACAGCTCCCAGGGACCCGTACGTTTTGCTATACGTATTGAAGAAGTGAAGATAGGCGCGTAGTACCCCCGATGCGAGTGCCCATACGAGCACACCCACCACTGAACCTGGGGTGATCCAGTACCAATGCTGCTCCTTGACGTCCGGCGCAAAATAGTAGATCACCGCAAACGCCAGAACTACAAATGTTAACGCTACCGCCCACTGCAGAACACGTGCCGCAACCAGAAAACCAGTACTCAATCCCAACTCCTTCACCACCAGGCTTATCGCCCATCCGCCAGCTAATATGAGAAGCAGGGCGGCAATAATCAGTAACGACATGGCAATCGTGAGCCCAAGGGAGATCATGTGAACTTTGATCCAGGAGCGTGCCTCCCGCACTTCGTAAGCCGCATTGAGGGTGGACATCAACTGGGTCACCCCGCCTGAACCGGATATCAGCGCAAGCAGCAACCCCAGCGTGATTTTCCCGCCGCCAGAATGCGCCGTAATCTCATTCAGTGTTCGCACGACGAGATGGTACGCGGCGGGCGGCAATGCCTGTTGGAAGTAGAAGAAAAGGTCACCTTGCAGCTTGCTTCCCTCTGATGCGAATAAACCGAGGACAGCTACAAGACAAAGTAGGAGGGGAAAAATCGCAAGCAGGAAATTGTAGGCGAGCTCGTAGGCCCGGTTTAACAAATCATTTTGGTTCATTCCTCCCCACACGCGCTGAGAGAGTTCTCGCCAACTCAATCCCCCCAATTCCCAAAGGGAAGCAATCTGTTGCTCGGTGCTCAGCACGGACTCGGACATACATCTCAATTCGGGAACCAGGACATGAAGAAAAGTTCCTGTTGCTCGCAAAAGAGCCAGAATTCTCACATGATGAGATGTGTTACAGGACTCAAGTTGTTGGGCATGAACTGCCCCGATAAGAGACGCAACGGCAGATCAGTAAGTCTCAGTAGGGACAACAACGTAGTTTTGGGTAGCCCAGATGGCAGAAATCCGGAGCCGATAACAAAAGTGGAGTCACTAGCTCGGGTTCGGGAGTAAGCCCATTTACACGCGGCAACGCGATCGCGGCGCGTGGCCAGGAAAGGGTCTCCAGTGACCGCAAAGCACTACACAATCTAGATCCTGAATATCGCTACGCAGCTTTCTTCCTGGGCACCTTGGCGCCTTTCTTGCGTGCTTCTGACAAGCCGATTGCAATCGCCTGCTTTCTACTTTTCACTTTTCCGCCCTTTCCGCCACGTCCGGAGCGGAGAGTGCCATGCTTCTTCCGGCGCATTGCGCTGGCTACGGTCTTCCCTGCACTCTTGCTATATCTCCGTCCTCGCGATTTCTTTTTGGCTGGCATCCTGATCCCCTTTCTGTTTGACATCTAGGGGTTAGTGAATGCATTTGCGTCTGGGGTTGTATCGACGTCGCCCCCGTCATCGCCGCAGGAACCGGTGCGGATAAATCCGGTAAACACACGCCGAGCCGCCTCAATAGAGAGATTTGTCAGCTTTGTTTTCCCATGCCTGAAATGCAGCTAACGCTTCCTCTCGCATCATCTGTGTCGTTGGAATCCGGCGTTGCGCGTACGGAAGAGCAATTTCCTGGTAAATGAAGGAATCGTCGAAACCGATCCTGGCTGCGTCACTCGTCGTGTTCGCAAAGTACACACGGGCAAGGCGCGTCCAGTAAATGGCACCAAGGCACATGGGGCAGGGCTCGCATGACGTGTACAAATCACAGTTCAGCAGTTCAAAACTACCCAGTTTGCCGCAGGCCTTCCGGATTGCCACCACCTCGGCGTGGGCCGTTGGATCGTTCGTAGAGGTCACGGAGTTTGCACCCTCACCCACAATCGTGCCGTCCTTAACGATGACTGCACCAAATGGTCCGCCACCGCTGCTTTGAACTGAATCCATTGCGAGTTGGATGGCACGTGTCATGAACTGGTTTTTCATATCTGATATCCGCTCACAGTTTTCCGTCTACGCAGCCCTGCGCGTCCTTCGCTCCAGCAGTTTCGGGCACCAGTATATAGGTCTTCTATCTAGGTCTTCTTTTTGGCGATTCTCTATATTCCTGGATTCAATTTGCGATCATAATGATGGAAAGAACGGGGTTCGACGGTAGTTCCAGCAGATCAGATCATTCCGGGAATGCCCTAAAATGGCTTTGCAGGCCTTCATCTCTCAACGGGTTGTGACGCCGGATGGCATTCGTCCAGCTTCGATCCTTGTGGAGGACGAGCGCATTCACGACGTGGTCGCGCCGGAGCGAACTCCCGCCGGGGCCAAGACTCTCGATTTCGGCGATTTCGCGATCTTGCCAGGCCTAGTCGACTCTCATGTGCACATCAACGAGCCGGGTCGCACGGAATGGGAAGGATTCGCGACTGCAACCCGGGCCGCGGCTGCCGGAGGCTACACGCTGCTCGTCGACATGCCGCTCAACTGCCTTCCAGCCACTACCACCGTCGTCGCCCTTCAGGCCAAGCGAAAGGCTGCCCACGGTCAATGCCACGTCGATTGGGCTTCCTGGGGCGGAGTGGTACCCGGAAATCATGCCGACATTCCAGCCTTGGCAGCAGAGGGGGTGCCGGGATTCAAGTGTTTTCTTGTCCATCCGGGTATTGATGGTTTCACGATGGTGTCAGAGCAGGATTTGGTTGCTGCATTGCCCCGCGTAGCCCAAACCGGCCTGCCACTACTTGTGCATGCCGAATTGCCGGGCCCCATCGAAACAGCTATGGCGAATTTGGCGCGGGCGGATTGGTCGCGTTACGTGACCTACCTGCAATCGCGACCCGAGGAAGCCGAACTGTCGGCCATTCAGCTGCTTATTTCGCTGTGTCGAAAATTTTGCTTTCATCTCCACGTTGTCCATTTATCCGCCAGCGAAGCACTGCCGCTTTTTCATAGGGCGCGCTCCGAGGGCCTGGCCATCAGCGTCGAGACATGCCCACACTACCTCCATTTGACCGCTGAAACGATTCCCGATGGTGCGACACTGTGCAAATGTGCTCCTCCGATTCGCAACCGTGAAAACCGGGAACGACTTTGGGAAGGGCTGCGCGACGGTACGATCGACTTGGTTGTGACCGACCACTCGCCCTGCCCTCCCGAAATGAAGCGGCTACGGGAGGGAAATTTCGGATCCGCTTGGGGAGGTATTTCGAGCCTGTCGGTCGCCCTACCCCTCATGCATACAGAAGCGACCGCTAGAGGCTTCTCTCTATCGGACATCGCGCGATGGATGGCTGAGGGGCCCGCCAGGCTGGCAGGTTGCCACTTCCACAAGGGTCGGATTGCCGTGGGCTACGACGCCGACTTCGTCGTGTTCGATACAGAGGCTGAGTTTGTTGTGAATGAATCCCGGTTGTACTATCGGCACCCGGTTTCACCATATATGGGTGAAAGGTTCCGTGGTGTGGTGAGGGCAACATATCTTCGAGGAAGGGCGGTGTTCGAGGAAGGTTCGTTCCCCGGGCTTCCCGTCGGCCGTGAGTTCCGTTCTGTGTCGCGATCACGCTCACATGAGAGGCCACCGCAGTCTCGCGAGTATGAAGCCGGAACAAAGATAGGGAGACAAACAAGCGCATGAGAAACGGGGGCATTGTCGGCGCTTCGGTTCCACGGAAAGAGGGCCGTGATAAGGTCACCGGGCGCGCTCTCTACGTCGACGACAAGACCATGCCCAACATACTCTACGGTGCCACGGTCCGCAATTCCATTCCACGGGGCAAAATTACGAGCATCCAGTTCGGACCCGGATTTGATTGGCATGAATTCGTGATCGTTTCCGCGCGAGATATTCCGGGAAAGAATTGTATTGCGCTCATTGGCGAAGATCAGCCGTGCCTGGCAGACGGAGTGGTCAATCATCCGGAGGAGCCAATCCTTCTGCTCGGGCATTCTGACCGGCATCTACTTCCGAAGGCCGTCGCAGCAGTCTCAATCGAATACGAACCCCTGCCCGCGATCTTCAGCATCGAAGAGAGTGAACGGCTCACGGAGGTCATTTGGGGAACAGATAACATCTTCAAAACTTGCCTCATCGAAAAAGGTGACGTCAATCATGCATGGGAAATAGCAGACCACATCATTGAAGGAGAATACAGAACAGGGGCACAAGAGCAGCTTTATATCGAAAATAACGGCATGATTGCCGAGTTTGATGCCCAACGCGGGATCACGGTGTGGGGATCGCTACAGTGCCCTTATTACGTGCACAAATCCTTGATGCGGCTCTGCAATCTTCCAGAGGATCACGTTCGCGTCGTACAGATGGAAACGGGTGGCGCTTTTGGCGGGAAGGAAGATTATCCCTCCATGATTGCCGGCCACGCAGCTCTTCTGGCAATCAAATCTGGCCGTCCGGTGAAGATCGTCTATGACCGCATGGAGGATATGACGGCTACGACAAAGCGCCATCCTTCGCGGACTCGGCACCGTACGGCTGTCGCCCGAGACGGCCGAATTGTTGGCGGTGAAATCGAGTTCACGATCGACGGCGGAGCCTATCAGACCCTTTCTCCCGTAGTTCTTTCACGCGGCGCGATCCATGCTGGGGGGCCGTACTATTGGCCCAGCGTACGCATTCAGGCGAAGGCCGTAGCTACAAACGCTCCCCCGCACGGCGCTTTTCGGGGTTTCGGTGCGCCGCAGTCCATCTTCGCGATGGAAAGACACATGGATGAGATCGCTCGAGTATTGCAGATATCCCCAGTCGAGATCAGGCGGCGTAATTTGTTGAAACCTGGCCAGACCACGACGACGGGACAGATCGTGAGCGAAGAAACGAATCTGGACAGACTTCTGGATCGCGCTTTGGAGTTGGCTGATTACGATTCAAAGAAGGCGAGTTTCGAAAGCACAAATATTCGTAATTCGAAGAAGAAAGGAATCGGGATCGCTGCGTTTCTTCACGGCGCAGGCTTTACTGGATCCGGGGAGCGTTACCTCAGCTCTCTCGTCGGCGTGGAGGCCCTTTCAGATGGCAGCGTCCGCATTCTCGTGTCGAGCACCGAATTTGGCCAAGGCACAAATACTGTCCTTTGCCAGATCGTTGCCGAGAGTTTGGGCCTGGCGTTTGAAGATGTGTCGATCGCCCAGCCGGATACTCAACATGTCCCGAATAGCGGCCCAACGGTCGCTTCGCGCACCGCCATGGTGATTGGGAAGCTTGTGCAATCCGCAGCCTTGGGTATCCAACGAACTCTGAGGTCCAGCAAAATACTCAAGGTGCCATATTCGCGCGAGGAGTTCCGCGAAGCATGTCGAGCCTACGTGGAGAAGCACGGGCCCTTTCGCTCTCTGGCACGCTACGAACCACCGCCAGACGTAGTCTGGGACGAAGAAAAGTATTGCGGAGCCGCGTATGCCGCGTTCGCCTGGGCGGTCTACATTGCCGAGGTCACAGTCGATCTCGCTACTTACGCTGTCTCAGTAGACGATTTTGTCGCTCTCCAGGAGATCGGCAAGGTGCTGCATCCTGTCCTGGCTATCGGACAGGTCACCGGCGGCATTGCCCAGGGAATCGGCTTCGCCCTGTACGAAAAGGTAGTCTGGGATCGCGGACGAATGCAAAACGGCCAGATGACCAACTACATCATTCCAACGTCTGCCGACCTGCCCCCAATCCGGGTCTATTTTGAGGAGTGGGGAAACGTCCACGGGGCGTTCGGAGCGAAAGGAATTGGAGAATTGCCGATGGATGGCCCCGCCCCAGCGGTCGTTAATGCGATTACGGATGCTCTTGGGGTTGCAATGAATTCTGTCCCTGCAACTCCTGAGGACATTTTCGATGCTCTCACGGGAGACCCCACGGCTGAAGTCATAACCAATGCCACTGCGTGCCGCGATCGATGACTACTACCACTGTCCTTGCAACAGCCTCCGAGCTCTCTTTTACCGTAAACGGCCAGGCAGCAACGGTACATACCTATCCTATGGAGCGATTGTTGGATGTATTGCGGCATCACCTTGGTCTGACGGGAGTAAAGGAGGGCTGCGGAGAAGGAGAGTGCGGTTCTTGTTCGGTTCTGATGAATGGCGTCCTGGTAAACAGTTGCCTTGTTCCCATTCTCCAGGCGAAAGGCACGGAAATCGTCACCATTGAGGGTCTCGCTTCCGAAGATCGACTGCATGTCCTGCAACAAGCTTTCCTGGATTGCGGAGGTGCGCAATGCGGTATTTGCACGCCCGGCATGATTCTTGCCGCATTTCACCTCTTGAGAAACAACCCTCATCCAAGCCGGGAGGAGATCGGCGAAGCACTCTCCGGCAATCTCTGCCGCTGCACGGGCTACACGCAAATTTTCGAGGCTGTTGCTGAGGCCGCCCGAAGGAGTGCTGGCAAGTGAGATCGAATCCGGCCGACTACGAACTTCTGGCGCCCGCAAGTCTGAAAGCGGTTTTATCTGTCCTGGCTGAGGAGCGTGGAGCATGGCGTCCGATTGCCGGCGGCACCGATCTGATGGTGCAATACGCAGCCGGGAATCTTGCCACGCGAAAACTGGTAAGTATTTGGGGGCTGCCGGAACTGCGCCATATTGAAGTTTCGCCCGACGAAGTTCACATCGGTGCGGGCAGCACGTATACCGACTTGCGTGCCAGCACAATTATCCAGAGCGAGTTTCCGTTGCTGGCCATCGCGGCAAGCTGGACCGGTGGCATCGCGAACCAGAATCGCGGAACCATCGCAGGCAATATCGTCAACGCATCGCCGGCAGCCGATTCGCTTCCCGCCCTGCTCGTGTACGAGGCAGAATTGATCCTTGTCTCCGTTCGAGGTGAGCGCCGAGTGCCTTACGCTACCTTTCATACAGGCTATCGCAAGACCAGACTTGAACCGGATGAGTTAATCCTCGAAGTGTGCGTACGGCGACGTTACTCGGAATACCATGCCTATACTCGAAAAGTAGGCCCACGGAACGCCCAGGCTATCTCGAAGGTTTGCATAGCCGCCCTGGCCCGTCTTGCCGGCGGAGCTGTTGACGACATTCGCATCGCAATGGGGAGCGTAGCTCCCGTCCCTCTGCGCTTGAAGAAAACAGAAAGCACGATACTGGGGTCTCCTATTGATGCTGCGCTTGTGTCGATGGCTCAACGCAGTACTGCCGCTGAAATTCAGGCTATTGACGACGTTCGCTCAACCGCAAGATATCGCACCGCGGTTGCGGGAAATCTGGTAGCCGAGTTTCTAAATCAAGTGGCAGGGAATGCCCCATGAACCCTGTGCTTGCTCGATGGAACAGTTTGCCGAAGAAAGATGCGGCACAGGAGATTCTACCGTGTTGCGGTTCAAAGGCCTGGGCGGATGGGATGGAGAAGCGGCGCCCAATTTCCGGTGAACCGGTTCTGCTGGCCGCGTGTGATGAGGTTTGGTGGAGCGTTTCCGAATCTGACTGGCTGGAAGCCTTTCGCAGCCATCCGCGCATTGGGGAATCGGCGGACCACTCAAGCCCCGCACGCTCTGCAAGCTGGTCAACCGAGGAACAGCGCAAGGTGGCTGTTGCCGATATCGATCTCAGAAGCGCACTCGCGGAAGCAAATCGCAAGTATGAGGAGCGGTTCCATCGCATCTTCATCGTTTGCGCGACAAACAAATCCGCGCGGGAGATCCTTGAGATTTTGCAACGGCGCTTGCACAACGACGATTCAACCGAACTACAGGAATCGGCTGAGCAGCAGCTACAGATCGCACACATTCGACTGAGAAAATGGCTCTCTTCATGACACGGATTTCCACTCACGTTCTTGACTTGAACCGGGGAAAACCTGCTCCGCACGTACCTGTGCGGCTTGAGCGCCAGCTCGAGTCAGGAGAGTGGATATTAATCGCTACTTCGCACACCGATGTTGACGGGCGCTGCGCTCAACTGTTGCCGGAAAATACGGTGCTCGAATCGGGGAATTACAAATTGGGCTTTGATATCTCGGAATACCAGTCCGGGCAGCACATCGAACCCTTGTACCCAGTTATCGAGATTACATTTCGTGTCCGCGAGGAAGACACGCAATTCCATCTCCCGCTGTTGTTGAGTCCGCATGGATACACCACATACCGAGGGAGTTGATCGATGGTCGTGTTGGCAGAAAACCAGTACGGCAAGTCGCGTGTCCGGCTTGTCCATGTGAAGCGGCATCCTGAGCAGCACGATTTTCGGGAGTGGACCCTGGACATTGTGTTGGAAGGCGATTTTGAGTCCTGCTTTGTCGATGGAGATAACAGCAAGATTCTTCCCACCGACACCATGAAAAATACGGTTTACTCGTTGGCGAGATGCTCCGCCGCTTCATGCATAGAGGACTTTGCGCTGGAACTTGTGGCTCATTTTTTGAACCGTAATCCACAGGTGACGCGAGCACATGCCGACATATCGGAAAAGGCGTGGCAGCATCTACCGGTTGAAGGCAAGCCACATCCGACGACATTTGTGCAATCAGGCAGCGAACTCCAGACGACGAAGGTTGGCAGGAACAGAAATGGCGAAGTCAGCGTGATTTCTGGGCTCGACAATATTGTGATTCTCAAGACGGCAGGATCCGAGTTCGTGGGTTTTGTGAAGGATTCACTGACGACTTTACCAGAGGCGACGGACCGACTGCTGGGAACTTCGTTGAGCACTCGCTGGACCTATGCACCATCCGTCCGCTCCTTCCAATCTCTGCGGTCCAGGATACGAGAGATCTTAGTGGGGGTATTCGCGAATCATTCCAGTAAATCGGTTCAGCACACCCTGTACGCAATGGGCAAAGCTGTTTTGGAGCAGGTCTCCGAAATTGAGGAAATTCAACTAAGCATGCCAAACAAGCATTGCCTTCTGGTTGATCTATCGCGCTTCGGTCAGGACAATCCAAACGAAATTTTCCAACCGATAGACGAGCCGCACGGGTTCATCGAGGCGCGGCTTCGGAGGCGGAGTTAGGTTCGGTGCTGAAATCGGTTGACGTCAGAAAACGTGCGGAAGACGTACTTGCTCGTTGTGGCAAGCTAGCCTGCTTCAGTGAAACTCGAAATGGCATTTGCAGACCTTTTTTGTCTCCTCCCATGCACGATTGCCACCGTGAAATCGGCGCTTGGCTGACGGCCGCAGGCGCTGAGGTGACGGTAGACGCTGCGGGAAATCTGCGTGGCCTATATCCAGCCACCCAAAGCGGCCCGGCGCGTCTGATGCTCGGCTCTCATCTGGACACCGTACCGAATGCCGGCCCTTACGATGGCGTCCTTGGAGTGCTTATTGCGGTCGCATTGCTGGATTGCCTCGAGCACCAAAGTCTTCCTTTTGCAATCGAAGTAGTGGGCTTTTCGGAGGAAGAGGGAGTACGATTCGGAACTCCATTCATCGGGAGTCGTGCCTTGGTTGGGAGAGTTGACGACCAACTATTGAATCTTCAGGATCAGGCTGGCTTTTCACTGCGCACAGCCATCGAGAACTTCGGACTGAACCCGGCGCAGTTGGCGAGTGCCGTATTGAGTGACGAAGTCCTGGCTTATTTGGAATTCCACATCGAACAAGGACCTGTTCTCGAATCTCTCAATTATCCCCTGGCGGTAGTCGAAGCAATCGCGGGGCAAACTCGCATGGAACTCGTTTTCGTGGGGCGGGCTAATCACGCCGGCACTACGCCCATGCACCTTCGCCACGATGCCTTGGCAGCC
>OEKN01000259.1_pt2 | contig 14309 bp, 12 predicted proteins | sample 1503361 | NCBI WGS metagenome assembly OEKN01 (sample SAMEA104379592, study PRJEB20068) | metagenome | biome: 1000743; feature: 77; material: 1998 | place: USA | collected 2012 | depth 25 m
AACGATGCCCGCTTACCAACAGCCCGCACGCCGCCGCAAGAAGCGCCACCACCAATAGTGACAACTGCTGCAGCTTGAATCCCTGCACTGCCGAGAAACTCCCCAGCACCAGCAGCAGCGCGACCATCAAATCTCCGAGGGCCAATTTCCATTGAACCACTTTCAACCACAAAACAACGCTTGCCACGATGGCAATCTCCAGCAGGCACTTAAACGCTGTCGCGACCGGCTCAAACGGCAAGCGCACCGTCGGCGCCAGCAGAAACACCACATACACCGGGTACGCGAATCCCTGCTGGTCTTTGGGATCCCCCGGCCGGCTCGGGTCCAGCGCCCGCCCGTAATAGCCAATTTGAATCTCGCGGGTGATCTCCTTGGTGTAGGGATTGCGGTGGTGTAATAACAATTCCCGGGCGCCCAACCAGCGTGGATATAAATCGGACAGATTGCCCCGCGGCCGGTCATGCGCTGCGGCGTCAGCGAGTTGGTAAGGCACCAGCACGCGTTCCACGTAGAACCACATGCCCGCTGCGCATATCAGCGCTAGCGCCAGCCCAAGTTTGGTGTTCTTTTGCAAGGAATTTCAGTCCCGGTACCTGGGGAGAGACTCATGTTACAACTTGGGAAAAATCAACACGCCGCTGAATGTAGCAGACTTCAATCCCGCATTGTTTCAAGAGCAGGAGCCTGCTCACGGAAAAGTCCCGCGAAAGGACATCGTGCTGCGGTCCTCCTCAGCCAACGAAACTCCGGGCCGAACAAAGAGATCGAATTCTCTGTCTCGATAAACTTTCCGCCATCCAACCTCTCCCATCTTCTGCGCCGGCGCGGATTCTCGCAGTACCAGCACGGCGTCTGTCGGATACGCGTTCAATGTCTCTCGCCAACCAGAACGTGCCTCATAAAACCGAAACACGTTTTCGACCACGCTGTTCGGATACGTTTCCTCGTATCGGCTATCCAGAGACACCTTCACCGCTGGAAACAGGTTCCACGAGACGTACGCGCCCAGGCGAAAGGGCACCATGAGATTGCCGGTAAATTTTTGCTCTCGAAGATAATTCACTGCCCCGACCGGATAGATCGGCTGGGGAACGAAAAGTTCCCATGGTTTCTGGCGAACCGCGGCCACCACGCTCGCACACCCGAAGAGCGTCCAAGCTGCAACTGTGAAACGTGCTCTGCGCTGGACGAACTGCACGATCCAGCCTCCCGCCGCGGTCTGGGACAAGTAGAAGGGCACGTAGCACAGCCATGTAATCGCAAACAGCGGCAGCAATTTCCTGTGCAGCATCGCATCCACGGCCATTGCTGCCAGAGGAAGAATTCCGACCAGTTTCCGGATTCCCACCGACCAGAGGCAATAGAGAATCACTGCCACGGCCACCGTGAAAGAAAACGTCCACCAAGCCCCCAGAACCCAAGTGGGCTGCCACTCCGGAGCATAAGGCCGGGCCATCATCAGCGCACGGCGCAGATAACCGAAATACGACAGGCCATAAGGGGTAAAACACGTCTCCAAGATCATTCCGACAAGAACCCATAAGAGGCGGCGAGCCTCCCTCCCTCTCACTACCTGCTCCACCCAATACAAGAACGTCAGCCCCACGCCGACCACAAACCCAGCGTGAAGATTCACCCAGAGTGGGAACAAGACCAGCCAGACGATGATCCATATCCGAGATCCCGTTTGATCAAGCTGCCAAAGCAACATCAGCAGCGCCGTAAAAAAGAACGTGTAGACCTGCGCCCGGATGGCGGAGAAAAATCCCAGGTGCGCCAGAAAGATGGCCAATGGAGCACAGACCGCCAGCACACGAAAATCCGCACCCATCCTCTCCGCACAGCGCAGGCAAAGAAGGCCTGTTGCCATGGCGATCAGGAACTTCAGCAGAATGATCGTCCATCCTCCCAACCAACTGGTCGCAAAGAAAGCGATCACGCCCGCTCCCCATTCATGATCGATCCACGGTGTCAGGGTTGGTGTGTATGCGAAAGGGTCTGCTCTCAAAAGGTGCCCGGCCAACAAGCTCTCGCGGATCAGCGCGATCTGATGCCAAATATCGATGTCGACGAAGTTGTACGCAATCGATGCCACGAAAAATGCGGCCAGGGCACCGTAGCTCACTGGGCGGATCGCAACTTCTACGGTACGGCTCCGTTCAATCTCGTTAGAGAGCGCGCTCATGGTTTGTGCGTGCGACATCGTGGCCAGAGGTCCGCCTCAATCCGCGCTTAATCGCGCAGGCCGAGCCGAGCCTGGGTGGCAGCCTTCGTCGCGAGTTATCGTATATAACAGACTTTCGGGGAAAGTCTTTGAGCGCAGTTGGCAAACTCCATGATCGCTTGGTGTTTCATCGAAGAGTCGATGTCCTGGCTTCGTGGTTTGCCCGCCTAGCTCCAAAAAATGCCCGCATACTTGACGTGGGAGCGGGCAGCGGCCTGCTTGCCAGTGTGATCTCCTCGAAACGGCCAGACGTCTCCATTCTCGGACTGGATGTGCTGCCCCGCGAGCAGTCTCACATTCCAGTACAGATTTTCGATGGCCGCAAAATTCCCTTCGAGAATGGCACGTTTGACGTCGTTCTGTTCGTCGACGTGCTGCATCACACCGACGACCCGACCGTCCTGCTGCGCGAAGCTTCCCGAGTAGCGGCATCCGGTGTGCTCATCAAGGATCATTTCCGCAAAGGAATCGCCGCCCAGCAGCGTCTGCGGTTCATGGACTGGGTCGGGAATGCAAGATTCGGGGTAGCTCTTCCTTACAACTACTGGACCGAGCAGCAATGGCATAGTGCATGGAAGACGATTGGTTTGTGCACGGCACAATTAGTCACAGATCTCAAGCTGTATCCGCCCCTTGCTGACATGGTTTTCGGAGCGCAGCTGCACTTTATTGCCGAACTCAAGAAAGCTGCGACCTGACCCGCCGCGAGCGCGGCGATCCGCACCACACTCGGCGCCTTGTCAGCGTCGTCGCATGCCAAGCACACTCAAAAAGAAACTGGAAAATACCGTCTGCAATCCAAGCACGAGCAAAAGCACAGACGGAATCACCAGCCGCATCATCCGGGAATAGTCCAGCATGCCGAAGTGTTGGCCTCTCCAGAAATGCACAGCGTAAAGCGAGCCGCCAAGCCCACCGGTAATCAGGGCAGACCCGATCACGAGTCCAGTCTCCAGTCCCACATAGCGAAAGACCTTTTCCAGGGCTTGGTCGGGGGGGAACAATCCTTCTGCGATCGCGAATATCTTCGTGAATGTGGCAAACGCTACCGCCTGAAATCCGAGCAGGACGAAGGCCGCGCCATACAACAAGGTGTGAACATCGAAAGTGACGCCTCCGACGGTCCTCGCGGACGGTAATAACCAGATTTCCAGTACGCTTCCTGCGAGCATCAGCAGCAGGCCCGGGTACAGGAAGAGCCAACGCGGACTGTAGAGAAGGAGAAAACGAAGATGTCTCCAGCCATCGCGCCAGGTGCGCAGATGGGGCGCCCGCGAGCGGCCATCGGGCGAAAGCGTGGTCGGCACTTCCACCATCGCCAGTTTCATGAGGGTCGCTTTGACCACCATCTCGCTCGCAAATTCCATACCTGCTGTTTGCAGCCCGAGACGGTTGTAGGCTGCCTTGCTGAAGGCACGCAAGCCGCAATGGAAGTCCCCAAAGGGACTATGGAAGAACAAGCGCCCCAGGCCCGAGAGCACCGGGTTTCCCAGATATTGATGAAGGGCGGGCATCGCCCCCGGTTGAATGCCGCCACGAAATCGGTTCCCCATTACCAACTCTGAACCCTTGCGCAGCTCCGTCACGAAACGCGGGATGTGCCGGAAGTCATAGCTCCCGTCGGGATCCCCCATCAGCACATACCTTCCTCTTGCCGCGGCGATTCCTCCCATCAGCGCGTTTCCGTATCCCCGGGCCGTTACGTGGATGACTCGTGCGCCATTGCGTTGCGCGATCTCGATGGATCCATCGCTGCTTCCGTTGTCTGCCACCACGACCTCGCCAGCGATCTCTGCGTCCTTCAGAGTCTGTTGCGCCTGGCGGATCGAAGCCTCGAGCGTTTCCGCCTCGTTCAGACAAGGGAGGACCACCGAGAGTTCGATCCCCTCCGATTCGCGTTGCGTGATGGTTTGTTGGTTCGCTTCGGAACCGGCTCTGGATGTCACAACAAGTCCTTAAGGTATTCTCTGGGAAGAGTAGCAGGGCCCCGCCGGTCTATCGCTAACCGAGGTTTCGCTCGGCTAGAAGACGATCGGCTGTCCGACGGAGTTTACCAAAGAGGCCAGGGAGGCTCGGTGAACCTGCGGTTTGTTGCGATACTAGGACTTCTTCTGGTTGCCGCCTGGATAGCTCCGCTGGCCGGTGATCGGTGGATTCGCCCCATCGAGCAGGCATGCGCAGTCTTCGCGAGAAAGAGGTCCCTGGTCCTCGTCACTTTGGGACTGCTCACTATTGTGGCGCGACTCGCTCTCTTGCCCATACTGCCTGTTCCCGCCCCGGCGATCCATGATGAGTTCAGCTATCTGCTCGGAGCCGATACGTTCGCTCACGGTCGCTTGACCAACCCGGCTCACCCATTCTCGATTTTCTTCGATACCTTTCACGAACTGCAGCACCCAACTTATGCTTCCAAGTACCCTCCGGGGCCGGCCGCCGTAATGGCGCTCGGCGAGGTCCTGGGACATCCCTGGATTGGAGTCCTGCTGAGCACGGCGGCCATGGTTGTCTCGATGACGTGGATGTTAGGGGGATGGTTCTCTCCTCCTTGGGCCTTAGTCGGGGGCTTGCTCGTTTGGGCACACTTCGGAGTTTTCGCCCCCTGGGTGGACAGCTACTACAACGGATCGGTCGCGATGGTGGGGGCTGCTCTGGTATTCGGCGCATATCCTCGAATCCTCCACTTCGGTCGAGTCCGCGACGCCTTCCTCTTGGGCATCGGTGCGGTCATTCTTGCCTTTAGTCGGCCGGTGGAAGGCTTCATCTTCTGTGTCCCAATCACTGTCGCCCTTTTGGCAAGACTCGTCTCCAGCCGCTTTTCCGACCCCCACTTGAGCTTTCGGCGTTTCTTTCTGCCGATTGCTGCCGTCCTGATTCCCGCGGGTCTCTTTCTGGCTTACTACAATTTCCGAGTCACCGGAAATGCCTTGCTCTTCCCCTACGTGCTGTATCACCGCGAGTATTTCAACAACTATCCCGTCTTCGCATGGCAGAAACAGGTACCGCCACTGCACTATGCCAACCTGCAGTTCGAGATATTCTTCAACGACTGGAATCGTAACGCGTTCGACCCATCCTGGACGGCATGGACAATGCGAGCCCAGCTGGCGACGTGGGAGTTGTGGCTGGTTCTGTTAGGCCCAGCTTTGACTCTGCCGCTTGTCATGCTGGTTCGCGTTGTGAGGGACCGGCGTATGCGCCTTCCCCTTTGGGAAGTATTTCTCTGCAGTCTCGGACTACTATCGGTCATCTGGTTCCAGCCCCACTATGCGGCACCTATGGCCGCGGCCGTGTGCGTAGTCGTGGTTCAGGCCATACGCCACTTGCGCCGGGCGAAGCTACGCGGCCGTCCAGTGGGCATCTTCTTGTCTCGCCTGATCGTCATCCTCGCCCTCGACTGGGTCACCATTCAAGCCGGACAAGCTGCCCGTTACCCCATCACCGCATGGAAGGGCGAGCGCGCCAGGATTCTCCAGAAACTGGAGTCGGTTCCCGGCAAACAGCTCGTTATAGTTCGGTACGAACCGGATCACGATGTGCATCAGGAATGGGTCTACAATGCCGCAGATATTGACTCGTCGCGTATCGTTTGGGTCCGCGAGATCCCCGGCCAGGACCTTAGCCCCCTTCTGGGTTATTACCACGACAGAAAGATCTGGCTTCTGGAGGCTGACGAGACACCCCCGGAACTTGAGCCATACGCAGAAATGCCCGGGAACGCCCCGGCGGAAGGCCCTTAGCCGAGTGCTGGTGGGTCTTCCCTCCGTGGCCCTTCTGTGGTGAGGCCCACCTATCCCAGCCTGGATGAGCACCAGGAACCAAGAAATTAGCTTTCCCCTTGGCCCGGTCGCGGTATGATAGGTGCGACCGGGCGGCTAACGGCCTCGCCGGGCCCCTTAAATACCTGATTTGATTGAGAAACGGAAATCACCTCCGTCCGAGCGCTCCACGGGTCGCCCGATGCCTGCTGGAACGTTCAGTTCAGGATGTTCGTCATTTCACGGGAGGAGTAATGAGCCTGAGTATCCAAAGATTGCTGTGCGAGGAGCAAGGGCAAGATATCGCTGAATACGCGGTCATGCTGGCCGTCATTCTAGTGATCGTAGTGGGCACCGTTCGCCTGATCGGCTCCAACGCGAACACCGTCTTTTCGCAAGTCGCCAGCTCCATCCAGTGACCGGTCAGGCAAGTTGTTTGTTGCGTCTGGAAGACGACTTGGTGTGTGGCAGTGAAGTTCTTGGACCGCGCATTGCAACAGGGGTCGGAGGAAAAGCCAGGATTGGTGATTTGTTGAAGCGTGCGGCGATGCGTCGCACATTTGCAGTTTATGGCTTGTTTTGAGGAGTACGCATGAATCGTTCACGGCTCCTGTTCATAGGGTTCGTGGCTCTCGCGCTTGGCGCTTTCGTCAGCTTCGTCGTCTACAAGAATCTTCTGTCCAAATCTGGCGCCAGTAATGAGCCTGGTGCTGACGTGATCGTCGCCGCAAACGACATTCAGGTCGGCGCAAAGCTTCAGGACGGCGATATCCGAATGGTCAAAGTGCCGGCATCGGTTTTGCCGCCCAATTCCTTCCGTTCGAGATCGCAAATTATCGGACGCGGCGTGATTCTCCCCATCCAACGGGGCGAGTTCATCTTGCCAAGTAAACTCGCGGCAGAAAACGCCGGCTCGGGTCTGCCTGCTCTTATTCCTCCCGGGATGCGGGCGGTTTCGGTGCGAGTGAACGAGGTGGTTGCGGTGGCCGGCTTCGTGATTCCCGGTACTCGCGTGGATGTTCTGCTTACCGGCAATCCGATGGGCGCCAACGAGGCTCAAACCACTACCGTCTTAGAGAATGTTGCGGTAATCGCCGCGGGGCAACGGCTTGAGCGCAACGCCGCCGGCGAACCGCAGTCCACTCCGGTGATCACACTCCTGGTTTCCCCGGATGACGCGCAGAAGCTTACCCTGGCTAGTTCCCAGGGGCATATTCAGCTCTCGCTGCGCAATCCCGTCGACACCAAAAAAGTCGACATTGCTGCCATGAAAGCCACTGGACTTTATAAGAACGTGGCTCCGGTAGCTGCGCCGACACCGCATCCAAAGCCCGTGAAGGCCTCCAAGCCGCAGGCCGCGCCCGCTCCGCCGGATGCTTATAAGGTTGAGGTCATTCGTGGCAACAAGGTCGACGAAACCAAGTTCCCAGATCAAACAGGCGCTCACTAGGAATGAATAGATCTCGAATCACCAAACTTCTGCCGCCACCTCGAGTTGAGAAGAGTTTGAAGATCGCGCTGCTTCGGGCTGGCGCCGCCGCCGCCGTGCTGGTGCTCTCCGCGTATACCATCGCGGAAACGCGGCAGCAGGAAGCCCCCCAACAACCCGAACACCCAGCCACCGCTTCCGTTCCAGCACCCTCTGAGGCAACGGGAGCGGCGCCTCTCCGTGTCATGGTGGGCAAGTCGCTGCTCATCAATACCAGCGAGCGACTGAAGCGCGTCTCCGTCACCGATCCAGGCGTCGCCGATGTCCAAGTTGTGACTCCCACCCAGATCCTCGTCCACGGCCGCTCCGCGGGCGAAGTCTCGTTGCTCATTTGGGATGAACTGGAGCGTTCGCGGAGCTTCGATCTCCGGGTCGATGTCGACGTGACCGCTGCTGCGGAAGAAGAAAAAAGCGTTTTTCCCGACGAGCAGATCGTTGTCACGCCCTCCCGCTCTGCCATCGTTCTTTCCGGTCATGTTTCCGACGAGACGGTGGCCGCACGCGCCGGCAAGATCGCGGAGGCTTACTCCAAGAACGTAGTCAACGTTCTGACATTTGGGCCGAAGGGCGCGCAGGAGGTTCTGCTCGAGGTGAAGTTCGCGGAAGTCGACCGCACCGCTATTCTGCAGTACGGCTTCAATATCTTTGCTCCCGGGCTTGGCAACACGATAGGCACGATCCAAACCGGGCAGTTCGGGTCCGTGGCCATCCACAACACGGCCACCACCACGACCACCACCGGGGCCACGACCACCACGACAACAACCCCCACCGCTCCCACGGTCAACATCAGCGATTTTCTGAATGTGTTTATTACCCGCACCGATCTCAACATCGGCGTCCTGATCAAGGCGCTCCAGGCCAAGAACCTTCTCCAGATCCTGGCCGAGCCTAACCTGATTGCGGTCAATGGCAAAGAAGCCAGCTTTCTCGCCGGCGGCGAGTTCCCCTTCCCGGTCGTGCAACCCGGCCAGGGCTTTTCAGCCGTCACCATTCAGTTCAAGGAATTCGGGGTGAAGCTAAAGTTCACGCCTGTCATCATGCCCAGCGGAAACATTCACCTCAAGGTGGTTCCCGAGGTCAGCGCGCTCGATTTTACGAATGCGTTGCAGATTTCTGGATTCCTGATTCCCGCGTTGAGCACGCGCCGCGCCGATACCGAGTTCGAACTGCAAGACGGACAAAGCTTCGTAATTGCTGGCCTGATGGATAATCGTGTGACTAACCTCGTGAACAAGATTCCCGGGTTGGGAGATATTCCGATCCTGGGGACTTTCTTTAAAAGCAAGAGTCTGCAAAAAAGTAATGGCGAACTGATGGTGCTGTGTACTGTGAAAAAGGTAGCACCCAGTTCCCAACCGACTACGGGTCCGAACAACCCTGAACCCTTTCTCGACAACAGCAAGTTCGATGGGAAGAAACCGGCAGGAAAGTAGTTTGTGTCATGCCTGAGCTTTCAGTAGTCATTATCGCGAGCGACAGTGAACAGCGTGCGGTCCTGCAAGTTCTGGTCGACGGGACTTCTGTGGCTCGCACCGCGCATGCCGCCGGCAATTATCCGGTCGCCGCCACCGACCCCCTGATTCCCCGCATGCACGCCTTGCATGCCGATGTCATCCTGGTCGATGTTCCGGTTGAAAATCCTTCCGCTGCGCTGAGCGCGATCGAACTGCTGCGGCAGGAAGTTCCTGAAACCGCGGTGTTCGCAATCGGCACCATGTCGCAGCCACAGACCATCGTGAGCGCGATGCGTGCCGGAGCCCGTGAATATATCGAACGCCCAACCACCACCACCGATTTGCTGGAAGCCTTCATCCGCCTGTCCACGAACCAGCGCAAGGTCAAGCGCGATGGGCCACGGGGCAAAGTCTTCACCGTCGTGAATGCCAAGGGAGGCAGCGGCGCCACCACCATTGCGGTCAATCTCGCCTTGGCTCTGCAATCGGGGCATAGCAACGTCGCCCTGGTGGATTTGGCTCCGCTGGGCCACGCAGTCCTTCACCTGAACCTGAAGGCGCCCTTCACGGTCGCCGATGCGATCCGCAACCTCCATCGCATGGACAGTTCCCTGCTCGAGAGCTTCATGACACGGCATTCCGGAGGATTGCAGCTCCTGGCCGGGGCGAATAACCCCGCCGCCGCGGACGCGCCTACCGCCGAATATGCCCGGCTATTCGATCTCCTGGCGAGTCACTTCCGCTACGTCGTGGTTGACGCCTCATCGCGACTCGACAGCGCAACCCGGCTGGTCGGGAATCTCTCCGAAACTGTCCTGCTGGTGGCTCATGCCGACGTTGCCTCGCTTTGGAGTGCCTCGCGGGTGGTGCAGTTTTTGGGGGAGAATTCCAACCGGGAACGGGTTAAACTGGTACTCAATCGTTTCCGCAAGATTCCTGGATTTCACGAAAGCGACGCCGAAACTGCTTCGGGTGCCACCCTATTGTGGAAAATCCCTAACCAGTATTTTGCTGTCTCGGCGGCGATCGACCGAGGAGTGCCACTCATGTCGCAGAATCACACCGAAATCGCGCGGGCCTTCAGCGGCTTGGCCGCCGCCCTCACGCAGAACGACGACGATGTGAAGCGCTCCACGTGGTCCCTGTTCAAGACGGTTTAACACACTATGCCCAACCTGCAGACTTTCGAACGCAGCGAATACCAACAGGTCAAAGCCGACCTTCATCGCAAGATTCTCGACCGTCTTGATCTGGAGAAACTCGGTCGCACCAACAGCGAAACGGCGCGCGAGGAAGTACTCATCCTCATTCGCACCTCGGTTAACAGTGAAGCCGTGCCGCTCAGCTTTGCCGAACGCGAGCGGCTGGCCCGCGAAATTCTCGACGAAATCTTCGGCCTCGGTCCATTGGAACCCTTGCTCAAGGATCCCAGCATCTCCGACATCCTGGTCAACCGTTTTGACCGGGTGTACATCGAGCGCGGCGGCAAGCTGGAACCGACGGGGCTTTCCTTCAAAGACAACGGCCACCTGATGCAGATCATCGACCGCATCGTTTCCCGTGTGGGCCGGCGCATCGACGAATCGTCGCCCATGGTCGATGCCCGCCTGGCTGACGGCTCGCGCGTGAACGCCATTATTCCGCCTCTGGCCATTGACGGAGCTTGCCTTTCCATCCGCCGTTTCGGCCGCGATCCCATCACCGCCCGGCAGATGATCGAGAACAAGAGCCTCACCGAGCCCATGCTCGAATTGCTCTCTGCGATCGTGAAAGGCCGCTTGAACATTCTGATCTCGGGTGGAACCGGCGCCGGCAAAACGACCGTGCTGAACGTGCTTTCGGGATATATCCCCAACAACGAGCGCATCGTCACCATTGAAGACGCCGCCGAACTTCAGCTGAAGCAGGAGCACGTGGTGCGCCTCGAAACGCGCCCTCCGAACATCGAAGGCAAGGGCGCTGTTCGCCAGCGTCAACTGGTCATCAACAGCTTGCGTATGCGACCGGACCGCATTGTCGTGGGCGAGGTGCGCGGCGAAGAGGCTTTCGACATGCTTCAGGCCATGAACACCGGTCACGAAGGCTCGCTGACCACGGTGCACGCCAACTCGCAGCGTGATGCCCTTTCCCGTATCGAGAACATGGTTTCCATGGCCAATCTCAATATCCCCGAACGGGCCATCCGCCACCAGATCTCTTCTGCCATTCACGCCGTGGTGCAGGTGGCGCGCCTCTCTGACGGCACGCGCAAGGTGATCACCATTTCCGAAATCACGGGAATGGAGGGCGACATCATCACATTGCAGGACATCTTCGTCTTAGACCGGCTCGGCATAGACGAGAGCGGCAAGGTTCGCGGCATGTTCCGCGCCACCGGCATTCGCCCGAAATTTGCCGAAAGACTGGCCACCGGCGGATGCCGCCTGCGGCCCGGCCTGTTTGAATCGCGCGTAGAGGTTTGAGCGAGAGGAATCATCCATGGTGCCGCAACTCATTGCCGTCCTTGTATTCCTTGTCGTAGCGGCCGTCGTGTTCGTGGCCTTCTCCTTGCTCGACGAGCGCAAGTCGCAAGCCCGCGTTTTGCGCGATCGCCTCGCTGATACCCAGCAGATTGAAGGAACCAAGCCGCTGGAAGAAATCGCCCTGCTGCGCGATGAAATGCTCAGCGAGATTCCGGCGCTTGATACCCTCCTGCGTCGCTCCGAACGCGTTTCTGCTTTGCAGAAACTGCTCTCGCAGGCTGACATCAAAATCCGGGCCGGCAATTTCCTGATGGTGTGCCTGGGGACTGGGTTCCTAGTGGCGTTCATCGTTTACATGGCCGCCAACAAGAACGTGCTTTTCGCCTGGGTGGGCCTGTTGCTCGGATTCTTCATGCCGTACTCGTTCGCGACCTATAAGCGGCAGAAGCGCTTTGATCAATTTGAGGAACTCTTTCCCCAGGCCATTGATACGCTTGCCCGCGCCGTTCGCGCCGGCCACGCTTTTACGACTGCGCTCGAGATGATTTCGGACGAAATCGCCGAGCCAGTTGCTGGTGAGTTCCGAAAGCTTTTCGAAGAGCAGAAATTCGGTCTTCCCGTGCGCGAAGCGCTCTCGAACCTCGTGGACCGCGTCCCGCTGGTCGACGTGAAATTCTTCGTCACCGCCGTCATGTTGCAGCGCGAAACCGGCGGCAACCTCGCCGAGATTCTCGACAATCTCTCCTACGTGATCCGCGAGCGCTTTAAGATTCTGCGGCAAGTCCGCGTCTACACTGCGCAGGGCCGGTTGACCATGCTGCTGCTCATGGGCATGCCTCCCATCATCGTGATGGGCATGCTGTTCATGAATCCGACATTCATCAAGCCGCTATTCTCTGATCCTATTGGCCACGTGATGCTGGTCATCGGCATTGCCCTGCAAACCGTGGGCTATTTCGTGATTCGCAAGATCATTCGCATCCAGGTCTAACCCTATGGCGATCGTTCTCGCAATCCTGATCTTCGTTACCATCGCGGGGGCGCTCTTCGCTTTTGGCGCCGCAGCGTACGCCCCTTCTTCGATTCTCGGCTCCCGTCTCCGTTCACTCGCATGGCAGCGCCCCCAAGCGCCCGAGAAACCCGCCATCAAGGAACGCATCGAACAGGCTCTCGATCCCTTCAGCAAGGCCCTGCCGATCTCTCCGAGCGACACCGACGTCACCCGTTCCTGGCTGATCCAGGCCGGCTACCGTGAATCCCGCCACGTCACCATCTACCAGGGCATCCGCGTGCTGTTTGCCGTACTCGGCTTCGTTTCTGCGTTGTTGATCAGTGGCGCAAAATCCCCGCCGTTGTTGATCGGCGTTACCGCCCTCGGTTTCTTCATCCCGCGCTTCTTTCTCAAGCGCAAGATCAACGACCGCCAGACGCGGATCCGCATCGCTATGCCCGATGCGCTCGATCTGACCGTCATCTGCGTCGAAGCCGGACTGGCCCTGGACCAGGCCATGATGCGCGTGGGTGAAGATCTGCGCCACGCTCATCCCGATCTGGCCGACGAGTTTTATCTCATGAACCTCGAACTTCGCGCCGGAAAACCCCGCGCCGAAGCTCTTCGCAATCTCTACAACCGCACCGGGGTCGACGACATCAAGGCGCTCGTCACCACCCTGGTGCAAACCGACCGCTTCGGCACCAGTGTCGCGCAGGCTCTTCGAGTTCACTCCGATTCCCTGCGCACCGAACGGCGTCAGCGTGCCGAAGAACAGGCTGCCAAGACCACAATCAAGATGGTTCCTCCCCTGGTGGTGTTCGTCCTGCCATCCATCATCATCGTGACTCTCGGGCCGGCCATAATTCAGCTCTACCGTACGCTCACCACCTGAGCTGCGGGATGTAGCAGGGATGATGATGTTGGGAGTCTTGTTGTCGGGGCCGGCTGCCAGTGGCTACGCTTTCAATCGAACGCGCAGCCAGTATCTTGCCACCCGCTTGTCCGTAGCGGATACCCACTGGTCCCGCTTGCTTGGGTTGATGGGAAAAACCGCTTCGGATTTCCAGCAAGAGAGCGGGCTTTGGATCGTTCCTTGCCGTGGGGTCCACACCCTCGGCATGCGCTTTCCTATCGACGTCATCTACCTGGACCGGGACCGGGTGGTCGTCCATCTTGAACCCGTTTTGCCGCCCTGGCGCTTCGCCCCCGTACGGCTAAAAGCCGCATCCGTACTAGAACTTCCGGAAGACACGATCCGCTCGACAGGCACTACAATTGGTGATCAGCTTGAAATCGATACCCGCAGCGCAGGAGAGCGTGCCCCCGCATGACTGAAGGGCCTAAATTACTTGTGGAATGGTCGTCGCCGTGGCAGGAGTTCCGCACGGCAATCCGGCCTGCTCTGCGCCGCTCCCCGGCTGCCCTCGCCGGTGAGACGCCCATCGGCCTGTTCCCGTTGCGCGGCATCCTCCTGTCCTGGGGAGCGGAGGCCATCCTGCTGGCGATGGTCATCATTTTGCCCGCCAAGCTCGCCCTGCTGCAGCCCTTCCGGCCGCCCACGATTTCCAGGCACGAGGTTATCTACTACCACGGGAACGAGCTTCCCCAGGTTCAGGACTTCGGTGGGGCACAAGCGGGACGTACCGGCCGGGCCGGAGGTCAGGAAGCCTACCATCGCACCCAGACTCTTCGCGTGGCTCGCGGCAACTCGCCTAGCGACAAAGTTGTCGACGCTCCCAACCTCAAGTTGCCGGTTTCCCTTGCTCCGGTTGCGAATCTGCTGGCAGTGAAGCCCGTTCCCGGGCCTCCGCCTGCCGAAGGCCTGAAATCCTCGCAGACGCCGCCCACGTTTTCGAAGAACGCCATTGTTGCCCCGCCGCCGGAGACACTCCGTCAACTCGACCGGGCAATTCCGAGGCTGGCTA
>OEKN01000059.1_pt1 | contig 14267 bp, 14 predicted proteins | sample 1503361 | NCBI WGS metagenome assembly OEKN01 (sample SAMEA104379592, study PRJEB20068) | metagenome | biome: 1000743; feature: 77; material: 1998 | place: USA | collected 2012 | depth 25 m
GCGGCTGAAGCCGCGCCCTTTCAAAACACACCTTCTAACTTTAAAAACTGCTCAATCAGGCTGTGGTGAAGGGGTAATCGTTACCAGTCTTTGCCGTGGCGGACGTGGGCTGGAGTTTCGCTCCGGTTGAACTGATTTCGCTTGCGATAGGCGAGGATGGTGATTCCGATCGACATGAACATCGGGGGGATGATGAGGACGAGAATTCCACTGCGCAAGCCCTGAATGACGCGAGAGCCTGCGGAGGCCGCCTGGGTATAGCAAAGAGAGCAGTTCTGAGCGTAGCAGACGGCGCTAAGCCCGAGCACTGCGAGGCTGGAAAGCAGCGATTTCGTCAGGCGCATTGGTGAACGAACCGGTGAGGCTGGCACGATGCTACTCCTTTGTCATTTGGCCGACGAACTCATGTGAAGGAGCCGAAAGCTGTCGGACCAGATCATGTTCATCATGAGTACGACGAAAATTGTACCGGGGATAAGCGCGAGTCTCAGGTTGCGTTGCTCGCTGCGCAGGTGCATGAAGAACATGACCGCGAGGGCGGCCTGAATCAAGGCTACAGCCAACATGCGGACCAGCAACTGCGCGCCTTCGGCGTGCTGATAGGCCAATATGATCTGCAAGCCGGCTAATGCGAGGATGCAGAGATAGACGACGATGTCGGTTTTCAGGCTGTCGTTTGCTTGGGTGGGTGCGGTCATTTGGGCCTCTCTATTTTCCATCCTTTAGCGAGGGCGAAGACGCCCTCGCGACCGCCGGCAAGATGCCGGCGCTACATTCAGCGTGCAACGTTCAGTAGGTAGACCATGGGGACGACGAACATCCAAACCAGGTCGACGAAGTGCCAGTACAGCGACCAGATTTCGATGTCATCGGCCTTATAACGGCCGCGTTTGTAGCCGAGGGCGACGACGGTTAGAGCGATGACACCCCCGATCACGTGAGTCAGGTGTAGTCCGGTGATCGCGAAAAACGTCGCGCCAAACAGTGGCGAACCCCAAGGATTCTGGAAGAGGCGAACGCCTTCGCCAATCAGGCCGAGCCATTCGCGAATGTGAAGCAGTGCGAAGAGGATGCCACCTGCGACGGTGATAAAGGTCCAGCGGATCGCGCCAGCCTTGTCGGCGGCTTTGGCGGCCCGGGTGGCGATCAACATGGTGAGACTGCTGCTCACTAGGATGAAGGTCATCAGCATGACATTGAGGATGCTGGGCGAGAACTTGAAAGGCTCAGGCCAGTTCGGGCTTGCGTTCTTGATGTAGCCGTAGGCGAACAGGATGGCCGCGAAGGTAACCGCATCCGAGATAATGAATAGCCACATCACCAGCTTCTTGGAAGGAATTGCGAACGGGGAAGCTTCGAGAATTCCCGGCGCATGTGCTCCCAACGGCAAATTCGCTTCGCTCACAGAGCCTCCTGCAGAGTTCACTAAAGCTTGATCCAGATCACCAGCAACACATAAATCCAAAGGATTCCCATGAAGTGCCAGTAGTAAGACGTAGCGTCGATGGTGCTGCGGCGCAATGAAAATACCGGACGACGGAGGATATAGGTCACGCGTATCAGCCCCGCCAATCCCCCGAGAACATGCAGCGCATGGATCGCGGTCAAGACATAAAAAAAGGAGCTGTTCGGATTGGAGGCGAGGTAGAGGCCTTCGGCGCGTAATTGCCGCCAGGCGACGTATTGGCCGGCAACAAAAACGAAGCCGAGCATTAAGGTTGCCGCGAGCCAGACGAGCGGCGTACTGCGACTCGCGATCCTGCCGCGGGCGAAATCCGCGACGCTGCGACGCGCGATCTCCAGGGCGACACTGCTGGCGAGCAGCACAAAAGTGTTGAAGAAAACGATGGAAGGAATTGTGAGGTGATGCCAGTCATTGGCAGTCGCTTGCCGGACGATCAGGGCGCTGGTAAACGCGGCAAACGACATGGTGATGGCAGCGAGGCCAACCCAGACGCCGGTCCTCGATGGCTCGGGAGAGAAATCATCAAGAACTTTGAGATGGCCGTCTGCCGGACCAGGATCACGTACGCCTCCGCGCCCGGAGTCGCTGTCATCCAGGTGCGGTTTCTTGGGTTCGGTTTCAGGCGACTGGATCGTTGTAGCCATTGCCCCTCACATCCTTACTTCTGTAAATTCTGTCGACCCAAGAGCGATGTTCACGCTTCGGCCTGTTCGGGCGAGTTCTGCATGAGGTAGTCGCCGGTCGAACTCTTCACCCCGTACTGGTAGGGATCGTGGTAGACGACGACATGCTTGCCGCCGAAGTTATCGAAAGGCGGTGGCGAAGGCATGATCCATTCCAACGAGGTGCATTCCCACGGATTGTCGGGAGCGGGAGCGCCTCGGAAGCGGCTGTGAATCAGGTTGTACAAGAAGATGAGTTGCGCTGCTCCCGTGCAGAGCGCGGCAATGGTGATGAAGCGGTGCACCGGGATGAGCGGCACCAGGAAATCATCAACGAAGGCAGAATAGCGGCGAACGTTGCCAGCCAGTCCGAGATAGTGGAAAGGCATGAAGATGCAGTAGGTCCCGATGAAGGTGAGCCAGAAATGGAGCTTGCCGAGGGAATCGTTCATCATGTGGCCGGTCATCTTCGGGAACCAGAAGTAGGTGCCGGCGAAGACACCGAAGATCGCGGCGACGCCCATCACCATGTGGAAGTGTCCGACGACGAAGTATGTGGCATGCAGGTAGATGTCGATGGAGGGCTGGGCGAGGAAGAATCCGCTGACGCCACCACTGACAAACATCGAAATGAAGCCGAGCGCGAACAGCGATGCTGCGGTGATGCGCAGACGAGAGCCATAGAGGCTGCCAAGCCAGATCAAGGTCATGATCGTGGCCGGAATCGTGATGACCAGGGTCGGGAAAGAGAACATCAGCGAGGAGAACGGATTCATACCGCTGACGAACATGTGGTGTCCCCAGACCATGTAGCTGAGGAAGCCGATCCCCATCATGCAATAAATGACGACTTTGTGGCTGAGCAAGGGCCGTCGCATGCTGTTGATCAGGATGTGGGAGACGATGCCGATCGCGGGCAGGATCGCGATGTAGACCTCCGGGTGGCCGAAGAACCAGAACAGATGCTGCCAAAGCAGCGGGGAGCCACCGGAATGTGGCTGCAGGTGATCACTAATCACGAGGCCCGCAGGGACGAAGAAACTGGTGCCGGCCACGCGATCCAGAATGAGAAGCAGACAAGCAGGCAGGAGAACAGCGAAGGCCAGCAAGGCGATGCACGAGGTGATGAACCACGCCCAGGTGCAGATCGGCATGCGCGAGAGCGTCATGCCCTTGGTCCGGAGGTCGAGTGTAGTGGCGATGAAGTTCAGCGAGCCTAGCAGCGAGGCGATGCAGAAAACGAAAATTGAAAGTCCCCAGAGAGTCTGACCGAAACCCTGGCCGGGACCGGCATCTGCGCCGACAGCGCTGAGCGGAGCGTAGGAGGTCCAGCCCGCGATGGGCGGCCCATCACCCACAAAGAAGGCGGCGATCAAAATGCAGAAGGCGAGGAAGGTGGTCCAGAACGACATCATGTTGAAACGCGGGAACGCCATGTCTTCGGCGCCAATCTGGATGGGAAGGAAGTAGTTTCCGAAGGCGGCGAAGGGCGCATTCGTGAGCACGAAGAAGACCATCAGCGTGCCATGCATGGTGAGCAACGAAAGATAGTACTCGGGCGTCATGATGCCGCCGGGAGCACCGGCCTTGGAGAGCAATCCCAAACCAGGGATCGGCCAGGTCGGCCATACCAGGTGAATGCGCATCAGCCAGGAAAGAACCATGCCAGTGAACACGGCGACGAGTGCGAGCGCGTAGTACTGCTTGCCAATCACCTTGTGGTCGAGACTGAATACGTACTTGCGGATGAAGCCCTGCGGTGGTGCGTGATGGTGGACTGTCGGTTCTGCCGGGACTGACTGGGCTACGTCTGCCATGTGCTCACCCTCAGAAATTTGCCGCTCAAACGCGCACGCATGAACGCTGAACGGAAACTATTGTTCGGAAGCCTTTTGCTTCATCCAGGCGTCGAAATCCTCCTGGGACAACACGTTCAGATACGCCTTCATGTTGTAGTGACCGAGACCGCAAAGCTGGGTACACACGATTTCGTACTTCCCGGTCTTGGTCGCGGTGAAATGCACGGAGAGGTCGAGGCCGGGAACGAAATCCTGTTGAATCCGTAATTCCCGGACATAGAACGAGTGGCCGACATCTTTGGCGTGCATCATGAGATGCACTTCGCGGTTGATAGGAATAGCGAGTTCGCCGGTAACGATATCGTCTCTGGAATCGACGTCGTTCGCGGGATCGAGTCCGAAGAAGTTCGAATTGCCTTCGTCGATCTTGTCGGGATGAAGCGCGCCGAATTTTCCGTCGGCGCCAGGATAGCGGAAATAGAAAGCGAACTGTCCGGCCTGGGCCTGCACCTGGAGGGCGTCGGGCTTGGCGGGCGTAAAGTAGACGGAGGCCCACGCTTTCTGGCCGAGAATTCCAAGCGCCAGCATTTCGGTGCCAACCAGCACCAAGGCGGCAATGACGAGGCCCTTCGCACCTCCGGGGAAGGTTTTGATTTCGGCGTTCGCCTGGCGATTGGAAAATTTCCAGACAAAAAATGCGAGTACAAACTGAGCGGCGAGGAACGAGAGGCCGGCCTCGACCATGGTGTCGGAAAGTTGCTCGTCGATGGCGTGGCCGTGGGTGGAGATATCCTCCGGCGGCGCGAACGAGATGCCCGTCCCGAACCAACTGTGAGTGATGATGGGAATCGCGGATAACAGCGCAATCACAAGAACGATCACTGCGAATAGCTTGCCCATTCCGCCTCGCAATCGCCCGGGCAACGCCGGGCTTGTGCAGGAGGAAGGCCGGCGACGAAGCCGGCCGTTCCTCAAAATACGGCGCGAACAGCTAGTACGGCTTCGCCTTGAAGGAGAAGTCCACGGTCTTGGTTTCGCTGCCGGAGATAGTCACATCCTGCGTCTGAGTTCCGTAATCCTCCTGCCATGCAGTAATGGTGTACTTACCCGGAGGAAGGTTCGGCAGGGAGAAAGTGCCATTGTCCGCGGAAATCGCGTAGTGCGAGGTCTTGAGGACGGCGAAATAACCATGCATCCACGGGTGGACGTTGCATTTCACGGGAATAAATTCTTCCTTGTCGAATTTTTCGGAGAAGGGCGGGGTGCCGGGCGGTTGAGACTTATTCCATTCGTGATTGACCTTGGCCAGCGGATGGATGTTGTGCGAGGTCTGGTCGGCGTTGACGACCTTGAGTTCCTGGCCCATGCGCATGGCAAGAACATGGGGGATGTATTGGCACCCTTTTTGAGTGAAGGTAACGGCTTGCGCGGGCGCAGAGGATTCATCGGGAGCGCCGGCAGAGATATAGACCACGACGTTGGCGAGAGTGTTGTTCGCGCCGGTTACGACGGTCTCAGTGGTGATGGGAGTCGTGTGCTGCTTGGCGCAGCTCGGCTCCTTGGACATGTCGATGGCTTTCTGCTTGGCGGGTGTTCCGGTGTAAGTGATCTTTCCACTTACCGTGCCAGCACCGAACGAAAGTGCCGGGGAAACCGTGAGAGCAACAAGAGCTACAAAGGCCAGCTTGGTACGCATCCGATTCTCTCCCTCCTGTCTGCAAATCGCAGAAAAACTAGTTGCCGCTGCCCGAGCCCTTGTTTTCCGGCTGGGCAGGCGGGTTGCTGTCGGGCGCCTTGACGGGAATCTTTCCCCCGGCCGCCTTCAATACTTCGTTTTCCTTGCTGTGGCGACTAGTCTGAAGTGTGCGCAGAAAGTGAACAAGATCCCAGGCGTCGTTCGGCTGAATGACGTCGGCGAAGGAGGGCATCGGGGTTCCATCCACGCCGGTCATGAAGATGCGATAGACATCCTGGTTGGTAACTCCGCATTTGAAACGGGAATCATCTCCACCCGCGGCGAAGTTGTACGGCCGGATGGGATTGTCCTTGCTATCCGTAAGAGTGGCGGCAGAAGGACCGTCGCCCCTTCCCTGCTGGCCGTGACATTTCCAGCACTCCATCTTTTGGAAAAGCTCGTAGCCGTGCGTGATGCTCTCCATGGTTACTGCGGGCTCGGGTGGAACCTTGATGACATCGCCAGGTTTTTCGGTTTGCCAGCGGGGCGAAAAGGTTTTGATGAACGCGACCAGATCGATGCGGTTCTGATCGGTGAGCGCGTCCCAATGCGGCATGTTGGAATTGGTAAAACCGCGTCCTACGGAGTTATAGAGATCCTGGTCGGTGGGAAGAGTGCCTGTGGGTGTGGAGCGGCATTTGAAAGTGGCGGCGGTGAAGTCTCTTGGTTTGGGGTCAATCCACTGAGCATTTTCGCCATTGCCGTCGCCTAAGGGTCCATGACAACCGACGCAGAATCGGCGATAGAGTTTCTTGCCTTCGGCCGCGTGCCCGGTCAGGTCCCCGACGCGCGCTTCCTGCGCGAAGGCCGAGAGTGCCATGGTCATCGTCAGCGCACAACTCGCTGCTAACCGCTTCGAGGCTGCTTTCATAAGTGTTCACCCATCGAAAACGTTGTGAGGCAGGAGGAACGCCTGCCTGTTCACTGCCGCCCACGATCAGTGCACACCGATCGCGGAACACTGCGCTCAAGCAGAGACATCCACGGCGGAATGAATTCCGCGCGCTCGAATGCAAAAATGGCAGCGACCCCAAAACGGTTGCCGATACTAACGCTGGCCGCTTAGAAATGCAATCCAATTTTTACAAGTAGTTTACAATTTTCTTACAAACATCGGATCCCGCTATTTTCCTGAGGCTTATCTCACACCGCTTAGTCGAGGCGCAGAGCCCGGAACTCCGTTGCTGGATCGAGAGAACAACGGTTTACGAAGGCCTCGTCGGGCAAGCCACCCTCCACCCACTGGCGGATATCGGCCAGGGTGGCCGCAGCGACGCCTCCCCTCGCTCCGAGGAATACAACGACAACCCCTTCGACGTCAGTTTCTGACTGTGAAACTGTGCGGTAGCGACTTTGGAAGATGCGCTTGGCATATCCCAGCTTGGCGTCCTGACTTGCCATGTCGGAGAGAAGGCCACGGGGCTGGGCGTAGACGAACAGGACCTTCTTCCCTTTCAGACGGCTCCAGTCGCCGGAGAAGACCGTTACGTCCTCGCGGCTTACCGAGAAACCCAGATCGCGCAGGGCAGTTCCGGAAGAGGCTTGTGTACTGTTGTCGGGAGAAGCATTGGTTTGTTTCGCGACAAGTGCCTCGGGAAGCGCCAGTTCATCGGCTTGGATGTACCCCGTTGTGTCGGATCCAAGACGAACCTGGGCCCATCCCGGTTGCAGGTCGACGACTTCAAATTCGTCTTCCGCTTGCGCTCGGAAGAGCACTGGGCCGCCAAAGTTCTGACGCGACATCACGCCGACGCCCGAATGCTTCACGGATGCCAGTCTGGAGGCATTGGCAGGCTTGCGGTCAGAGGCTTTGAGCTGATCGAGTTGCGCCTGAAGCGCGGCAGTTTTTTCCCGCACCGCCTGCCTCTGAGCCAGGATGGCATCGAGTTGCTGTTGTGATTCCGCGTTGCGCTTCGCCGAACTGTCAGACAGTTTGGTCGCTTTGTTCAAGCTGCCTTGGGACGTTGGTGCCGAACCGCGCGCGTTCGTTTTCGAGGGCGAGCTGAGCGTGGATGGAGCGGGAGCTCCGCCAAGCGCTCTCTGCAGGCGGTCGAGTAAATCGGCCTCCAGTCGACCATTGGATGGGAGAGCGCGGTATTCGGAGCGGCTGGGATCAGGATCGGCATACCAGGCGCTGATCATCGCTTCGACGCTGATCGCCGTGGTGTTTGCGTCCACTGGCCTGAGGTGCACTCGATATTGGTAGTAGGGTCTCTCGAAGTGCTCGACCCGAGCGGGTATGGCGGCTACGAAACCATCCACGATGGGTAGCTTGCCGCCGCCGAATCCACCGATCTGTTGGAGTGCTTTCTGCATGTCGTCCACCGAACACTGGAACGTGCGTTCGACGGCGGGCCCATTATCGGCTTGCGCCAAACAGTGACCCGCTATGGACAAGCCGAAAGCCAACAAAGCGAGGGCGCGAGCTGAAATATGATGGAAAGATCGCGTCACGGCTGGACCTCCAGAAAAGCGTGGGAGATCCATCCTTCTTTGCCGTCCTCGGAGCGCACCTGATACCAGTAGGTGCTCTTGCTAAGGACGGTCACTTCCTGGCCTTTGGTCAAGGCCTCGACGACTCGGGCATGAGCGTACGGCAAACTCTTCAGTTCCACCCGATCCGCCTTGACTCGCACAAACTCCGAGGTCCGGAGCTGTCGTGCCTGCGCTTCCAACTGGTCAAGCTTGGCAGACTCGGAGGCCAGCTGCGTTTTTTGCTCGCTGATTGCACTTTGCAGATCGGCAAGCTTGGCCGAGTCGACCACCTCCACCGGTGCAACTGCAGGACTCGCCGCCGGGATGGCGCCTGCCTGTTCATTCTCCGGCGATGCATCGGGTCGCGAGGAACTCTCGTGGCCAGGAGAGAATTGTTCTCCCGCAGCGACCTGCGTTTGCAGTTGATCGCGATCCTTAAGCCGCTTGCCAATCTCGCCGAATTCGCATGTCTCGACGTAGCCATCCGAGGGGTGTCCGTGATGACGCGCGTTTTCGATGAACACCGCATCGATGAACAAGCGCGTGGAGTTCGGACTAACCTCCTGCACCACATACCTGACAGCGACAGTGCCGACATCGTTGCTGTTCAAGAAATGCGACGGGGACAGCGTCTTAGCGCGGACCTTATATAGGACCTTGCCAGACCCGGACCACGACGGGAACAGCTGGGACTTTTCTTCAAATTGAGCACCGTTGAGTTGCTCCTCGTCGCGATATTCGAACGTCCCTTTGATCGAGCCACTATGAGCCACATCGCTGACCGCGCTCAGGACTTCGGCGAAAGGCTTATCCAGATCAATGGAAAAGCTGGCGCCAGCCGTATCACGAGACCGCGAGTAGCCCAGATTGCAGAGAAAGAAAATGAAGAGGCAGGCGGCACACGCAAGCCGAAATCCCCTGGCTTTTGAATTTCGAGCGCGTGCGCACACCCCCTCAAAAACAGCTTTAGCCATGCGAAATAGCTTAAACCCTAGTGAGCGAAATCAAAATCACCCATCAGTAATCAAAGTCAAAACCGATCAGCACGCTGCGCACGGTCTGATCGCTGCCGGTCAGGATTGAGGTATTACCGGTCTTGGCCTGCGCGTACTCGTTGTGGAAGGCCAGGCCGGCGCGGCTAAACATGATGGGATACCAGCGGTAGCCGATGGTGAAGGAATCAACGTTGCCGAGGTTGGCTGTCGCGGCAAGGGTGGGGTTGGCCTGACGCGACATATGTACCAGTTCGTAACGGCCAGTGAAGATGAACTGTGGGTTCACTGTGTAATGGGCTTCGAAGAAGCCGCCGTTCCAGGACGGGCCTACTGCACCGGGCGGAAGCCCGTTGGGATCGTTCACCGCGATCCCGTTGCCCAAGTACACATTGTCCTGGCCGTGCATATAGAGGGTTTCAATATCCAGTTGCTTGATGAACCACCAGCCGTAGGCACCGACGCGAGAGAAGCTGCGGTTCCCTTTGGCCTGCACTGGAACGCCTTGGCTGGTCAGGAAATAGGTGGGGGACATCCCAAAGTAGCCGAAAACACCCACACGCTGCACGCCGAGGCCGCGGGCCTGAAAACCTTCGTTAAGGTTAATGAAAGTGTCATAAGTTCGGGCCGTAGCAGGATTCGCGATGCCACCGTTAGAAGTAGTCAATCCCGGGTTGCCGTCTACGCTGCTCAGCAACGCGATGGAATAACGGGCGTAACTGTTCTTGGAATGCCCCATCAATTCGACACCAAGTTGGTTATCGCCAATCCCGCCAAACCCATTTGCGTCGCCGACTGGTAAGAAGTGGTAGTTGTACCAGCCGCCGCCCACACTAGAGAGCGTCAGAAATCGCTTCTCCGAGAGGAGCGTATCCAATTCGAACTTTCCGAACTTCAGATTCAGCCAGGGAGAGTTGAGCAGATTATCGAAGCGCACCCAGGCGTTTTCGAAATGAAAAGCGTCGCCTTCAGCCATTGAGGGCAGGACTGAGAACGAAATGTTCTTATAGAGGGTCCCGGCCGTCCAGATATCCAGTCCCGAGAGATCGAAGCCGTGAGTGGTCACGGTCTGCTCGCTACCGGGGGTCGTCGTACCGGCCGCGTCAATTCCAACCTTGGTCTGGCTCTCCAGGTGCCACTGTGGCGTAACTCGGAAGGTAATGGGCCAGTAGGCAGGATTTTGATAAATGGGCGAATCACGCTCATTGCCGATCTGGTAGCCGTTGTCCCGGAACTGTTGGCCGAAGACATTCAGGATGGGCCAGCCGATGTGGCAAGCGGAACATGGCAGCCCGTATTTGCGGGCGAACGCCGGAATCGCGTGTCCGGGCTGGCTGCTCATCACGACGAACGACAAGAGGAGAACAGCGACGGTCAGCAACGACCTTACAAATGCGGCTGCGGAAGTCGACTGCGTGCATTTCACATCAGGAACTTGCATACGATCTCCTGTTTGGGCATGCTTCGCCATCGTTGACATGATTTGAGGTCTTTGCTTATGCACAGTAGTGCCAGAGCATTACTGACAGGAAGTGCATAGTTCGCGACTAGGCTGTTGTAAATCGATTTTCAACGTAAAAATTTTGCTACAGACCCCAGTGATTTCGCGGATAGTACATCGCCTCACGATGAATTGCAAATTATTTGTAAAAATTGTTAGTGACATTCCTTTACATTCGTACTATTTTTCCGGGGCATTTATTGAGGCGTGGGGCCATCGTGCACTGATTCGCTGCCATGACCGGCGGGCACGTCGTGCGGGTGGAATCGGCTGAGGATTCATCGCAGGGGAGCCTGTCTAAATCATGAGCACTGTCTTGGACTTACCATTGATTCACCGCAGGCGTATGAGTTCCCTGCTGCGCGACTACGCCGAACTCACCAAACTGCGGGTGACCACGCTCATCGTGATGACCGCTTGGTGTGGGTATTTCTTTGCGTCGAGAAAAGCAGGGTTGCCCTCGCTGAGCTTCGGGCTGGTGCATGCCCTGGCAGGAATCGGGCTGGTTTCGAGCGGGACCGCTGCTCTCAACGAAGTTCTTGAGCGGAATGTCGATGCTCGCATGAGACGTACCGGGTCTCGCCCTTTGCCAACTGGAAGAATGAGCCTGCTCGAGGCTGTGCTTGCGGGAGTGGCTCTAACCGTCGGCGGTTCGCTGTATCTGGCGGCCTTCACAAATCCTTTAACCGGCTGGCTGACATTCTTGACGTCGGCTGTATATCTCGGGGTCTACACCCCACTGAAAAAGATTTCCCCGGTCTGCACTTTTGTCGGCGCGTTTCCTGGCGCGATGCCGGGAGTGCTGGGATGGACAGCCGCGTGTGGGCGCGTCGACTGGGAAGCTTTGGTGCTGTTCGGAATATTGTTTCTGTGGCAATTCCCGCACTTCTTTTCGATCGCATGGCTCTACCGGGAAGATTACGCGATGGGCGGGATTCGGATGCTGCCGGTGGTCGAACCGCACGGGAGATCCACTGCGCTGCGCATCGTTCTTTATTCGGCGCTTCTCCTCCCTGTGAGCGTGTTGCCAACACTTTCTGGCATGTCGGGAAGAGCATACTTCGCGGGGGCTATGCTTCTTGGTCTTGGATTGCTCTGGACAGGAGCACGGCTGGCAACCCTGAAAATGCCCCTGACGAGTGCGGTTTCCAAGATGCGAGCGCGGCAGCTATTACAAGCGACGATCGTCTATTTGCCGTTGTTGTTCGTGTTGATGATGTCCAATTCCCGGCAATAGGGGTGGGGCAGAGAGGGGATAGAATCGCCTTGAGTCTTATAAAGAGGTCGTCCGGAGAAACTTGAATCAGGCACCCCAGCAACAAAACCACCCAGTCCCAGAAAATCAACCTCCCCCAAACCACGGGCAAAACGGTCTCCCCCACATTAGTCAGCATGGAGCTGCAGCGGCCCGGAAACCTTCCTTCCGTTTGGCAATGAACAGGCGCGTGTTGGGCACGGTTCTTCCAGCGCTGCTTTTAGCATTCGACGGACGCGTGGTCGCTCAATCTTGCGGGAAAGCGGAACCGGTCTTGCCGGTCGGCAAGCATGTGAGCATCGTGGCGCCGCTAGGGCTCCCGCCGATAACCTTTCCTCCTGATAATCCGCCCACCGCCGAGACGATTGCGTTGGGAAGGCGTCTTTTCTATGATCCTGCCTTGTCCGCGGACGGGACAGTTTCATGCGCAAGCTGCCATGACCCCGCGAGAGGATTTGCGGATAACAAGGCTGTCTCCACGGGGAGCCAGAACAAGACCGGAACCCGCAATTCCCCGACGGTTTTGAACAGCGCCTATTCCCGCACTTTGTTCTGGGATGGGCGCGTGCCTAATCTGGAGGAGCAATCGGAGGCGCCCATTACAAATCCGAATGAGATGGCCACGAGCCCGGATGCAGTCGTGCAACATCTGCTCGCGAGTGAGCGATATCCGGAAGAATTCAAGAAGGCGTGGGGGACGGACCGTGTCACATTTGAGATGGTGAAGAAATCGCTCGCGACGTTTGAGCGTACGTTGCTGGCGGGGAACTCTCCTTTTGATCGCTTTTACTATGGCGGTGATAAAAGAGCGCTGTCAGCTTCGGCACGACGTGGGCTGAAAATCTTTCAGGATCCAAAGCGGGGTAATTGTGAGGTGTGTCATACCATCGGCAAAAAGTACGCGCTCTTTACTGACGACAAATTCCATAACCTCGGAATTGGCGCCAATACTGACGGGAGCTTCACAGATCCCGGCCGCTACGCTGTGACAAAGAACGAGGCAGACATGGGGTCCTTCAAGACACCGAGCCTTCGCAATGCCGCTCAGAGCGCTCCCTATATGCACGACGGCAGCCTGCCGACTTTGAAGGATGTGATCGATCACTACATAGGCGGAGGAAATTCCAATCCGCACCTGGACAAGGAAATCCATGTGCTGGATTTCCTGAGTGGTCAGGAGAGAGCCGACCTGCTGGAATTCCTGAATTCGCTAAACGGACCGATGCCCCCTGACGCAGGCCCGCCGGAAGAGAGAGCGAGCGAAGGGTCCAGGCAAAAATAGCGTGCCCTGATTCCGTCAGGTGGGCTGAACCAGCGGCCCCTTGGCTCTTCCGGTCGCACCTCGAAAGCGCAGGCGCATGCGATCCATATACAGGTAAACCACTGGCGTTGTGAAGAGCGTGAGCATCTGGCTGACGATCAATCCGCCGACGATGGTGATGCCGAGGGGACGATGGAGTTCGGATCCCGTTCCCGTACCAACCGCAAGCGGCAATCCGGCGAGCAGCGCGGCCATGGTTGTCATCATGATAGGACGGAATCGCATGATGCAGGCCTGGTAAATCGCTTCATCCGGAGACTTGTCTTCTTTTCTCTCAGCGTCGAGAGCGAAGTCAATCATCATGATGGCGTTTTTCTTCACAATACCAATCAACAACAAGACACCGATCAGCGCGATGACATTCAGGTCATTGTGCGTGAGCAGGAGAGCGAGAAGAGCTCCCACACCGGCCGAGGGCAAGGTGGAGAGAATCGTGATGGGATGGATGTAACTCTCATACAATATTCCGAGCACGATATAGACGGCGGCAAGAGCAGCGACGATCAGGATAGGTTCACTCGAGAGAGAACTCTGGAACGCTGCAGCGGTGCCTTGAAAGCTGGCATGGACGGTGGCCGGCAGGTTGACTTCGCGATTGGCTCTCTCGATGAGCTGTGTTGCCTCTCCGAGCGAAACCCCCTCTGCAAGATTGAAGGAAATCGTTACAGATGGAAATTGGGCCTGGTGATTGACCGCGAGCGGAGTATTCGAAGGCTCGTAGTGACTGAAGGTGGACAGCGGAACCATCGTTCCCGATTTTGAGGGAACATAAATGCTTTGCAACGCGTCAGGCGTCTGTTGATATCGCGGATCGACTTCCATTACGACGTGGTATTGGTTCAACTGCTCATAAATGGTCGAAACCTGGCTTTGTCCGAAGGCTTGATAGAGAGCGGCGTCAATGGCGGCCGGTTGAATGCCGAGACGGGCAGCGGTATCCCGATCAACGACGACCTTGGCTTCGAGGCCGCGATTTTGCTGGTCGGTGTTCACGTCCTTCAATTGAGGCAACTGGCGAAGCTTCGCTAACACCTTCGGGGCCCACAAATTCAGATCTTGAAG
>OEKN01000508.1_pt3 | contig 14264 bp, 18 predicted proteins | sample 1503361 | NCBI WGS metagenome assembly OEKN01 (sample SAMEA104379592, study PRJEB20068) | metagenome | biome: 1000743; feature: 77; material: 1998 | place: USA | collected 2012 | depth 25 m
CGCGATCCAGAATGCGCAGGCGATGTTGAGAGTGTCGCGGGAATTTGGCAGCTTCGATCGCTACCTGTGGCAATTCGTGGGAGGTCAGCCGCGCATCAATGCGTGGAAACAGGCGCGTTCCGTGCCGGCCCGCACCACGCAGTCCGATGCCATGAGCAAGGACCTTCAACGGCGCGGGTTCACCTTCGCAGGTTCCACCATTTGTTATGCATTTATGCAAGCTGTCGGAATGGTGAACGACCACCTGGTCAGCTGCTTCCGATATCGGCTGCAACGATGAATGCAGCCTCACTCCCCGACCCAACTTGCTCACCTGACGTGAAATCTTATCGTGCAGACCCTTAGGTTCAACAATTTGTACAAAGCTGCCGGGCTGGTCGCGCGATTTCTGTCCTAAATTCAGTCGCTTACAGATCCTTCGAATGGATATCCGCTTTGCGGCTGTCCTCCAACGGCAGGGGACGGTCTTTCGTGGAGGTCACGCAGTCCTTTGGAGCCGAGCGATCAACCTGTTTCGGGAACGATGGGTCAGTCCCACCCCAAACCCAAGCCGCAGGCATGTATTGAATCTGTATCCCGAGTCTGCCGTGCTCGGGCTGGATCTGGAGTCGGCTCCATTCGCCGGTCGAAGTCGACGAGTACTTTGAAGCCGGCACGACCTCCTTGATATCCCTTCCTTACGGGAAATGCTGTTGTGGCTTCTTGGCAATCACCTGCGGCGGAAGGGAAATTGGGTTGGCAGAGAACTTGCTAGCGCTTATCAAGACGCGCGAACGGCTGCTGGCAGGAAGAGAAACTGGCGGCCGTGGGCTGGTTGTCGGCCGCGATTGCACATGAGATCCGGAATCCCGTGGCGATGATTTTGTGTTCGTTGGCAACTACGATTCGCAGTCCGCTATCGCCGAACGAACAAGAAGGGTTCGACATCGCCGCCAAGGAAGCCGATCGATGTGGAACAAGGCGGCCGATTTCGGAATCGGTGATGCCCAGCATTTTCGAACCATTCTTCACAACCAGGCTGTCGGGCACGGGGTTGGGGCTGGCCATTGCGCATAACATTGCGCCGGTGCGCGGTGGCCTGCTGCAGCTGACGTCGAATTCTCCCGCAACCGTCCGCTTCACACTCACGTTTCCGCGAAGCGCGATTAGCTACGAGTCCCAGGAGTCCAAGAAAGCGTAACCAATATGGGTAGAGTCCTTATTGTTGACGATGAGCCGCACATGCATAAGATCCTGGCTTCGAACCTGGAGCAGGACAAGCATCTGATTTTTCATGCGGACGGAGTAGAAGAAGCCCGGCAAGCCATCGGCAATAACCAGTTCGAGGCCATTCTCACCGATCAGAAGATGCCGGATGGAGAGGGATTCGATGTTCTTGCCGCCGCGCGGGAAGTTGACGCCAACGTTGCGGTGATTTTCTTAACCGCAGTGGCGACACTTGAACTCGCAGTCGAAAGCACGCGCAGAGGTGCTTTCGATTTCCTGGCCAAGCCTTTTACGGCAGAAGTCTTGCGGGCGGCCGTTCAGCGCGCGTGCGATCATACGACGCTAGCCCGCGAGAACAGCCTTCTGAAAGCGGAAGTGAGTCGTCTGGAAGGGCCGTCTGAAATTTTCGGCGACACGCCTGCGATGCGCGAAGTCCGCGAGAGAATTGCGCGGGTTGCGCCGACCTCGGCAACGGTGCTGATCAGCGGCGAAACCGGCACTGGCAAAGAACTGGTTGCGCGTGCCATCCACCGCCGCAGCCCGCGCGCTTCGAAGCGCTTTCTCGCGGCCAACTGCGCCGCTTCCACCGGGACCTTGCTGGAAAGCGACCTGTTTGGCCACGAGCGCGGCGCGTTTACGGGCGCGGATCGCAGCCGGTTGGGATTGTTTGAAGCGGCCCACGAAGGCACCCTCTTCCTGGATGAAGTCGCGGAGATGTCGCCGGCTGCGCAGGCAAAGCTGCTGCGGGTTCTGACCGATGGCCAGGTGATGCGCGTCGGATCCGTCAAGACGCGCGCGGTGGATGTACGAGTAGTGGCAGCGACGCGTCGCGATCTTCAGCAACGCGTAAAGGAAGGACTGTTCCGCGAGGATCTTTACTGCCGTTTAGCGGTGGTGCCGGTCGCGATCCCTCCGTTGCGGGAACGTATCGCGGATGTGAGCGCGCTCTGCGATCTTTTCCTGACCCAAATCGCGCGCGAACTGAAACTGCCCAAACGCCGCTTGAGTGCGCAGGCGCTCATGCGATTACAGGCATATCACTTTCCGGGAAACGTTCGCGAACTGCGAAATCTGATTGAACGCGCGGTCATTCTGTCTCCCGGAGAAGAAATTGGCGCGGAGGACTTCCCGTTGCGCGCAGGCGTCGGAGCGTCTGCGCACTCTGGCGAGAACGGGCACGAGATGAGCTTCGGCTGGATTGAGAGCTTGCCGCCGAGCTTCGACTTGCGTGGTTTCCTTTCGACGGTAGAGAAGACCCTGATTGAGCGGACGCTACAATCCACTCGGGGAGCCCAGGCGGAGGCGGCTCGCCGCTTAGGCCTCTCGCGCAGCGATCTTTCCTACAAGCTCCTGAAATACGAGTTGCGAAAAGAGACGGCGGTGTCGTAGGCGAGAGCCTTGGGCAGGTTGGACGGCGCACGCATAGTTAAGTTCGAGTCGCCGGCCGTCATCCGGCTGAGCTTGAAATCGGGCGAGGACGTCCGCCAGCAAGCGGCCGCAGCTTGCACCACGGCTGGTTGCAAAAGCGAGCAACCGTCCATTAAGCTAACAATCGTTCTTTCCACGCACTAAGCCGGGATGGCGGAACTGGCAGACGCAGCGGACTCAAAATCCGCCGGTACTTGGTACCTTGGGGGTTCGACTCCCCCTCCCGGCACCAGCACTTTAGTCATCAACAAGTTAGCAACGCCAGTAGCAGCTTTCTAGCAATTCTGTAAGCCTGAGCCTAGTCCCCCTGCAAAAGGAGGATCATGGCGAACAAGAAGGTTAGCATGTGGCTGCACTGCAAGACCGCAAAAGGATGGCGGTATTGCCGTCCGGTCTACGGTAAAAACAACAAAATCAAGCCTGGGTACGCATGGGTTGATGGCGCAGAGCAACACTTCCCTGAGGCTTAATACTGCCTGTACTACCAAGAGACGAGTGGCAAGCGCGTCTGGGACAAGGTCACCAAAAACGCAGCCTTGGCGGTCGAGATGGCCGAATCGCGCCAGGCGTACATGCAGGAAACGGCTGCGGGCGTCCCGGTCCAAGACAACACCGAAATCCCGGTCATGTTCAGCTATACGCTTGCGCCCTACCTCGAAGAATACAAGCTCACCAACCGCATTGAATCCTACAACCTGATGAGGCAGACGCTGTCCGAGTTCCGAGACTTCGTCAAGAAAAACATCATCACTCGACTCGACCTGCTGCGGTACAAGCAGTGGTGCATCGAGACGCGGAAGAATAAACCGCGTACCGCCGCCAATAAAATGCTGCGCTGTAACCAGTACATCCGGAAGGTGCTCGGCCAGAAACCTGGCGAGGGGCTTGTCACCGTCAAGGACGCCAAGTACGTCGAGTCGGAGCCCGTCGTGTACAGCGACACGGAATTGGCGAAGTTCTTCAAGGAATGCAAACAGGACAAATTCCTCACGGCGGTGTTCAAAGACTCTGTTGATGAGCGGACTGAGGAAGCAGGAGCTTGAGTCGCTGACTTGGGAAGATGTGGACTTCGAGGAGGGAACGATCAGCGTCACAGCGAAGCCCGGATTCTCGCCCGAAGACCTGGGAAGAGCGCTCCATCGAGGTGCCGGATGAACTGCTGACCATCCTGAAGAAGCTCCCACGCAAGAGCCAATGGGTCTTCGCTAACGGCAATGGCAACCCGCCGCGGCGATTATGGTCGTCCCGCGGTCATCGGGGTTTACCAAGAAGTTATTCCTGAAGAGGCTGCTGTCATCCGCCGGATTTTTGAAATGTATGCGGCGGGGTCGAGCTATGCCGATGTTGCTAAGGCTCTGAACGCGGAGGGCACTCTTTCTCCGCAACCGCCTCGCAAAGGGAAGATACGCGCGTGGTGCCCCTCGGCAATTCGCGAAATGTTGCTCAACGAAAAGTATCGCGGTGTCGTTGTATGGAATCGCACAAAGACGGTTCGCAACCGTGAGACCGGAAAGACGGAACAACGTCCTCGACCGGAGTCCGAGTGGGTGCGTGTCGAGGTGCCGGAGTTGCGCATCGTTTCCGATCAACTCTGGGAGTCCGCGCGCGAGCAAAATCGTCGCGTGCGGGAGAAGCACGGTCCGAAGCGGCTGGGCGGGATGAATCGAACAGTCGCGAGCCGTCAATACCTGTTCAGCAGTTTGCTGGAATGTGGTCTGTGCAACGCCAATATGGTCATCGTCGGTGGTCAGCCTCCGAACGCACAGTACGGATGCCCCAATCACCGCTATCGTGGCGTCTGCAAGAACAGCGTAAGAATCCCCCAGCGAAAACTGGAGCAGCAACTTCTGGCTGCACTCTCCGTAAACCTACTCGACCCGCGTCTCGAAGAAGAGCGCGTCCAATCTTTCCGCGACCAACTCAAGGCGACTCTGGCTGCGGAAACAAGACGCACGCGCGAAGCGGCATCGCAGGACTCCCAACTGAAAGAGGAACTCGCAGGTTTCGAGAAAGAGCAGGAAAATCTTGTTGATGGGATTGCAAAACACGGCTTCTCACCTGCTCTGTCTGCCGGGCTGGCTGCAGTGGAATCTCGTATCGCCCAAATCCAGAGGCTCCGCTCCGCTGGCGTTCGAGCCTAAGGTGCCAGAGTTCACTAATGAAGAGATACGTGAATTCGTCCAGCGAAAATCTCAGGAGTTCGCGAACATTCTAGCTGGCGATGCTGCGATAGCGCGCGAGCAACTACGTAAGCGCATCACCAAGCTCGTCCTCACACCAAAGCGGACACAGGACGGCTCGATCTTCGAGGTGACTGGCGACGTGAGCCTGTTCCAGGGAAACGGCGACGTAATGCTCACCAATTCCTTGGAGGAAATTGCCGAGCATTACATCGGTGCCTCGATCTCGCTCGCAGGTGTCATCCTACATCCATCCCTCTCTCTAGCTGCTTGAAAATACGAACCCTCCAGCGAACTTCTGAGCACCACAGCGAAACGAAGCGAAGGATTTGAGAATGACGCCCATAAGCGGCATTGATGCAGAGACCACATCCGGTTTCGTTTCCCGCGCCGCTTGAACCGCCTTCCGCTTGGATCCTGCTGATGAGTTGCCGAACTAAGTCAGCCCATCTGCGATTGTCTTGCATTAAGCCATTTTCGGCCACTCGAAACCTTTGCCACTAGCGATCGGGTGGTTGCCTCCGCTTTTAGGAGAACCTCTACATCTCTCCCAACGCCCTCGTACAGCCTATTGTGGATAGCTTTGCCCGACCCTTTGCCATATTGTTGAATTCGGGTTTCCTTATGATTCCTGACCTGCTTCTCGGTTGGAATCGATACTGATCTCGGTTGGCGATCTGCAACTCTCCAATCACAACTAGGTACACGGTCGCGTGAGCTCACCTCATGGGCGATTTGGAATCGCGCGAATTCGCGCAGAAGGATGTTTGCAATGAGATCTAAAGCAGGGATATTGGCCGTGCTCGCAGCCACTTTCTTGGCAAGCACGATGGCAGTCGCCGCGGAAGAACCGTCGGACCAAGTCAAACGGATGGATGCCGCTGCAACGGTGTTGGACGAGATCATGGGAGCGCCGGACAAGGGGATTCCGGAGGAACTTCTTGACTCCGCAAAGTGCGTGGCAGTCATACCCTCGATGATCAAAATAGGTTTTGTCTTCGGAGGGCGTCACGGAAGAGGCCTGGCAACCTGCCGGACAACGTCTGGGTGGAGTGCGCCTGCTCCTTTTTCGGTTACCGGAGGTAGCTGGGGATTGCAGATCGGCGGCGAAGCGGTGGACGTGGTCATGCTGGTGATGAACGACAACGGAATGGAAAAAATGCTCTCCAGCAAGTTCAAGATCGGCGCTGATGCCTCGGCTGCCGCTGGACCGGTTGGACGTCACGTACAGGGCGAGACCGATTGGAAAATGCGTGCCGAAGTGCTTACGTATTCTCGTGCGCGTGGTGCTTTTGCCGGCGTCACTGTGAATGGGGCATCGATCACGCAAGACAAAGACGGAACTCGCATTCTGTACGGGCGCATGATCCCGTCAGCACAAATCCTGAAGGGGCACGTGAAAGCTCCCGAAGGTTCGCACAAATTCATGGCGGCAGTGAGAAAGTATGGTACTGACGCAAACGTTGCTGAAGCGTCGGCCCGCCCAACTGAAATAAAGAAAACCGGCACACAGAAGGGGGCCCTGAGTTCTAGTGAAGCAAAGGGCGCAATTGAGGAGAAGCTCAAAAGCGAGCCCGGCCTGGAGAGCAAGGACATCCAAGTGACTCTGACGCCCGACGCGGTAAAACTGTCCGGATCTGTGGTCAGCGCCGATGACCGTGACAAAGCAGTTCGGATCGCCAGATCGTATGCCGGTGATCGGGAAGTCCAAGACCATTTGACGATTCAGACTCCATAAACAACTTAGCTATCCGGTGCGTTTGGTAGTACTCGAACGCACCCGGATTTCTCTTCAGGAGGAAATGATGATGAAAACTGCTTACAAAAATGTTGCTCGCACGGTTTTGTGCACGGGTTTGCTACTCGGTGCCGGGGCACTCGCATCTGCGCAAGAACCGTCTAGCCAGCAGGCTTCTCCGCCGGCTGACAACACCAAAGTCAACGAACGGGATCGGAGCCAGAATGAGCCGACCGCAGATCAGCAAAAGGACAATCGTTCCGATCGCGACATCACGCAGCAGATACGACAATCCATCATCAAAGACAAGTCGCTCTCCACATATGCACACAACGTCAAGATCGTTACGCAGGACGGTCAGGTAACGCTCAAAGGGCCGGTGCGATCAGAGGACGAGAAGAAAGCGATTGAAGCCAAGGCTGCCGAAGTCGCCGGCGAGAACAAAGTAACCAGCCAATTGGACATCAAAAAACCCAAAAACTAGCGGACGAAGCAAAAGGAGAATCAAAATGGCAGGCAAAAATACAGCGGTATTTGGTATTTATCCGAATCGAACGAGTGCAGAGAACGCGGTGGACGCATTGAAAGCCGCCGATTTTCGGAACTCAGATATTTCAGTACTTCTTCCCGAAGGCGCTGGCACAAAGGATTTCGCTCACGAGAAAAACACCAAGGCGCCTGAAGGCGCCACAACAGGTGCCGGAACCGGCGCGCTGCTAGGCGGCGGTTTGGGATGGTTACTCGGTATTGGTGCCCTCGCCATTCCGGGTCTTGGGCCATTCATAGCCGCAGGGCCTATTATGGCCGCCCTAGCTGGAGCGGGAGTCGGTGGAGCAGTAGGTGGGCTTACGGGTGCTCTGATCGGCATGGGAATCCCCGAGTACGAAGCCAAGCGGTACGAGGGCCGCGTCAAAGATGGCGGGATTCTCCTGTCCGTTCATTCCGACGATTCCGCTTGGACCAAGAGAGCGAAGGAAATCTTGGAGCGCACGGGCGGACAGGATGTTTCCTCCACCGGCGAAGCCACAGCCGACAAAGACGATAAGGCTCGCGTTCGCGAAGTAGCCTGACCCATTGGGTGCAGCGAACTAAATTCTCGCGATGGAGGATATAGGTTCGCTGCCCCGTATTTCTAACCGATGGTGGAGGGCCGCTTTCGCCTTGCCCCTGAACGAACTGATTTCCTCGAGGAAAAATGCCAAACGAGAATTTGAAAAAACTGTACGTGGACGAATTGAAGGACCTGTTTAGTGCAGAGAATCAATTGCTCAAGGCGCTGCCAAAGATGGCAAAAGCAGCGTCTTCGGACGAACTACGAACTGGCTTCGAAGAGCATCTCGAACAAACGAAGGTCCACGTCCAACGTCTTGAAGAGATCTTCGAATCGCTAAACGACAGCCCAAAGGGCAAGAAGTGCGTCGGCATGGAGGGTCTGGTCAAAGAAGGTTCCGAGGTGATGGAAGAGGACTTTGCAGACGCCGTACTAGACGCGGCATTGATCGGCGCAGCCCGACGCGTGGAACACTACGAGATGGCGGCATACGGAGCGGCCCGCGAGATCGCCAGGGTACTAGCACAAACAAAGCACGCGTCATTGCTCGAAAAGACTCTAGGGGAAGAAAAGCAAACCGACGAAAAGCTTGCCGAGCTCGCAAAAGAAATCAACTCCCAAGCCAACGAAGAAGGTGCTGAAGAGCGAGGGCAAGGCGCAAAGACGATCGCCATGAGCCACAAGCCCGTGGGCGACGAGACCGGAAAGAAAGTAAAGAAGTCAGCGTAAAAATCAACGAGTTAATTAAAGGAGTGCGCATGCAAGATAAAGTTCGCAGTGGCGTTTCAGAGGACCGTTTCACGGGTGCCATTGAGTCGCAAACGTCCAAGATCCCAAGTTCCGGCTACTTGGTGGCAGCATTTGGTGCGATCACCGCTTCAGCCATTCTGAAGATGGCGGGTAAGGATGACTGGGCATTGTTTGTCGGACAGTGGCCGGCGGCATTTCTGTTAATGGGCGTTTACAACAAGATGGTAAAGCAGCACGGCTCAGATGCATTCAGCAAGGCTGCTTGAGAGTAACGTGGCCGGGGTTGCCTCAGAAACTGGGCGCCCCGGATCCGCGTCGAGTCTTCAAATTGCCTTCACCGAAGGAGCACCAATAACCAAGTACTAAGGAGATGGATTATGTCGATTTTGGCCTGGATCGTGTTGGGATTGATTGCTGGGTTCATGGGCAGCAAGCTAGTGAACAAGACTGGCGAAGGGGTATTCCTGGATATCGTGCTGGGAATCGTTGGCGCGGTAGTTGGGGGCTGGGTATTCAGCATGTTCGGAGCACACGGCGTCACGGGCGTAAACCTGTATAGCCTTGTTGTTGCTGTGATTGGGGCTGTATTGGTCTTGGTCGTCTATCACGCCCTGCGAGGCGGACGAGCACGGGCGTAGACCTGTTGCGCCCTACCCCAGTCGACACCCAATGACCACTGAAGTCGCGAAAACGGAGGGCGAAAACGTCGGTCCGATCCTGCCCGGGCAGGCAAGCGTCGGGCTGCGGCACAGGTCGATTGCTGAGAATCCTCGGGCCGGGACTCGTGACCGGCGCTTCCGACGACGATCCGAGCGGAATCGGTACTTATTCGCAAGTCGGCGCTCAGTTTGGCTACACCCTCCTCTGGACCATGCTCATTTCGTATCCGCTGATGGTGGCCATTCAAGAGATCAGCGAACGCATCGGGGCGCGTCACGGGGTGAGAATGGCTTGGCGTCAGCACTCAAATCGTACGCGCAGGGACTGACCGAGCGTGGTGTTCTGCAAGTACGCGCGGACATATTGGACAGCTTTGGAAGGCTTCCTTCCGACATGAATTCATTCCCAACATCTCGTGGCTCTCATGAAAGAAAACCAAATTGTCGCGGTATACAACCACGAGAATCCCCGACGAGCTACTAGGAAAACCGCTCGACGTGCTTTTGCCTGAAAGGCTGCGGAAGCAGCACGCCGTGCATCGTGCCGAATTCGCCTGGGACCCAGCCTTCCCACGCCGTCAATGAAGATGCGGCGGGCGCCAATCTTTGCGGCTTCTTCGAGCAGAACACTGTCTGCCTGCTGCAATTCCTGGCGTAATACGTCACGGGTGGTGAATACAATCTTCAACTGTCGTTGCTGTTCGAGTTTACTGAGGTCCCAACCCAAACCGAGTGCGTCTCGCATGATCTTGCTCGGCGGTACTTCAAAGACGACAATAATGGCTGGTTCATTGAACTCGCTTGCACCTCGGGACACAAATTCGACGCCCATTGTCGTTTTGCCAGCGCCAATCGCGCCCTCAACCAGGATGACGTTGCCCCGTGGAATACCACCGAACAAAATGTCATCGAGTCCTGCAATGCCGGTTTTGACGAGATCGGATTCAGGCATGGCGGTTGTCCTCTTCTTCTAGGCTCACATGCAAGCGCTTTTCACCAATCGCAAGCGTTGAGTGCGCTCCTTTTTGCGCGTACCAGACGGTTTCAGATGCTCGAGGACGACGCGCCGTCCTTCTCGCGTGGACGCCAATTCCAGGAGCTTCTTGAAACCGCCGCCCTGCGGGCCATCGAGCTGCAGAAGGTACATGCGAGCGGCGTGCGTGGGATTTTGAGTTCGCTCCAGAAGCCCAGCCTCAATAAACGTATCGAGTGATTGGGCGACCTGTTTCATGTCGCGTCCCACGAACGCTGCGATTTGTTCATTCGTCAAGAGGGTGCGCGGATGCCTGTACAAAAAAACCAGCAGATCGAGATCACAGCTGTTACGGATTGCCGACAGACGAGCGAGTTGCTGTTTGACCCCTAACTGCTGACGGTTGTTAGGTGTTGTGGAAATGAGTTGCCCTCCCAAAAGCCTGATTTCTGTAAAGCAATATTGATAGGGAATAAGGGATGCTCGGATACTTGGAGTGCGTCTGTTCAATATTGTTCATGAAGGACCTAGTCGTGGAGAACGACATTGAGGATTGAACTATGAACTTGCAGGTCGCTCCCGCCATTGTAGTGAACGAAGCCTAACTTTCTGAACCTATTCATGAAAAAACTGACCCGGGACCGGGTCGTGCCTATCATCTCTGCGAGGGTCTCCTGACTGATCTTGGGGATTACAGTCTCGGGCACGCCTTCCTTGCCGAAATGGGCGAGCAAGAGCAGAATCCGAGCGAGCCTCTTTTCGCTGGAGTTGAAGAGTTGGTCAACCAAATCCTCTTCGTATCGGATGTTCCGTGCCAGCAGATACGCTACGAACAGATCGGAGAACGCACTTTCCCGGTGAAGCGCAAGCATCATTTTCTTTTTGTCAAGGCGCAGAAGTTCGCAGTCTGTCATTGCAGTTGCCGAACCCTTCGGCGCCGAGCAGAGAGGCGGCAGTGTGGTGTTTCGGGTCAGGGACCAGGGCCGGGGGCATTCCGAAGGACAAGCTGGAAACCATTTTCGAGAGGTTCGAGCAGGTAGACGCTTCCGACACCCGTGAAAAGGGAGGGACCGGGTTGGGGCTGGCGATTTGCCGGAGTATCGTGCAGCAACATGGGGGCCGTGTCAAGTTTCGAGATCATTGCGAACTTGCCGGCAGGCCGTCTTTACTTACCCCATGAAAACTCGGGGGAAATGTTCTAGCATTTTCTAGCAGACAAGCAGGGCGATGCGTGCCAGAATGCCCCTAGTAGAGGGGAAACTAGGCTCAAGTTACAGAAAACGCTGCAACTCATTAATAACGCCGTCCTGGTCTGGATCCAAAAATAAACTCCCCCTCCCGGCACCATGCTCATTAGACTCAGGCGCTGACGCTAAGATCCGTTCGTTTCGTAACTGTCGCCATTGATTCTCTCCTGGGTCGACTCTTCGCGGCTTTCAACTGGTCATCGTCCTTCGACGATACGGAAATCCCTTTCCGCGGCGTTGTCGAGCACTTTGAGCGCAGGCCGGTAGAGGTCGCTCTCATACGCGGCGATCGCCTTGTCCAGGTTCTCGAACTCGACGACGACAACCAACCGGTCCACTCCTGCTTCGTGGGTCTTCGCAGGCTGGCCGCCAATGATGACGCGCCCTCCCAACGCTTCCAGCGCTACGACCGCAAGTTTCGTGTATTCCGACATCGCGGCCGGATTCGATATCGACTTGTAGCACACCACCCAATATCCCCTCTTGGCCATCGAGTCCTCCTGAGTGCCGAACCTTTCGCGACGGCACGTGTGATTCTCGTTCTGCTGGCCCAAACTCCTACTGAACTCTTGCCTGGGAGTGTTCGCTGAGCCCCAGGATCGTGCTTCAGCCAAGCCCTGGGCAAATGACAAAGGCATGCCACCCTTGGAGTTCTGTACCCCCAAAATAGCCGAAATGTGCCCTGAAGGTTTGGATCAAACGATAGGCTCGCGCAAGTCGAGAAACCGTGCAGCTCTTTTGCGCAAGAAGCTGATTGAATGCAAGCCGACCCAGCCTTAGCCGCAAAATACGCTACCGAACAGACCCCACAGCGTGTGCTTCTCGACGTCGGATTCAAGCCGCGAGACTGTTCCCCGTCTCATCGGACGCTGACCTGGATGTCGCCACTATGGGTACGCCCAAATGATTGGAAACGCTGTATTTGCGAGGCCTGGTCTTGACGAGGTCAGCGGTAAATTTCAGGCCGAGTAGAAATGCGCCGACTAATAAAACCACGAGCAAGGTCATTGGTGGTGCCTCTTCATCAGTGGTCCCTACAGCCGGAGTTTTGATGCAGTCGGCGCTCTAAACAATCGGGAATTCACCTGAGGAAACAATTTTGACGTCTTCTGAAACCCGGAGAAGAGCCTATGCTGCTCGTCTCACACCTCCATCCGACAGCAACCAAGCTTTTCCGCTGAATCCAGGGGCTTTCATAAACCAGCGCTTGCGGAAGAGTCGGGAGTCCCTCTCTCGAGAGCGTATAGGATGGAGGACAGAACTGGGACTGGAGCGCGACTCGCCTGCAAACAAACAAATCATGACCCAGATCCGTTGCAATGCTCTTCTATTCGATATGGATGGCGTGCTCATCGACTCGACGCCGGCGGTGGCGAGGGTTTGGAGCCGGTGGGCACAAGCGCATGGCTTCAGGCCGGAAGAGGTCGTCGGCAAAGCGCACGGAGGCCCGAGCATCGCAACGGTGCGGGAATACTTGCCCGATGCGGATCACGAAGCCGAAAACGGCATTGTGGAGCGGAGCGAGATGGAGGATCTCGAGGGCGTCGTGGCGCTTCCGGGCGCCCGTGAACTGCTCGATCATTTGCCCAGAAACCGGTGGACGATTGTGACCTCCTCGACGCGACCACTAGCCGAGGTCCGTTTGCGGGCGGCCGGGTTAAGGATCCCTGAAAAGCTTATTACCTCGAGTGACATCGTCAATGGCAAGCCGCATCCGGAGCCTTATCTCAAAGCGGCGACGATGCTCGGGTACGCGGCTTCCGAGTGTGTGGTCGTGGAAGATGTGCCCGCAGGGATCGAGGCTGGCCGAGCGGCGGGAGCAAGAGTGATCGCATTTCCGACCACCTGTCCGGTCTCCGAACTGCGGGCGGCCGGCGCTAGCTGGGTGCTCAGAAATTGCGCCGATATCTTACTCGTTCAGCGCGAACGGGACCTGACGCTGGATTTACGCGATCAAGGTTAGTGGGACGGAGCATGGCTGCCGGCCTGAAGGAATCTGGAATTCGCGCGTGATCCGGCGGATGATCCGACATAGAGCTGGAATGGCGCCCAATAGAAAGGGCTATGAAACGAGTTCCCATGGAGAAGCGATAATTTCGCTGCGCGTAAGGCTGCATCGGGCGATCGACCTTGCTCGATCTCGTCATAGAATTTCTGCATAAGCTGTTCTGTCGAGGCATCGCTCGCCTCCCATAACGCGGCAATCACATTGTGCGCTCCGGCACGCAGGAATGCCCAGGAAAGCCCGACCAATCCTTCGCCCGAATACGCGCGCTCGCCTGCTCCGTAACACGAAGAAATTGTAACCAGCTGCGCCCGCAAGGGCCGGCGAACGATATCTCGGGCATACAACTTGAACGAGTCGTCTTCAGCGCTACTTTTTGACAACACAATAGCGGAGTCGAGAGGGCTAAGCCGGCTTGCAGTTCCGTGCGCGACGAAGTGAATGAAAGAAAACTGGCTCGGGTCACTGGAAAAGTACGCCGCGGGAGTGGCCTGATCACGCGTCAGAATCTGGCGCGCCTCGGGCGAAAAATGGCTTGCTACGCTATCCATCTGTGCCGAGGCCTTCGGGAGTTCGGGATAGCGATCGTTGGGCGCAATGCTGTTGCCGACAAGAAGCAGTTTGCGTCCAGGCTTAGCCGTGGCCTCGGAAGATGATGCACCGAGCAAACGCAATGAACTCGCGTTCGTGATGGTGGCGTCTTCGATCCAATAGTGCAGTTTCGGGTCTGGCACGAGCAGGGTCTCGAAATTCAGGTTGTTCAGACTCCCGTCGGGAATAATGAAGATATTGGCGTTCTGCGGAAGAGCGGAGCGCGCCGGCGCGATCAACGTCTGGTAGAGATAGCGGCCATCGCGGTCAGCTGATTCGAGCACGTCCTGTGGTCCGGCGAGCGCCTTGCGATAACGCTGCACGGCGGCATCGATTTCAGATGCGGGTGGCAGAGAGTACAAGTTCGTTTTCTGCGGAGTAACCGCCCAGAGGTAGGACTGCTTTTCGCCGAGCCAGTAAAAGAGGATGATCCCGC
>OEKN01000431.1_pt3 | contig 13978 bp, 8 predicted proteins | sample 1503361 | NCBI WGS metagenome assembly OEKN01 (sample SAMEA104379592, study PRJEB20068) | metagenome | biome: 1000743; feature: 77; material: 1998 | place: USA | collected 2012 | depth 25 m
ACGACATCTGTGACCTCAACTTCGCCTGCAACGTTGTCCGTCCCGACAGTTAATTTTCCGAAGAGCGGTTGGCTCGTCGCTCGCCGGGTTGCCACCCCCGGTGGCGAACACTATGTACACACTGCAGCTGTGTTCGTAACGGTTGATAAAACCCCGGTGCGTGCCAGCGCGTCAGATGCCCAGTTCTACGTCGACTGGATGAACAATTTGCTGGCCAGTACTTCGGTTGGCGGACAGTGGAGCTCTTTTTTCCCGACTCAACGGAGCGCTGCACAAGCTCGCTACCAGAGTGCCAGGGCACTATTCCAGCAGATTGTTGCTGAAGCCAATGGCTCCTCCTCGACTCTCTCGGCGATCACCGTTTCGCCGGCAAACAAAAGCATAGCCGCCGGGACCGAACAGTCCTACACGGCCTCGGGAACCTATTCGGTAGGAAACCTGAACATTACTGCGCAGGCGCGATGGACCTCGTCGAATCCAGCCGTGGCCACAGTCAACCCGAGAGGGCTGGTCACGGCAGTTGGCCTGGGCACCGCCACGATTACGGCAACTCTCAATGGTGTGAGCGGGAGTTCAGCTCTAAGCGTGCTGACAAATCCGCTGACTATCACGACTCAATCACTACCGAACGGCACGGTGGGCACGTCCTATGCGAGTACACTCACAGCCACCGGTGGAACTGCGCCTTATATATGGTCCATTTCCGGCGGCGCGCTACCAGGTGGGCTAACGCTCAACGGTAGCACTGGAAATATCAGTGGGACGCCAACAGCGGCGGGAACGTTCAATTTAACGGCCCGGGTGACGGATTCAAGCAGCCCCCAGGGTAGTGCAACAGCCTTCTTTACCATCACGATCTCTGGTTCGGGTACTGTAAATTGCCCATGTACAATTTGGCCCAGCACCGTACAGGCAGGAACCCCTGATTCGGGCCCGGACTCATCCGTTGAAATAGGTGTGAAATTCCGGCCAGATCGTAATGGTTTCATCACAGGAATACGTTTTTACAAGGGAGTTGGCAATACCGGGACGCATGCGGGCAATCTATGGAGTTCGAATGGCACCCGACTGGCCACGGTCAATTTCAGCGGCGAGACTTCCGCGGGATGGCAGCAGGCTCTTTTCTCCTCACCGATAGCGGTCACCGCCAACACGACCTATATAGCGTCATACCATGCACCCAACGGCCATTACGCGGATGACCTGGGGTATTTTGTCTCGGCAGGCATAGACAATTCTCCGCTACACGCACTAGCGGATGGGATTGACGGGGCAAACGGAGTTTACAGCTATAGCTCCAGTAGCTCGTTCCCCAGTAATGGATACCAGTCGAGCAACTACTGGGTGGATGTCATCTTCACAACCACGAACGGCCCGGATACTACGCCACCCTCGGTGACCGCGGTCAACCCTGCGAATGCAGCGACTAACGTCAGCACAGCGACAAGTGTGTCGGCGACGTTCAGCGAAGCAATCGATCCGACCACGATCAACGTAAGCACATTCCAATTGGTAGCTCCGGGGAACACGCTGGTATCCGGCACAGTAACGTACAGCAGCGGAACCGCGTCGTTCCTGCCTGGGGCTGCCCTTGCCACTTCGACTACCTACACAGCCAAGATCACAGGGGGTAGCGGTGGTGTGAAAGACCTTGCCGGGAATGCGATGACAGCTGACTTCACGTGGTCATTCACAACTGCCGCCGCTCCGCCACCGCCAGGGTCTTGCCCATGCAACATTTGGAGTGCGACAACGGTACCGTCACAAGTGGACAGCGGTGACTCCAGCGCGGTGGAAGTGGGCGTGAGGTTTAGATCAGATGTAAACGGTACTATCACCGGCCTCCGTTTCTACAAGGCGCCAACCAACGTTGGAACACATATCGCGAACCTGTGGACTAACACAGGGACGCTGCTCGCGACTGTTCAGTTCTCTGGGGAGTCTTCTTCAGGGTGGCAGCAAGTGTCTTTCAACGCACCCATGTCCATCACAGCTAACACGACGTACGTTGCTTCCTACTTTGCACCTGCTGGCCACTATTCGGACACAGCAAATTATTTTGCGGGATCGAGTGCGGACAACGCACCGTTGCATGCCTTGGCCACGGGGATAGATGGCGCGAACGGTGTGTACAACTATGGCTCGGCCAGCGCGTTCCCCACGAGCACTTTTGGCGCAACGAACTACTGGGTGGATATCGTGTTCTCGCCATCGAGTTCCACGACACCACCAACAGTCAATTCCGTAACTCCAGTCGACCACAGTTCCGGTGCCAGCCTGGGCGTTTCGGCGACTGCGGCGTTTAGCGAACCGCTAACAGTCTCAACAGTGAACTCGGCTACAGTCTTGCTGCAGGATTTATCGGGCAATCTGATGCCTGCAAAAGTGGCGTACACCGCAGCGACGTCGACCGTGACGTTAACACCCACAGTGGAACTCGCTGCGCTGACGACCTACACCGTCACTATTAAAGGAGGATCCACCGGGATAAAGGACTTCAATGGTAATGCCATGGTGGGCGACTTCACTTGGTCCTTCACAACCAGCACAGCACCGGCGAACACGGGACCGGGTGGGCCGATTCTGGTGATCACGAGCCTGCTAAATCCGTTCGGTCGTTACTACGGAGAGATTTTGAGTGCGGAGGGGCTGAACGAGTACACGGTTGCCGACATCGCAAATGTCACGGCTAGCACCCTAGCAAATTATGAGGTTGTGATCCTGGGAGACATGTCGCTAACGGTGAACCAGGTCACGATGTTAACAAACTGGGTGAATGGCGGTGGCAACCTGATCGCTATGCATCCCGACAAGCAATTAGCGGGGTTGCTTGGGCTTACACCAAGCGCGTCCACACTTTCGAACGCGTACCTGCTCGTGCAGAACTCCACCGGGCCGGGGCAGGGAATTGTCGGACAAACTATTCAATATCACGGACCTGCTGACCTGTATACAATCAGCGGAACCACCAGTCTCGCCACCTTGTACTCAAGTGCATCTTCCCCTACCCCCTCACCGGCGGTGACCTTGGCAAATGCTGGAGCGGGCCAGGCAGCAGCATTCACGTATGATCTCGCGCGCTCGATCATCTACACGCGCCAAGGTAATCCTGCTTGGTCGGGACAGAAGCGAGACGGGAGTATCCCGCCAACTCGTTCCGATGATTTGTATTTCGGTGCTGCGAGTTTTGATCCCCAACCTGACTGGGTTGATTTGAACAAAGTCTCGATCCCACAGGCTGATGAGCAACAGCGACTCTTAGTCAATCTAATCGTGCAGATGGAAGCAGACAAAAAGCCTCTGCCGCGCTTCTGGTATCTCCCCGGTGGCTACAAGGCTGCAGTCGTAATGACTGGCGATGATCATGCCAACGGCGGTACGGCTGGCCGGTTCGACACTTACATCGCTGACAGTCCGGCGAGTTGTTCGGTGGCGGATTGGAAGTGCGTGCGCGCAACCTCCTACATATACGCCACTACTCCGATCACTCCAACCCAGGCGGCGTCCTACGTCGCCCAAGGTTTCGAGGTCGCTCTGCACGTGACAACGGACTGCGCCGATTGGACACCTGCGAGCCTAGAATCGTACTACGCGAGTGAACTGGCCGATTTTGCTGCCCAGTTCCCCAATCTCCCCGTACCACGAACCAATCGCACCCACTGCATCGCGTGGAGCGATTACGACACGCAACCGCAGGTTGAGCTTAGCCATGGAATCCGGCTGGACACGAACTACTACTACTGGCCACCGACTTGGGTAAACGATCAGCCCGGGATGTTCACAGGCTCGGGTATGCCCATGCGATTCACCGATCGCAATGGAAATCTGATCGATGAGTACCAAGCAACAACACAGATGACTGACGAATCCGGGCAGTCGTACCCACTGACGATCGATACATTACTCGACAATGCCGTCGGCCCACAGGGGTTCTACGGAGTGTTCACTGCGAATATGCACAACGATTCCGTGCAATCCGATGGAGCGGATGCAATCATCGCCTCCGCCCAGGCGCGGGGTGTACCCGTCGTGTCGGCGCAACAGATGCTGACTTGGCTCGACGGGCGCAATACATCATCTTTCGGGTCTTTGTCATGGAGTGGGAACACACTCAGCTTTACCATTACTCAAGGAACTGGGGCACGTAATTTGCAGGCCATGCTGCCTACGACTGGTCCGACCGGAACCCTGAGCGGCATCACGGCGAGCGGAAACCCGGTCTCGTTCACGACACAAACCATCAAAGGCATCACCTATGGTACGTTCAACGCCGCTTCCGGTTCCTATCAAGCTGTATACGGTGGTGGCTCTCCGACTGTGGTCCTCAGTTCCGTATCCCTAAATCCAACTAGTGTAACCGGTGGTAATTCTTCCACGGGCACGATTACCCTCGGTGCTCAGGCTCCGCCCGGCGGCGCAGTAGTGATTCTGGGAAGCAGCAATACCGGGATCGCCCAGGTTGTGTCAAGTGTGACCGTGCCGGCCGGAGCGACGAGTGCAACATTCTCGATCACAACGAGTATAGTGACCAGTTCAACGCAGGTGAGCATTTCGGGAACCTATCCGACCGGAACAAGCCGGACGGCCATTCTGACGGTAAATCCGGCTGTGACTCTGTCTTCCGTAACACTGAATCCGACATCGGTAACCGGTGGAAGCAATTCGACCGGCACGGTTACTCTGAATGGAGTCGCACCGTCCGGTGGCGCCATGGTTATTCTCTCCAGCAGTAACGCTGCTGTTGCCCAGGTACCGGCTAGTGTCACGATTCCGGCGGGCAGCACATCCACGACGTTTGCTGTCACCTCCAGTTCGGTAGTAACGACCACCACGGTGAGCATAACGGCCACCTACGGGGGAAGCGCGAATGCAACCCTAACGGTAAATCCTGCGATAAGCGTGTCTTCGGTATCACTGAACCCGACAAGCGTCGTAGGTGGGAACAATTCCACCGGGACAGTGCGACTGAATGCGGCCGCCCCGACCGGGGGTGTCTCAGTAAGCCTCACTAGCAGCAACACCGCCGCGGCGAGAGTTCCGGCGAGTGTTATGGTGTTGGCCGGCAGCACATCAGCCACCTTCACAGTTACGACATTGGGGGTAGCTTCAACAACGACCTCCATCGTTACCGCTACTCTGGGAACCAGCACGAATGCAACACTGACGGTAACGGCGGCGTCTCTGTCCTCAGTCACCCCGTCACCGATTTCGGTCGTGGGGGGCAACAACTCGACTGGTACTGTCACCCTCAACGGCGCGGCTCCGACGGTCGGAGCTGTGGTGACCTTGATCAGCAGCAACACCCCTGCAGCACAGGTGCCCCTCAGTGTCACAATTGCCGCGGGCGCCCGATCAGCGACCTTCACCATCACCACGACTCCTGTCGTAGCCAACACAACAGCGACAATTACCGGCACGTATGGCGTAAGCAGATCTACTGCGCTCACGATCAATGCGCCGACACTCTCTTCCCTGACCCGAACTCCGTCCTCGGTTGTGGGTGGAAACAGCTCAACCGGAACAGTTACCCTGACCGGAGCGGCACCTGCAGGCGGAGCGGTTGTGACCCTACAGAGCAACAACACCTCGGCAGCACAGGTGCCCGCCAGTGTTCCCATTGTTGGAGGCTCGAGAAGTGCAACCTTTACGATTACAACGAGTGGGGTAGCGTCCTCGACCTCGGTTACGATTACGGCGGTGTATGGCACCACGAGAACTACCAGCCTTACCGTGTCGGTTGCCTCGTTGGCGTCACTCACGTTGAATCCAACTACAGTGCCTGTAGGTACGTCATCCACCGGAACCGTGACGCTCACGGGCGCCGCGCCACCCAGCGGTGCGATCGTAGCTCTGACCAGTGGGAATACCTCAGTTGCGCAGGTGCCTTCGACTGTCACCGTACCTGCCGGTGCTCGTAGCGGGACTTTCACAGTTACCACCGGGCCAGGGCGCGGAACCTATTCAATCCGCGGGACTTACCTCACAGCGACACGAAGCGCCACCCTGACCGTGCAATAACTTCCAAGGCCTCCCCCAAAACCAAGTGTCATTCATAAGCTACAAGGCCGGAGATTGATTCCATCTGCGCTGAAAAAGGCGGAGGAAATCCAGAGGGAGACTATGTCAAATCTGAGAGTAGCTGTTGTGGGTTGTGGTTACTGGGGGCAAAACTTATTACGCAATTTTTGTGAGTTGGAAGAGGCGGAGGTACTGATCGCTTGCGACGCGGATCCGCGCTCTCTGGCTCGTTCTCGTCGGCGTTACCCAACTCTGGAAGTCACTCAAAATTACAAGGACGTTCTGGCTGATCCACGAGTGGAAGCAGTAGTGCTGGCCACACCAGTGTCGACGCACTATCCGTTTGCATACCAGGCACTCCAAGCGGGAAAACATGTGTTGGTGGAGAAACCTTTAGCGCAGACTTCGCGCCAGGTACAGGACCTGATTCAGCTGGCGGAGCGCATGGGCAAGACTCTCATGGTGGATCACACCTTCCTCTACACCGGGGCGGTGCGCCGCATGAAGGCGTTGGTGGACTCGGGCGAGATCGGCGATTTGCTCTATTTCGATTCGATACGCATCAGTCTGGGGCTGGTGCAGAGTGACATCAACGTCTTGTGGGATCTCGGCCCGCATGATCTTTCGATCATGGATTACCTGTGCAAACGGGAACCCGTCTCGATCTCGGCCACAGGCGTAAAGCACCTTGAGACCCCCTATCAGGATATCGCCTACGTGACCGTTCAGTTCGAGGACAACCTGATCGCACATTTCCACCTGAACTGGCTGTCCCCTGTGAAGGTCCGTCGCACGCTGGTGGGCGGTAGTAAGAAGATGATCGTTTACGACGATATGGAGAACAGCGAGAAGGTCCGGGTGTACGACAAGGGGATCACGCAGAATCACGATCCAGAGCGCCGCGAACGCATGCTGACCGGGTATCGCAACGGCGACATGCTGGCGCCGAATCTTGAAGGCACAGAAGCGCTCCGGCTCATGGCGCGTGAGTTTGTGAACTCGATTGCAGAGAAACGGGCTCCTTTGACTGATGGGCGCGCAGGGTTGCGGATTGTTCGCCTGCTCGAGGCGGCTCAGGAGTCGATGGAAGAGAACGGCAAGGTCATATATCTGCAGGATCCGACTCCACGCCGGCCATTGGTCTCCGTTCTTGGCGAGCTGGAAATTAAATACACGGGAGGGGCTTATGCCGGAGTTCTGTCGAATCGCCCCTAACGTCAAGCTGGGAGAGAATGTCAGCATTCATGGCTTCGTAAACCTCTACGGGTGCTCCATCGGAGACAACAGCCGGGTGGGGGCCTTCGTGGAGATTCAAAAGAATGCGTGGGTCGGCAGGAACGTAAAAGTCTCCAGCCATACGTTTATTTGCGAAGGCGTAACCATTGAAGACGACGTTTTTGTGGGACACAACGTCTCGTTCATCAACGATAAATACCCCCAAGCGACGAACGAAGGCGGGGCACCTCAGTCGGAAGCAGACTGGCAAGTGGTGAAGACGCTCGTGAAGCGTGGAGCATCTATCGGCACCAGTGCGACCATTCTCTGCGGTATTACGATCGGAGAAAATGCAGTGGTCGGCGCCGGCAGCGTCGTCACTCACGATGTCCCCGACCATGCGATCGTGGCCGGGAACCCAGCACGGGTGATGAGAAAGCCCGTTCTGGTCTCGGCAGCGGACTGACTATTAACCTCACAAGCCCTCCCCTTCTTTGCGCTATTCGTATTGCACACCTCCAGCTTCGTCGGAGTTTCCTTTATGTCCAATCTCGATACCAGCGCCGAAGTGTTGGTTCGTGAAGTCGCGGCAACGTTTGGTCGTCGGGAGATCCATCAGGATCCCGCGTGGGAGCGTGACTTTGCCATCTGGCTTCGGGAATCCAATAGTCGAGATGAATTGCACTCGCTCTTTGGCCGATATCGCATGGGCGAAAGCGGGTATGACGCTTTTATGCGCCGTGTCCTGCTACGCGCAATGTGCCGCGCGGCTGGGCACGATTTACAGGTTGGTGTCGGAGTGGTTCTCAAGCATCCGGAGACAATGGAATTCGGAGACTGTGTGTTTATTGGGTCTCAGGTGATGATCCAGGGCCGATTCGATGGGAACTGCCGGATTGGCAATCACGTTTGGATCGGACCGCAAGCCTATTTCGATGCCAGGCAGTTAACGCTTCAAGATTACGTAGGCTGGGGGCCTGGGGCAAAGGTGCTCGGCTCGTCGCACACCGGGGAGCCGGTCGAAGAGCCGATTATTACGACCGGCCTTGTGATTCGGCCGGTGGTGGTCGAGACCGGCGCGGACATTGGGATGAATGCTTCGATTCTTCCTGGAGTCCGAGTGGGCGCACATGCGATCGTGGGCGCGGGTGCCGTGGTGACGCATGATGTCCCCGCACATTCCATTGCGGCGGGCGTTCCTGCACGGGTGCTTCGTTCGCGGCGGAAGACGTCGCTTTCGGGTGATGGTTCAAGTGATAGTACGAGAGTGAGAGAAGACGGAGACTTTCGGAATCATGAATAAAGTCAGAGTTGCAATCGTCGGTTGCGGTTACTGGGGCCAGAACCTGATCCGGAATTTTGCAGAGTCTGCAGACGTTGAGGTTACAGCCGTCTGCGACTTCAACCTGCCCACCCTTGCTCGCACGAAGCGGCGTTACCCAACCGTTGAGTTGAAGCAGGACTTCCAACAGGTCCTGTGCGATTCGCGTATTAACGCGGTTGTAATCGCGACCCCCGCCTCGACGCACTACCCGTTCACTCACCAGGCGCTTCGGGCCGGCAAGCACGTTCTGGTGGAGAAGCCCCTAGCGACAAGCACGCAGCAGGTGCTCGATTTAATGGAACTCGCAGAGAAACACAATCGCACTCTGATGGTTGACCACACGTTCATTTACACCGGCGCAGTCCGCCACATGAGATCGATGATCGATGCAGGAGAGATCGGTGACGTTCTTTACTTCGACTCAGTCAGGATCAGCCTTGGCCTGGTACAGAGTGATATCAACGTCATTTGGGACCTGGCCCCGCATGATTTCTCGATTATGGATCATCTGTGTTTGCAGGACCCGATTGCGGTCTCGGCGACGGGAGCGAAGCATCTCGGGTGTGCGTTTGAAAACATCGCTTATGTGACTGCTCATTTTGAGAGCAAGATGATCGCTCATTTTCACCTGAACTGGCTGGCACCGGTTAAGGTCCGCAAGACCCTGGTTGGCGGGACGAGAAAGATGATCGTGTACGACGACATGGAACCCACCGAAAAACTTCGAGTCTACGACAAGGGGATTACGGTAAACCATGATCCAGAACGTCGGGAGCGAGTACTGGCAGGGTATCGAAATGGCGACATGGTCGCTCCCAATCTCGATACCTCAGAAGCCTTGCGTCTGATGGCACACGAGTTCATCGGCTCGATCACGCAGAGGCGCCTGCCGATCAGTGACGGTTATGCCGGCTATCGTGTCGTTCGTCTGCTCGAAGCTGCGCAGCAGTCCATGAGATTGAACGGTCAACCCGTCGAACTCGCGAATAATATTGGCCCGCGCAAGAGCGTGGACTCCACCCTCGCTGTAGTCGCGTAGGGCGGAAGAGTCACTCCCGCTCCAATGAATCGCGGGTACACCCACTTGTAGCACTCCACGGGGAAATGATGAACCGAATTACAGGTACACGTTGCCTGGTGACCGGGGGCGCTGGCTTCATCGGCAGCACCATCGTTGACCAATTGCTGGACGCTGGAGCGACAGAAATTATCGTTCTAGACAACTTTGTTCGTGGCAACTGGAACAACCTGGCACCTGCCCGAGATCGCGGTGGCGTCAGCGTAATTAAGGGTGACATTTGCGATGCCGCGTTGGTGGACGAGTTGACGGCAGGCACTGATTTCATTTTTCATCAGGCAGCCTTGCGGATTACGCGATGCGCGGAGGCGCCGCGTGAAGCGGTGGACGTTCTGATTAACGGTACGCTCAATGTCCTGGAGTCGGCCGTTCACCACAAGGTCAAGAAGGTCGTGGCCGCCTCGTCGGCGTCGGTGTATGGGGATCCTTCGTATCTGCCGATGGACGAGATGCATCCTTTTAATAATCGAACGATCTATGGCGCGGGAAAAATCGCTTGTGAGCAGATGTTGCGGGCCTATCACACGATGTACGGTCTCAACTACATTGCGTTTCGCTATTTCAACGTGTACGGGCCGCGCATGGACATCGCGGGTGTCTACACGGAGGTCTTGATCCGCTGGCTGGATGCACTCGAAGCGAATCAGCCCCCCCTTATTTTTGGCGATGGCACGCAATCCATGGACTTTGTCTTTGTCGGCGATGTTGCCCGCGCGAATGTGCTGGCGGCAAAGAGCGATGTAACTGACGAAGTTTTCAATGTGGGTACCGGGATACAGACGAGCCTGAGTGAGTTGTGCGATTTGCTCCTTCAATTGACTAGCTCGTCTCTTCGACCGGAGCGCCGGGAGGCGCGTCAGGTAGCGAATGTGCAAGCGCGACGGGCGGGGATTGAGAAAGCAGCAAGACTGTTGGGTTTCCACGCGGACGTTTGTCTGCAGGACGGGTTGCAGGAATTACTCCACTGGCGCCATAACGCGAAGGGTGTGCCAGTCACGTTGGAGGCGGTATGAGCACCTTGTTGGCGAAGAACGTTCCGATCGCCCGACCCTCGTTCGGAGAGGCAGAGGAACGGGCAGTTGTCGAAGTGCTCAGGAGCGGTTGGGTAAGTCAAGGACCCCGTGTGGCGGACTTCGAGCGGCGCTTTGCACGGTACGTGGGCGCGCGGGAAGCGGTAGCCGTTTCCTCGTGTACGACTGCATTGCATTTGGCTCTCGTAGCCGCGGGAGTACGTCGTGGCGACGACATATTGTGCCCTAGCTTGTCTTTTATCGCCACCGCGAACGCAATTGTCTATGCAGGGGCGAAGCCGGTGTTTGTTGACATCGAACCGTCCACATTCAATATCGATTCATCTCGCATCGAGAGCTCCATCACGCCACGAACGAAGGCGATCCTGGTGGTCCACCAGATTGGCTTGCCTTGCGCTCTGCGAGAAATCTCTGAGATAGCTTCCCGCCATGGTCTGATTGTCGTCGAAGATGCTGCGTGCGCGATCGGGTCGGAGTACGAAGGCAAACGTATCGGCTCACCGTACTCGTCCATGGCGTGCTTCAGCTTCCATCCTCGAAAGATTCTGACCACCGGGGAGGGTGGCATGATCACGACCTCCGACAGTGAAGCCGCGGCGCGCATGAGGAGACTGCGACAGCATTCGATGAACGTTTCTGATCTTGCCCGGCATGGTGCGACCCAGGTTGTGTTCGAGAGCTACGACGAGGTTGGCTACAACTATCGCATGACCGATTTACAGGCTGGGATTGGACTGGTGCAGTTAGAACGCCTCCCGGAGATGCTGACCAGGCGGCGGATGCTGGCTTTGCGATACTCAGAGCGGTTATCGACGATCCCATGGCTCGTCGTTCCCAGCGAGTCGGAAGGGTGCAGGCACAATTTTCAGTCCTACATGGTTCGGCTCCAGAGTAACGCGCCCGTGACCCGTGATCAGTTGATGCAGGAACTACTGAGCCGGGGGGTCGCGTCGCGCAGGGGAATCATGGCGATTCACCGTGAAGTGCCGTACCGCGATGGTGCGTGGGAGCCACGGCTACCCGTCACAAACATGGTGACTGACACGTCATTGGTGTTGCCTCTGTTCTTTGAGATGACGGAAGAAGAACAGGATTATGTAGTTCATTGCCTCGAAGAAATTGGCGATCAAAGAGGACTCGGAAGGAGACTTCGGTCGTGAAGCATCCGCTTGCCGATATCGCTACAAGTAGGGAGCCTTCCGCAGTAGCTGGTACGGAACATTGTATGCTCGATGAAGGGACCTTTCACCACGCGATATGCTTGGAGAGAAAAAGAGCAGAGCGCTCGCGAAGGTCATTCCTGCTTGTATTGCTCGACCTCCACACAGCCTTGGCAACCGACGCAACCGGGAAACTGCTCAATACGGTTCTTGCCTCGCTGCGGAAAACGACCCGAGAGACGGATGTTGCCGGCTGGCATAAGAGCGATACTGTCCTCGGCATCATGTTCATGGACGTTCCGACCGAGGGCCGCGCCCCGACCGTGGGCGCCATGCTCACGAGAGTCACTGGAGTTCTCTATAACAGCCTGACATTTGAACAGTTCAGTCAAATTACGGTCTCCCACTATGTTTTTCCCGAGGAATGGGACTCCGACATTCAGCAGAGACCTAGCGATCCCGCCCTGTACCCCGATCTTGAGAAGCAAGCCAATGGCACCAAGCTCTATCTTGCGGCAAAAAGGGCAACGGACATCGTGGGAAGCTCTCTCGGGCTCCTGATCGCCGCGCCTCTTTTTATTATCATTGCGCTGGCGATTAAAGTCACGTCCAAAGGCCCAGTACTGTTCCGCCAACAACGGGTTGGGCATTTCGGAAAGCCCTTTGTGTTTTTGAAGTTTCGCTCGATGTACCTCAACAACGACCCCAAGATTCACCGCGACTACATCAAGCAGTTGATCTCGGGCAAAGCCGAAAAACAGCCTAGCAATGGCAACGGCTTGGGCGTTTACAAGCTGACTGCAGATCCGAGAGTGACCCGGGTGGGTGCCTTCCTTAGAAGGACCAGCCTGGATGAGCTTCCCCAACTGATTAACGTTCTCCGCGGAGAGATGTCTCTGGTCGGCCCGCGACCGCCCATTCCCTACGAAGTCGACACCTATCAGACCTGGCATCGACGCCGCGTACTGGACGCAAAGCCAGGCATCACGGGGTTGTGGCAAGTTAGCGGTCGGAGCCGCGTGGGCTTCGACGAAATGGTGCGGCTCGATGTCCGTTACGCAATGCAACGATCGCTCTGGCTCGACCTGAAGATTTTACTGCTCACACCGCGGGCCGTGATCCTGGGCGAGGGTGCCTACTAGACACGAGCTCTCCAACGCCTGCGCTCGATCAAGTCAACGCCTTCTCCCGCGGATAGAAGGAAGTTCCCCTCCGGTTCGACACAGTTCAGAACGAATACTAATTCGAGGACTCAAAAATGACGAATGACGCAAAAATACCTTTTCTAGATTTGGTCTACCCCCATGCTGAGTTGCAGGAAGAGCTTGTTGCCGCTTTCCGGGACGCTCTCGAGAAGGCTGCTTTCATTGGCGGCCCAATGGTAGATGGTTTCGAGCATGAATTCGCCGCCTTCTGCGACACACGCTTCTGTGTAGGAGTGGGCAGCGGAACCGATGCCCTCCGGTTCGCGCTCGCGGCCGCCGGCGTTCGGCCCGAGGAGACTGTCATCACCGTTCCGAACACTTTCATTGCCACGACCGAGGCTATTTCTCAGGTAGGCGCGCTGCCTGAGTTTGTCGATGTCGAGGAACGTACCTCCACCATGGATCCCGACAAGCTGCGCATCTTCCTAGAGACCGGGTGTGAGCTGAGCCAGGCTGGGGACCGCCTGGTGTCAAAGCGTACTGGCCGTCCCATCGCGGCCATCATCCCTGTTCATCTGTACGGCCATCCTGCCGACATGGATCCGATCATGGTGCTGGCTGAGCGCTATAACCTGATTGTGATCGAAGACGCTTGCCAGGCGCACGGGGCAGAGTATTTCTCCGCCCGCAATAACCGCTGGATGAGGGCTGGCTCCATGGGTAGCGCGGCGGCGTTCAGCTTCTACCCGGGCAAGAATCTAGGGGCCTGCGGAGAAGCCGGAGCCGTTACCACTAGCGATGAGGAGGTTGCGCGCACGTGCCGTATGCTCCGCGACCACGGACAGGCCAAGAAGTATTACCACGACATCGAGGGATACAACGGCCGACTCGACGCCATTCAGGCAGCATTTCTCAGAATCAAATTGAAACATCTCTCCGACTGGAACGAAAGTCGTCGCAAGCTGGCCGAGACCTATAACCTGCTGCTGAGAGAACTTCGTGAGAAC
>OEKN01000382.1_pt1 | contig 13960 bp, 15 predicted proteins | sample 1503361 | NCBI WGS metagenome assembly OEKN01 (sample SAMEA104379592, study PRJEB20068) | metagenome | biome: 1000743; feature: 77; material: 1998 | place: USA | collected 2012 | depth 25 m
AAGCTCAGGGCAGGCTGCCCGTCGCTCCATCCAAATTTCTCAGGCGGCTTGCTCCATGAAGTCGAGGGCGCGCGCGATATAAGGCTTCAGGTCGCGTCGGTGCACGACCGCGTCGAGCATGCCATGTTCGAGCAGAAATTCGCTGCGCTGAAATCCCTGCGGAAGTTTCTGGCGGATTGTCTGCTCGATGACGCGGGGCCCGGCGAAGCCGATCAAGGCGCCGGGTTCGGCAATGTTCAGGTCACCGAGCATGGCGAAGGAGGCGGTGACGCCGCCGGTGGTGGGATCGGTCAGTACGGAAACGTAGGGCACTTTCAACTCGTCGAGACGGGCAAGGGCAGCGGAAATTTTGGCGAGTTGCATGAGGCTGATGACGCCCTCCATCATGCGGGCGCCGCCTGAAGCGGAGATGATAATCAGCGGCTGCCTGGTAGCAGCAGACTTTTCGATGGCGCGCGTGATGACCTCCCCGACGACCGCGCCCATACTGCCGCCGATAAAGGCGTATTCCATCGCGCTCATCACCACGGGCCGTCCATTGAGCTTGCCCTGAGCGTTGATGATGGCATCGGTAAGGCCGGTATCTTTACTGGCTTGCTTCAGGCGCGACGAGTAGGCTTTGAGGTCCACGAACTTCAGAGGGTCGGTGGAGACCAGATTGGCGTCAAAGGTGTCGTAGTGAGCCTCGTCGAGAAGTTGGGCGAGACGGGAACGGGCATCGATGCGGAAATGCTTGTCGCACTTGGGGCAGACGTTGAGATTGTCTTCCAGATCCTTTTTCCAGATGATCTGGCGGCAGCCGTCACACTTCACCCAAAGGCCTTCGGTGCGCACTTTGCGCTCGCCCGAGGTGTCGAGCTCACCGGATTGGCGTTTGAACCATGCCATAAAAATCGCTGATGGCTAGTAGCTGGTAGCTTGTGGCCAAACCCTCAATGACGAGAAATGTATCCCACACTCGCAATCAGTCACTAGCTATCGACCATCAGCTATCAGCCACTGGCTACCAGCCATCAGCCATCAGCTAATACTCAATTCCCCTCTGCGCCAGTACGCCCTTTTCGTAAGCGTGCTTGACCTGGCGCATTTCGGTGACGGTGTCCGCCAGCTCAACAATTGTCGGGTGGGCGTTCCGGCCCGTCAATATAACATGCACCATGTCGGGTTTGTTCCGTAGGCTCTGGACGACCTTGGCCGGATCGAGCATGCCGTAGCTGACCGCATAATTGATCTCATCGAGGATCACCAGGTCCCAGTCGCCAGACTGGATCGCCTTCTCGGCCTCCGCCCACGCTTCCTCGACCATGCGGACGTCCTCGGGGTCGGGCTTTTCGGTGCCTACCTTCACGAAGCCGCGGCCCATCTGCTTCATCACAAACTTGTCGCCGAAGGCCCGCACCGCATCGAGTTCGCCGTAGTGCCAGGAGCCTTTCAGAAATTGCAGCATGAGCACACGCATACCTTGCCCGACCGCGCGCAAGGCGGTGCCCATGGCGGCAGTCGTCTTGCCTTTGCCGGGGCCGGTGTTCACGAGGATGAGTCCACGGCGGATCTCGGACATAAAGGTCAAACCTCTGATTGTACCTGCTTCCTCCAGCATCCGTGCGTTCGTTAGGCGGCCCCTCTCGTTCTGCATCCGAACCAGACCTCCATACATCTTCTAGGACGGAACTGCTACGCTGGGAAACTCGTATGCATCTCAAGAACGGGTCCCCCACTCTGGGCAATCCGGAGGTCTCTCCGCATGAAACATAACAGCGCTCTGCTGTTGCTAATGCTGCTGGCCTTTTCCTGGAGTACGCAGGCCAGGACGACGCGCCCTCAAACCAATGCCAACGGGCCGCGCGAAGAGGAGGTTGTCCGCGAAATCATGGACCTGGAGAGGCAGGCAAAGGAAGCAGCGATTCATCGGGACGCGAGCTTTTCGGAGCGCACGCTGGCGGACGATTATGTAGCCATCAGCCCACTGGGCCAGGTGATTGGAAAAGCGGAAACCGTCGCCGCCCGGAAGACGGCTCAATTGCGGTACGACTCGATCGAAATCTCCGACATGGTGGTGCGGCTCTATGGCAATACCGCTGTCGTCACCGCGCGCGCCGATGTGAAGGGGAAGGAACTCGGGGAGGAGTTCAGCGGGCCCTATCGGTTCACCAGAGTGTGGGTGCGCCGGGCGGGCCATTGGCTGACCGTGAGCTATCAGGCTACTGTCACGCGATAAAAACGCACTCAGATTCACGACCCAGCGGATAGAAACACTGTAGACCGTCGTGCGATGGACTGCCTGCCCTGACTCTGTCGAAGGGTCCCCGCCCGTCGACGCTAAATTTTCGCGGGGATGCCTAGGCAGTTCTCAGGGCAACTGGAGCATCTGCCGGAACTCCGGCTGCTGCTCATTTTTTTCTTCTCCCAACAGGCCGGCGACGATCTTCAAAGCTTCTAATTCTTTCTTCACGCGCAAGATTTCGGCTTCTTTTGTGCGCAGCACTTCGGTGATTTCTCTCATAACGCATCCTTCTATGAAGACTGGATTCCGGATATTTCCCGAAACCTGACTCTAAATCCTGACCGGGGAGTCTGGTATATCCCGGAAGGGCAGGTTTGGCCGGACGCTTTGATTAGGCGCGAACGTCAATGTCCGCTGTGGTAGGGGTGGCCTTTGAGGATCGTGAAAGCGCGGTAAACCTGCTCCAGCAGCACGACGCGCGCCAACTCGTGAGGCAGCGTCATCTTTCCGAGGGAGAGCGCTGCTGAAGCGGCCTTGCGGGTTTCGTCGCGGAAACCGTCCGCAGGCCCGATGGCCAGCACGAGTGGCTGCGGATTGCGGTCCTGATGATTCCGCAGAAATTCGGCAAACTCTTCCGAGGAAAGCTGCTTTCCCCGGGAGTCAAGGAGCACGAGCGTGTGCACGGGACGTGACCCGCTCTTCTCCCGCAATTTGAGCAGGGCCGCCTCATCGGCTAAAGGCAACCCTTCTGCCTCAGCAAACCGCGAGATGCGCTTCAAATACTCGGCAGTGAGCGACTGGATGGCCGCATCCTTCGTTTTGCCGATCCAGGCAATTTTGAGTTTCACGGCAAAATTTAACCACAGAGGCAGAAGAAGACCCAGGGCATCCACCGGCAGGAATCGCGTAGGGACAGGCGCCCTCGCCTGTCCGGCCGGGCGCAGCCCGGCAGCTTTCTCAGGGCTTCACTCCGGAAGCGAGGACAATGGTCGCGCCGAATTTGATCGAACCCTGGTCTTCATACTTGCGAATCGCCGCCAGAACCTCGCCGTGGATCTCTGGCCATTTTTCTGCCGGCACCCGCTTGAGCATCGGCTGAAACGCAGCGCCGACAGCTTGTTCCAGTTCCCAGACTTCTTCCGCGGTTCCAGGCCACGTCCAGGGCACAGTCCTGGTTTCCTCGTGAACTTTCGTGAAGCCGTTCTTCAGAAACGCTTCGGAGAGACTGCCGGGACGAGCAAACCGGAACGGATCAAAACCACCGGGAGCGAGCAGCGGGCCTCCGATATGACGGTGGACGGTTCCGAAGCTGGTTGAGAAGTAAGGTTGATCGTGCGGGCCCCAGACGACAAAGCACGCGCGTGCTCCGGGTTTGAGTACGCGATGAAGCTCCTTCAGGGCGCGATCGACATCGGCAAAGAACATCACCCCAAATCTGGATGTCGCCAGGTCAAACTGATTGTCCCCAAACGGCAATCGTTGGGCATCACCCTGCTGCGTCGTAATGTTTTGCAGGCCGCGCTGGCGAGCTCGATCGGCCGCGATGGCCAGAAGATCGGCGCTGAGGTCGAGCGCAGTCACCTGACCGCTGGCGCCGATCCAAGCCGCAAGCGTAATCGCTGGTTCTCCGGTCCCGCTGGCCAAGTCGAGAATCTTCATGCCGGGGCAAGGCGCGGCGTAATCGACCAAGGCCTCCGTGACATCGCGTCCCATCGCGGCGGACTTGGCCTTGAATTTTTCGGCGGCGCTCAGCCGCGACGACGAGCCCCAGTCGGTGTTGGTTGCGGCATTCACGATGTTGACTACGACCGTTTCGCGTCTCTCATTGCGGCGAAGCCGCTTTTCTTCGGGAACCACGACGGGTGCCCCAGCTTCGCGTGCGTTCTTTGCACGATAACCTGGGATCCTCAAGCCCTGCCGCCCCGTTTTCGCGGTCGACGGACGGCCTTTACGCCCGCTTCCTGCGCGGAGCCGTCACGGTGGCACGCTTTCTCGGCGCCCGTCGAGTTGGCGTCTTGAGGTCTGTTGGCTCAAGGCGCTTCGCCGATTTCCAGAGGCGTTCGAGTTCGTAGTATCGCCGGGCATGTTCCGCGAACACGTGCACCACGAAGTCTACGTAGTCGAGCAAGACCCACTCGGCCTGACGGTAGCCTTCGATGTGCGCAGGGTAGAGGCCGGTTCGTTTCAGGCGGAGCTCGACTTCATCGGCGATCGCCTGGATCTGGCGAGGATTGGTTCCGCTGCAAACCACGAAATAATCGGTGAAGGCGCCGGAACCTTTTTCAAGTTCAAGAATTGTGATTTCTTCGGCCTTCTTGTCCTGGCAGGCGGCGATGGCTTCGGAGACTTGACGTTGCGTGTCGGTCGTCTTCATGAATCCGTCGTTGGGTCGTTGGCTCCTGATTGATTGTACCCGACTGGATCGAGTAGTGAAGGTTCCAGGAGGCGCGGGACGCTTTGCGTCGTCAAACAAAAGAGGGACGAAGTGGATCGCAGGCTTTTTTGTGATTGAGCAGTCAAAACTCCCACCCTAACGCCGCGAAGAGCGCGAGGTTTGGATGGGCGCCCGGCTGGGGTTGTCACCTCGACCCTGCTTCTCCGCACGGTACGCGGAACAGACTCGGGGGACTAGGCTGCGCGCGTATCGGAAATTTGTCGAACCTGGCCCTGACTGCCGCGCAGCTTGCCGAGGAACGCGATGCCTACGGGAATTGAAAACAAACTTCCCACCGTGACCAAGGTGAGGCCCACAGCTCTCCGCGCTTTATTGTCCAGCTTGCCGGCGAGCAACAAGCCCGCGCCGGTTCCTATGATAAATCGAGTGATGTTGATCATGCCTACTTCGGGGAGGGTGAGGGGTACTTCTCGCATGATGTCCTCGCTAGGTTTTCTGAAAACTACTAATTATTGTTGGCCAACAGTCCCGAATCCGAAGGCGTCAAGGCCACGGCGCGGGCAAGTTGGAGACAGCTTTTCTTCATTTTAATCTTCCAGACCGAGCGCCTCCGCACCTAAGATCGGCCCGAGGCACGGGGATAGGATGCAGTTTGTCGAGTCCCCTGTTTCATGATTACGATGAAAGATTTCTTGCGCAGGATGATGCCGTCGGTGTCGGAGAACGCGGACCTCAGTGTCCGTTCTTGTAAAGCTCGGTTTTCTTGAGATAGTCGGCTACAGCTGGATCGAGAAATTTGCCCAGGGGTTTGCCGGCGGCGATAGCATCGCGAATGGCGGTGGCGGAGATGGCGTAATGGACGCTGTCGAGCACGTGAATCGTGACGCCTTGCAGGACGAGATCGCCTTTGGCCGGCTGCTTCTCGAAAGGCTTGGTGATGTGCGCCGCGGGACGAAGTTTCTCGGGTAGTGAGTTGGCAATGTCGGCCAGGGAGTAGCCGGGGCGGCTGGCAACGATGAATTCGCACTCAGCGAACAGCGCCTCGGACTGGTGCCATTTCGCGATTTCGCGGAATGCGTCGATGCCGATGAGAAAAAAGATCTGGTCAATCTTCTTTAAGCCCTGTTTCACGCGGCGGACGGTGTCGATCGTGTAGTTGGGCGCTGGAGCGGTGGGCTTGGCCGCCTTGCCAGCCAGGGACTGCAACTCTTCCGCGGGCGCCTCGAGCAAAGAGGGGATGAAAGATCTTTCCGGGGCAGTCGCCAGAGTGACCATGGCATAGCGGTGGGCGAAGGAAGTAAGCGGCTGCTTTTGTTTATGGGGAGGGACGTGGGCCGGGATAAACAGGATGCGCGAGAGCCCGAACTGCTCACGAGCGGCCTGCGCCAGGGCGGTATGGCCGCGATGGATGGGGTCGAAAGTTCCGCCGAAAAGCCCGATCTTCATGTGTTTTGCCTGAAATGCGCCCGGTTAGTGTGCTGATTTCCGGGGACTGTTGCAAGTTTTTGTTCCTTTGTTTGCCGAATTCCATGGAGAGGCGGTATGCTGGCGCAACTCGCTGGACTTCTCGCCACGTCGTTGAACGCTTCTGGCAGACGCGAATCTGGCCCCGGCGGCCTTGTCCGGTAGGACAGGTACCGTTCGGGCCGTTCCTGTTGCACTGCTGTAACTCGCCGCTTTCTCTTTGCGGCTCTAAGATTTGCTTTTATGCGACAGAACCTCCCCCTGCTTCGCACGCGTGTCGCTTCCTCTGCGCGGGACCCGATCCTGCGCTACGGCGTTGCTGTGCTCAGCACCACCCTTGCGCTGATTCCTGCCTTGCTGTTTACCGACGTCGCAGAAAGCCGGCTGGCCGTGTTTGCCGTCGCGGTAATGGTCAGCGCGTGGTATGGGGGCTGGAAGCCGGGCCTGGTTGCGACTTCGTTTGCTTTGACCGTAAGCGTCTACTACACGCTTGCCGGTCCGCACTCCCAGACCGAATATCGCCGCGCGGTCGTTCGACTCGCACTGTTCGTGACCATCGCCATCCTGATCTGCTGGTTCAATGCCGCCCTGCGCGCGGCCCAGGAAGGATTACGGCGTTCCGAGAGTAATTTTCGTTCCCTGGTTACGAACGCACCCTATGGGATTTGCCGGTGCGACGCTCGCGGTCACCTCGTCGATGTAAATCCAGCGCTGGTCGCGTCATTGGGCTACGGTTCCGCGGTCGAACTGGTGGGACGGAACCTGAGCACTCTGTATGCGGACGGACAGCAATGGTTCGTGCTTGCCGACTACCTCGGCACGTTGCGCGACTTTCAGGGTCTGGAATGCGAATGGACGCGGAAAGATGGCTCCACGACAGCGATGCGGCTCTCGGGACGCGCCATCAGTGATGAGGCAAAGACGGTCAGCTTCGAGATTTTTACCGAAGACGTAACCGAGCGGCGCGCCCTCGAACAGCAGTTGCGGCAATCGCAGAAGATGGAAGCCATCGGGCGCTTGGCCGGTGGTATCGCGCACGACTTCAACAATCTTCTGATGGTGATCTCGGGATACTCCGAGTTTCTTCTGGAACGCTTAGGACCCGATCCAGCGCTGCGGGGACCGGCGAAAGAAATCTCCACGGCGTCGGAGCGGGCGACCTCGCTCACCCGGCAGTTGCTCGCCTTCAGCCGCAAGCAGATGCTCACTCCAAAGGTGCTCGACCTGAACGCGGTGATCACCGAAAACCTGAAGATGCTGACGCGTCTGATCGGGGAGGACATCGACCTGGTGATGATCCCCGGGGCGGAATTGGGCGCGGTGAAGGCGGACCCGGGACAAATCGAGCAGGTGATCCTCAATCTGGCCGTGAACGCGCGCGACGCCATGCCCCACGGCGGCAAGCTGACCATCGAGACAGCGAATATCACGCTCGACGAGAATTACGCCCGCATGCATGCGCCCGTGCAGCCTGGCGATTACACCATGCTGGCGATCACCGACACGGGCGTGGGCATGGATACGGAAACGCAATCGCGCATCTTCGAACCGTTCTTCACGACCAAGGGAACGAAGGGCACCGGCCTGGGGCTCTCGACCGTGTACGGCATCGTGAAACAGAGCGGCGGATACATCTGGGTATACAGTGAGCCAGGCAAAGGCACGTCGTTCAAGATCTACATGCCGCACGTGACCGTAGATGAAGTCGCCGCCGTGGTCGAGCAACCGGCCGCAAACTCGGCGGCGCCCGTCGAAGCGGCGCTTGAAACGGTCTTAGTGGTGGAGGACGAAACCAATCTTCGCCGCCTGACCCGGCAATTTCTGGAGAACCAGGGCTACACCGTGGTGGAAGCCGCCGATGGCGCCGCCGCGGTGCAGATCTGCGTCGCTCACCAGGGCACCATTCACCTGCTGCTGACCGATGTCATCATGCCGGGGATGAATGGACGCGAACTCGCTCAACGCGTCTCCGAAATACGGCCCAACATAAAAGTGCTCTACATGTCGGGCTACACGGAAAACGCAATCGGCCACAACGGCACGCTGGATGCGGGCATTACGCTCCTCCAGAAGCCCTTTACCCTGCACGCGCTTAAGGCAAAAGTGCGTGAGGTGCTGGATCAAACCACACTCCCCCAGGAGGTTGCCATGTCTGCTCGAGCTGTAGCCGGCTCCGAAGCGCGAGTGCTTCGGGATAGAGTTCCTCGCTTCCGCGCGCAACGGTTCAACTTGCATCTACCATTGCGCTACCGGCAGGTGGGCGAACAAGGATGGCGGCAAGGAACGACGTCGAACATCAGTCGCTCCGGGCTTCTCTTCAACGCGGAGGAAGTCCTGCAGCCCAACTCTCAACTGGAAATCAACCTGGTGCTGCCGGCGGAAATTGCCGGGCTCAGCCCCACCGAAGTGGTGTGCCGCGGAGAAGTCGTCCGCGCTATGAGCGGCGAAGGCGCGGAAACCAGTCCTACGCTGGCGGCCAAAATCCTGCAGTACCACTTTCAGCACGGGTCCCGCGTGTCGGAAGCGTAAGCGGCCGAGGCAATCTCGGTTGGGCCGGGCGCCAGGCTCGGCGAGCTCTCTCAGGTTCTGCGGTGAGTCCGCCACGCTCGCCGCTGCTTACGATATCTTCCGCTTCTCAAGCCATGTCATCGTGAGCGAAGTGACGCGCCAGCCGAACGGAGTCGAAGGACCCTGCAGCGGCTTCGATCTCACAAGAAGCTGTACTGCATTTCCACCACAGACGCGCCGATTTGCTTCTCGAGTTCCCGCATTCACAGGGTTGGCTCGGCGCTACGTCGCGATCACACCGGGGCACCATCTCCACCCAGAAAACTTACTACTTCACCGCCGCCACCACTTCGACTTCGATCCGGAACTCCTCCCGCGCCAGTGCCGTCACGCCGACCAACGTGCTCGCTGGCGGGTGCTCTGCCGAGATGTATTTGTTGCGAACATCGCGGATTACAGCCAGCTTCTCCGCATTCAGGTTCACCACGTAATAGTTCAGCTTGACGACATCCTGGAACGATGCCCCCGCCGCCGCGAGCGCGGTTTTCAGATTCTCCATTACCTGCGTCACCTGGGTGCGGAGATCGTTCTTACCTACAACTTCGCCGGCCGTGTTCAAGGCTACTTGCCCGGAAACGTAGATCAGCTTATCAGGCTGGACAATCACCACGTGCGTGTATCCGTTTGGCTTGCTCAGCCCGGCCGGGTTCAGGAATTGGGGTCGTGCTTTGGTCACCTCCTTTGCTGACTGCGCGGCTTGCGGCAGCGCGAGTTGCGTCTGAAGGAAAATCACCGGCACCAGCAAGGAATAGAAAAGCGGTTTCCCGCTCCACATGTTTGGGACCTCCCTGGGTCAAATTGAACTCCCGAGATGATGTCATCCAATGTGACGGCTCGCGGTGCTTCAGCTCTTGCGCGATCCGAGCGCCAGCGCCAGCACCCCGCCGGCGAGCAACACAATTCCCACACCCGCGGGCAGCTTCTCGCTGTGCTGCGTCTGCACGCCGATCTGGGTATCTCCAATTTTCACGCTGTGTGTCTCCCGCTGCGGAACGGGAACCACGAGGGCGAGCACGCCCAGCAACAGCAAGGCAATTCCGATCAAGCGCGTACTGTTCATAGTCAAAACTCCTGTCTGATAGTGAACACGGACTAACCGTGATCGAACTTCGTCGCCGGAGACCCGATCCTCAGGTTTCATTGACCCGGGTAGATTCCACGACGTAACATTCTGCCCGGCTCATGATCGGCGAGACCATCTCGCATTACCGCATCGTCGAGAAACTCGGCGGCGGAGGTATGGGGGTAGTCTACAAGGCCGAAGACATCAGCCTGGGACGCTTCGTCGCCCTCAAATTTCTCCCGGGACACGTCGTCGGTGATCCCCACGCGCTCGAACGTTTCCGCCGCGAGGCCCGTGCCGCTTCTTCCCTGAACCATCCCAACATCTGCACGATTTATGAAATCGGCCAGCATGAGGATCAAGCCTTCATCGCCATGGAATTTCTCGAAGGCGTGACCCTCAAGCACCGCATCGCCGGCAAGCCCCTCGACATCGAAATCCTCCTGGCCCTCTCCATTGAGATCGCCGATGCCCTCTCTGCCGCGCATGCCAAGGGCGTGGTTCATCGTGATATCAAACCCGCCAACATTTTTGTCAAACTCGACGGCCACGCCAAGCTTCTCGATTTCGGTCTTGCCAAGCTCTCCCTGCAGCAAGAGCCGGCCAGTGCCAATGCTGCCCCAACTTTAGAGATCACAGAAGAGCATCTCACCAGCCCCGGCACCATGCTCGGCACTGTCGCCTACATGTCGCCCGAGCAGATCCGCGCCAAGGAACTGGATTCGCGGACCGACCTGTTTTCCTTCGGGGTGGTGCTCTACGAAATGGCGACGGGGATCTTGCCTTTCCGTGGCGAAACGAGCGGCGTCATTCTCGATGCCGTTCTGAACCGCGACCCTGTTCCACCCGCCCGCTTGAATCCCGATCTTCCTCTCCGCCTGGAAGACATCCTCGCCAAGGCGCTTGAAAAAGACCGCAACCTGCGCTATCAGCACGCGTCCGAAATCCGCTCCGATCTGCAACGCGTGCACCGCGATATCGCCAGCTCCGCCACGACCGCAGAACGCGCCCCCACGCCGTCAACGCGGCGATCGCGCGTTCCCATCCCTGAGAGCGCCGAGACTTCCAAAAGCAGGGCGGGCTGGTTACTCGCGTCAGTCACGGCCGTTGCCCTCATCGCGCTCTTGATCGTCTTTGCCGTGCGCTGGAAGTCTTCGTCTGGACTTCATACCACGCTCGCTCAACTTACTTTCGCCGAGGGTGTGGAGGATTACCCCGCCTGGTCGCCCGATGGTAAGACTCTGCTCTATGCCGGGGAGGTCGGCAAAATCCGCAAAATCTTCCGCAAGGACCTTCCCTCGGGACAGGATTCGCAACTCACCCGCGGCGACTCCGACGACCTGCAACCCGCCTGGTCGCCCGATGGTAAACGCGTTGCCTTCGTCCGCGCCCGCCAGCCCGGAGTCAAACTGCAGCCCGGAGACGTATTCGGTCAGTTTGATGACGGTGATGTCTGGGTGCTCGATCTCGCGTCCGGCGCCGAAAGCAAGCTTGTCGAAAAGGCCTTCAACCCGGCCTACTCACCCGCGGGCGATCGCATTGCGGTCGACGCTTCCTGGGTGGGCCCTCGCCGCATCTGGACACTCGATCGCGAGGGTCACAATCCCCAACAAATCTCGACCGACACCAGCGAGGAGGTCGCCCACGTCGCTCCAGCCTGGTCTCCCGATGGCAAGAAGATCGCTTTCCAGAATCTGCTTCGCACCAAATTCGACGTGCGGGTTGTGAATCTTGACTCCAAGCAGATGACCTGGATCACCAACGATTTCTTCACCAATATTCGGCCGGCATGGGCGCCCTACGGCAAATTCATCTATTTCTCTTCATACCGGAGTGGCGGCATTAATGTGTGGCGGGCGCCGGTGAAGAACGACGGGGCTTTGGCGGGGGCGCTACAGCAGGTCACGACTGGAGCGGGACAGGATGTCGAAGTCGCGGTGTCTCCCGACGGGAAGCGCCTCGCCTACGCGACGCTGCGGCAGAACGCCGATGTCTGGAAGCTTCCGGTTTCGCCGCAAACCGGTCTGCCCACCGGAGATCCCGAAGCCGTCATCAGCACCACCCGCGAAGATAGCCGTGGCGCCTGGTCGCCCGATGCCCGTGCCATCGCCTTCAACTCCGATCGCGCCGGCGACATGAATATCTGGCTGTTCTCCCTTGCCGACGGGAATGCACGCCAGCTCACCCATGGTCCAGGCGGCGACTTCCAGCCCAACTGGTCGCCGGACGGAAAGAAGCTTGCCTTTTTTTCTTCACGATCGGGAAGCCCAAACATCTGGGAAGTGGATGTCGCCGGAGGAGCGCCGAAATCCTTGACATCGAACACCGGCGTGAACGTCAATCCCTTCTTCTCTCCGGATGGATCTCGAATCGCCTTCCAGTCCGATCACTCCGGAAGGCTCGAAGTTTGGGTGATGGATGCGGACGGCGGGAATCCTCGCCAGCTCTCCAATGTCGGCGTCACGGGGCACTTCATGCGCTGGGCGGATGACGGACACGCGGTGATCTTTCGCTGCACGTGTGCAGGCAAGCCCGCCACGATGAAAGTTTTGATCGACGGGGGCACGCCGCTACCTTTTGCCGAAATGAAGGGGGGCTCGCATATGTCCTTCTCGCCCGATCGCACCCGCATCATGGATGTCGTCGGACATCGCGTGCTCTGGGTTTCGCCCGTGAACGGAGGCTCACCGGAGAAAGTCTACGAGTTTCCCGATCCCGACGTCCGCATCGACTACCCGGTCTGGTCACCCGATGGCAAGTGGGTGCTCTTCGACCGCTTTCGGCCTCAGGGCGGGGATATCTGGTCTTTGAGCGGCGTGGAGTGATTGCGTCTTCGTGCGGTACGCGCGAAAAACTTTTTAACTGCGGAGGGCGCAGAGAAGAGCTTTTATACCGCGGAGCTCGCAAAGAAGTCGCGAAGTACCGAAACCGCATAGCTATTACAAATGGAGCAATAGTTGCGATTATTTCGATGATTTCTCCTCCAGTTCCTTGTTCTGACTCTTCACATACTCGGCAACCTGCTCCAAGGTCGCGAACCATACTCCCGGCTTCGACTTCATATAGACGATTAATTTCTCCAGCGCTGCAATCCGCGAGCGATGTCCGCTGATGTGCGGATGCAATGTCAGGATAAACATCGTGCGCTCCCGGTAGGCCACATCGAACTCACCCTTGTAGACCTCATACACCAACTCCGGATCGGGCAGCGAACCGCTTGCCTCCGGCTCATAATAGGGATAGTCATCGGCAATCCAGTTGATGGGAAGCTCGATCATTCCTGTTTTCTGTCCGCTGGCGAGCAACTCATACGGCTCATCCATCGCCATGAAGCTGCTGTCATACAAGAATCCCGCCTTGCGAATCTGATCCATTGTCGAGCGGCTGAATTCCCAGGCCGGCGCGCGGAATCCCACCGGACGCTTTCCGATCGCCTTCGTCAGGTACTCGATGGATTGCGTCAGCAACTGCTCTTCCTTCGCCGCGTCATTCACCTGCGTCAGGTTCTCGTGCATCCAGCCGTGCACGCCAATCTCGTGCCGCTTGCGCTGCAAGATGTCCTGGATCATCTGGGGATGCAGGGCCGCACTCATCGCCGGGATGTAAAACGAAGCGGGAATCGCATGCCGATCCAGCAAATCCAGCACGCGCGGCAACGCGGTGGTCGCGCCGTACTCCCCCTGCGAAAGCGGAACTGGCCATGGAGTCCGCCGCCACAGCAACTCATTATCGACATCGAACGACAGGCACACCGCTATCCTCGCCCCATTCGGCCAAGCCTTCGGCGTGAGCTTCTCCCCCGCCCGCACCAGCGACACGGCCTGCCGCACCTGTTCTTCCGTCGCGTCAATCGGAATCGGCGGCATTCCTGACGGAGATGGCTGTTGTGCCATGGCAGGCAGAGCGAACCAAAGTTTCGCAAGCAACGCTAGCAGCAGGAATCCAGATTTGAGCTTCATCGGGGCCTCTGAAAATTCGGCAGCCAGCCTACTCGCACAATTTTGAATGTCAAGCACTCCGTAGCAGGGGGATCCCATCCGGGAACAGTGCGGCTTATTCGGCAATCCGTTTGACGTGTTCCTGCGTACTAGGGGTACAGGCGGTTGGCACGACCAGTATGTGCTGCGGAGATGCATGCACAACGCCTGAATTCCGTCCAGGAGATCGAAATGCAAAACACAAATGAACCCGACTCCACTCACCGGATTGCCCTGGCTGACGGCGGTTCCGCGCAATTTTCCCGGCG